>JAEEGH010001192.1_pt1 | contig 77020 bp, 62 predicted proteins | sample 9134181 | NCBI WGS metagenome assembly JAEEGH01 (sample SAMN16246544, study PRJNA631951) | gut metagenome | biome: gut microbiome; feature: rumen; material: DP-attached | host: Bos | place: Iran: Karaj | collected 2018-10 | reverse complement strand
GTTGTACCATGCGGTACTGCCGTTTTATGCGGTTTTATCAGTCGTTTCCAACTGCTATCCCCCTGTACAGGGTAGGTTACCCACGCGTTACTCACCCGTCCGCCACTAAGATAGAAGAGAGCAAGCTCTCCGCTATCTCCGTTCGACTTGCATGTGTTAAGCACGCCGCCAGCGTTCATCCTGAGCCAGGATCAAACTCTCATGTTAAAGTTTGTTCTTTCTTTGGATTAACGCCAGCTTACTCAGTAAGCTTCATTATGTCCGTTATTACTGTGTTTGGGTTGTAACATAATTGCTTATGTTACCCGTTCAACTCGTCACTTCTTAAAGTGACCCACATGATTAATCATGTGATGAAATTTTAGGAAATTTCAAGGTTGTCATGCTATTCAGTTATCAAGGTTCTTGCCGCTTTCCTCAAGCGACATGACGTAGTATATCACCATCGTTTTAGTTTGTCAACTACTTTTTTTGTATTTTTTTAACATTTTTAATATTTCGCACAATTCAGACAATTATAGGTTTTCTAAGATGTTTTTTCACATCTGTTTATGCCGATAAAGCGTTAAAGTAACCGGGCTTTTCTCTCGTTGATCTCCTTTACGAGCTGCCATGCAATTCCACCCTCACGAAGCATTGAGAGAGCGTCGTTTAAAGGGAACCATTCCACACTGTCTACCTCGCCTGATAACTTAAAATCCTTCTTATTAACCTTAGCCAGAAAGCCCAGCATTAACAGATTCTTCTTTTCATAGGGATAGCTTCTTATATATATAAGCTGTTCCACATCCTGCCCTATCTCTTCCTTTACCTCACGTGTAACCGTTTCTTCAGCCGACTCTGCGCTCTTCATGTGTCCGGCTACACATACGTAATTAGTAGTCGATACATAGTTCTGTCTGAGCAGTGCTATCTCTTCCTGTTCATTTACAACAGCACATATGATGGAAGTATTGAAATAATCCCATAACGGCATCTGGCATGTCGGGCAGAACGGCATAAGGCCTTCGTCCCCTATTTCCTTCTGTATCGCTTCACTTCCGCATACAGGACAATACTTTATCTTCATATCACAAGCTTTCCTTTCCTCTTATTATATATAAGTACAGACACCTGTATAAAAACATATGCCGACCTGTGTCTCACATGCCGGCATAAATATCATATTATTATATAAGAAAACATTATTTAGTCCAGTAAGGCTTCTGATCCTTATGTGTGTATCCTTTAAGCCTTTCCTTAAAGCTTGTAAGGATTTCCTCATATTTCACTTTGGACTTATCTTTCAGTCTTCCCTGCTCACCGAATCTTATAAGTGCCGATTCAAATTCTTCAAGATTCTTCTGAGCATTATCCTTATAGTTGTTGCTCATATTCATCTGGAGTTCTTCTAAGATCTCATCAAGCTTCTTTTCATATTTGTTTTTGAATAAATCAGCTAATCCCATCTTTATCTCCGTATTATTTTTTAAAGCCGTCCTTTAAGGATACACTTCTGTTAAATACCAGATGCTCTGCACTGCTGTCTTTATTATCAAGACAGAAGAAACCTACACGCATGAACTGGAACGTAGGAGCATTTGTACCTGTCCTGTTCTCTCTTGTATCAAATTCCTTTGCCACTTCGAGCATGGACTTTTCAACCTTGCATCCGTTAAGAACTGTAAGGCTTTCAGGATTCAAAGCTTCAAGGAAGTTCTTGTCGGGACCGTCGGGCTGAGGATCCGAGAAAAGATTATCGTACAGACGTACCTCTGCATCAAGGCAGTTCTCCGAATCAACCCAGTGTATGGTAGCGCCCTTTACCTTACGTCCGTCAGCGGGATCTCCTCCGCGTGAATCAGGATCGTATTCACAAAGAACCTCTGTCACGTTTCCGTTCTCATCCTTTACACAGCCGGTGCATGTAGCAAGGTAAGCACCTTTAAGTCTTACTTCGTTTCCGGGGAACATTCTCTTATACTTAGGTATCGGTTCCTCCATGAAGTCATCTTCTTCTATATAAAGATGGCGGCTGAAGGTGATGGTATGTGTTCCCTGTGAAGGATCGGTAGGATTGTTTTCGACCTCAAAGGTTTCGCTCTTTCCTTCAGGATAATTGGTAACTGTAAGCTTAACAGGACGAAGTACTGCCATTGTACGCTCTGCAGTGGCATTAAGGTCATCTCTTAAGCATCTCTCAAGCTCAGCGAACTCAATGACATTTGAAGTCTTGGCTACGCCTATCGTATCGCAGAAGTTTCTGATAGATTTTGCGGTGTATCCGCGGCGGCGCAGTCCGCACAGGGTAGGCATTCTGGGATCGTCCCAGCCTGATACGTACTTCTCTTCAACGAGCTGTCTTAATTTTCTCTTGCTCATAACGGTATGGTCTATACCGAGCCGGGCAAACTCTATCTGTCTGGGCTTATGATAAGGTATGGATACATTTTCAACTACCCAGTTGTATAAAGGCCTGTGGTCCTCATACTCAAGTGAACAAAGCGAATGGGTGATACCCTCAAGCGCATCCTGAATGGGATGTGCAAAATCATACATCGGGAAAATGCACCACTTGGTACCCTGACGATGATGATTGATAAAACGGATACGGTAGATTACGGGATCACGCATGTTGAAGTTTCCGCTTGCAAGATCGATCTTTGCACGGAGAGTCATCTTGCCTTCCTCTATCTCGCCGTTTCTCATCTTTTCAAATAATGCAAGGTTCTCTTCTATGGGTCTGTCCCTGTAAGGTGACCTTGCGGGAGTAGATGTATCTCCCCTGTATTCCTTAAACTGGTCGGGTGTAAGCTCACAGACATAAGCCAATCCCTTCTTGATCAGTTCAATAGCATATTCGTAGTCTTTCTCAAAATAATCGGAACCGTAATAGAATCTGTCTCCCCAGTCAAATCCGAGCCAGTGTATATCCTGCTGTATAGCGTCAACATACTCGGTATCCTCTTTTGCGGGGTTGGTGTCATCCATACGGAGATTACAGATACCGCCGAACTTTTCAGCCATACCGAAATCTATGCACAGAGCCTTACAATGTCCTATATGGAGATATCCGTTAGGCTCCGGAGGAAAACGTGTATGTACGGTCTTTCCTTCAAACTGACCGCCTTTTGAAATATCCTCTTCTATAAAGTTATAGATGAAATTTCTTGTGTTTTCATCCGCTTCAGGTAGAACTGTTACTTTTTCTTCGTCAGCCATGGTTTTATCCTCACTTTAAAATGGTATTATCTATTATATATTCATTAACATGTAATTTCAAGAAGATTTTTGCAACGCACACCGCGAAACAAGTTTGACCTCGCGGGACCTCGAAAGCGAAGCTTTCTCGGTCGCGGGGCGTTCGCCCCGCTTGTCGCACAAAAAAAAGTCTGCTTGCAAGTAAACTTGCAGCAGACTCTCTTTTTGTGCGACCCGCGTGGTCTCACTTGTTTCGCGGAGAAAATGGGATTTGAACCCATGCAGCGCTATTAACGCTCTACTCCCTTTCCAGGGGAGCCCCTTCAGCCTCTTGGGTATTTCTCCAAAGAACCTAAATCACCCCGTCACCGGGTCATATTAAATAAAGCTCCAACATATAAGAATGACCACCATGCACAGGTGGTCATTCGATGTTGAATACTCGCGGAGAATGTGGGATTCGAACCCACGGTCCCTTACGGGATCACTGGTTTTCAAGACCAGCGCCTTCAACCACTCGGCCAACTCTCCGAACAACGCTTAAAGATAATAACACGTTATTTACAAGATGTCAAGATGTTTTCTTATTTTCGCGAAAGTTTTTTTGAGATACACCGGCTTTTACCAAATCCTGAATACAAGTCCGTCATAATCCGACAGGTTGGAGATCAGTACTTTTCTGCCTTTTATCGCTATATCGATGCCTTCTCTCTTAAAGCAGTCAAAACGCAGACTTTCACTTTTCTCTTCAGCACTGTAATACTCAGGAAGTTCAAATGTTATGCTGGTATCCTCCTTTATTGCAAAGGTATTTACCACGGCCATGCACTTCTTCCTGTCTTCCGATACCCTTACCACTGCCTGCCAGCCCTTAAGATCATTGTAGCTGTCCTGATACGGTCCTAAGCGGTAATTCCTGCCGTTCTTTATTATATCCGCACACTTTTTATAATATGCTATGGCTTTATCCGCTATCTCAAACTGCTCATCCGATATGGTGCTCATATCTCCCGACAGGCACATACGTCCGAGGAATGTATTGCTGAGTGAGTAATACAGCCTCTTCTCATCATCCTTTGCCCGCAGTACTGCCCATATCTGGCTCTGTGCAGGCAGGATGGCTCTTGTGACATTGGCTGCTATAACGGGGATAGCCTGCCATTCATGCGCATCGGAGGACGATGCCATCGATGTGACTGCCTGCATAGAAGGCTCAAGCCTGTGCCCGCCCGAAGAACAGTTTTCGATCACTATGTCCGGTATCTCTTCCCTGATCTTCTTAAAGAATCCGATGGACGCCTGCATGTTCTGTCTTAATGCTTCTCCCAAGGATTCCGCGCCGTCACAGCCTATACCTAAGTTGTCGTTATAATCTACCTTTAAATACCCGAACCCATTATCTTTCAAGTTATCTATAACTCTTTTGGTAAGGAAATCTGTAACTTCCGGTTTCCTCATATCAAAGAAACGCCTGAACATGGTCTGTATCGGGATGCCGTCACGTTTTAACAGCATATCCTCATTTTTAAAGCTGTCGGAATCTTTACCGACTACTTCCATCTCATACCAGAGACCCGGGATCATCCCGCACTCCCGTATCTTGTCGGCAGTTTTCTTTAATCCTCCGGGGAATTTGTTCTTGTTTGTGATCCAGTCTCCTATATCCGACCAGTCATTTCCGTCCTTTACATGCCAGCCTGCATCTATGACACAATACTTTATGCCGTGTCCCTTTAATCTTTCCGCGATTGCTTCCATTTCCTTTTCATCGGGATTTCCCCAGCTGGTACAGTATTCGTTAAAGATTATGGGAAGCTCTTTTTCACTATCAGGTACATTTTCCAGATTAACCGTCTGGGCATCGGTAAGACGCCTGCTCAATTCATCGATCGTACTCTCCATGCGGATAGCATCGGGAGTATCCGTATATACCGGCTTCCCCGCATTTTTGCATACAGTAAGCACTGCCACAGGTGTCACAAATCTTTCTCCGGGTGCGATATCCTTCATCCAGTGTCCGAATTCCCTGTCGGCTATACCGCCCGAGATGGAGTTCTTTTCATCCCGGTTATAAACCTCCATCTGCCAGGATGAATTGATATACAGCTGGGCTCCTATGGAATATCCGATACTACCGCCTTCCTGGCCCATATCAGTTACCGCCATCCAGGGGAAGTAACGTCTTACCGGCATCGAGCCAACCTCACCGAAGCGTTCACTCGATGCTCCGATCCTCAGCCATGCAGGCTCAAGCTCCATATCAAGGAACCTTCTGCTCTCAAGCTTTCCTTCCATACTCCATTTGCTCTTCAGTCTGTGAAGGACAAGGTCCTTCTGTCTTAAGCCCTTGCCTGTGCAGGGGAATGCGCAGATATTAAAAGAAGAAGCCATCTCCAGCGTCTGCTTTTCTTCCGTCTTCGACTCAAACACAGAATATGTCTTTATATAATCCGAGCCTGTGGTATATTCAAGTACAGAGGTGATATTTATCCCTCTTCTCTCGTAATCCGTATATATACTGGTACGCGTATGCTCAACTCCGTTTTTCTCACATTCGGCCGTCTCCGTACGCTGCCCCAGAAAAACCATATCATTTGAAGACTGGCTGTTCTTCATGGAATGACCGTGTATAAACCCGTCGGGATAATTGTCTCCCACAAATTTACACTGTACGGCAGGTTCCACGCTCCACCAGCCGTCGAGTTCAATCCCTTCATCAAAGCCTTCGGGCAGCAATGTATATCCGATGCTGCCGTTACGGTTGTCTTTTATGAACACCGCAAGCATATCCCCAAGCTTTAATTTTGAATATATTTCCTTATCCGCCATTTACTAAATCCTCACTTATTCCTGCTTCTCCCCGATATCGTTAACACCGTGATACCGTTTCCTTTTTACCGGCATCAGTTACATCCCGTAAGATAAAACTCAGCTATCTTAATATCCTCAGGCGTGGTTATCTTGATGTTCCTGTAATCGCCCTCGACTATCCTTACCTTATGCCCGGTATATTTCTCCACCAGCATGGCATCGTCGGTAATAGCAGCCGTATCCTGCGCTTCTTCTTCCGCACTGCCGGTTTCTGCATAGTATTTTTCGAAAGCTTCCTTTATAAGACCCATCTCAAAACACTGCGGTGTCTGGATCCTGTATATCTTTTTCCTGTCAAGCGTACAATCTATCTCCCCGTCTGCATTGATCATCTTAACCGTATCTTTTTCCGGAACGGCAGGAACACATGCTCCGCATTCTTTAACGCTGTCGATGCACCGGTTGATCAGCTCCGGGGTAATAAGCGGGCGGACTCCGTCATGGATCAGCACATAACTGCTGCCTATCGCGTCCGGATGATTTCTGATCAGCGTTTTCAGTCCCTCGCATACCGAGTCGCATCTCTCCTTACCTCCGCAGCAGATGGCAGTTACTTTTTTAAACAGATAGTCTTCAACTATCTGTTCCCTTACATAAGCTATCTCATCCGCACCTGTTACCACTACTATCTCATCCGTTTTGCTCTCTTCAAAAGCCTTTAAAGTCAAACCAAGCACAGGTTGAGAGGCAATCCCCATGTACTGTTTTTTAACAGTACTGTTCATCCTCTTTCCTGTGCCTGCAGCTACTATGATCGCATATACTTTTTTATCTGTTTTGCTGTTCATCGCGTACCCCTATCTCTCTCCAAGCTTCAGATTGGGCACCGCATTAAGGTCATATCCGTGCCTTGTCCCCGAAATATACTCATAATATGCGGCACATCCTATCATAACGGCATTATCCGTACAAAGCAGAGGCTTCGGATAATACAGTTCAAAACCTTCTTTCTCACATGCAAGCTTCATGCCTTCTCTAAGTGCTGAATTTGATGCCACTCCGCCTGCTATGGCTATCTTTTTATATCCGAAATCCTTTGCTGCCGAAATAGTCTTCGATACAAGCGCATCTACCACCGCTTCCTGGAATGAAGCTGCCACATCGGCAACAGTAACGCCTGTCTCCGGATCTATAAGCTCATTGCCGTCAAATTCAGGATTATCGGTCTTTCTGCTGTATATCTCATTTCCGTCAAGTCCCTGCTTCATCCTGCAGGAATTAAGATAATTAAGTACCGCTGATTTTAATCCGCTGAAACTGAAATCGTAAGGACATCCTTCTATATGTGCTCTCGGGAAAGTAACGGCATCTTTGCGTCCTGTCTTTGAAACCTTATCTACCTTGGGTCCTCCCGGATAACCCAGTCCTATGGCACGGGCTACCTTGTCAAATGCTTCACCTGCCGCATCATCGTGAGTCCTGCCTATTATCTCATATTCCGAATATCCTTTTACCTTTACAAGATGCGTATGGCCGCCCGATACGACCAAACAGAGATACGGAGGCTCAAGTTCTTTATGCTCCACATAATTGGCTGCGATATGTCCTTCTATATGGTGCACTCCGACTAAGGGCTTTCCTGCAGCATAAGCTATCGCCTTTGCTTCAGCCACTCCTACGAGCAGAGCTCCTACCAGTCCCGGACCGTATGTAACACCTATGGCATCGATATCATCAAGCGTTACCTGTGCAGTATCAAGCGCCGTTTTTACCACCTGGTTTATTTTCTCGATATGTTTCCTGGAAGCGATCTCCGGTACCACACCTCCATACAGCGTATGCAGGTCTATCTGGGAATAAATGATATTCGAAAGTATCTCACGTCCGTTCTTCATGACCGCTGCCGCAGTCTCATCACATGAAGATTCGATCGCCAATATAAGCACGTCTTTTCTGTCTTCCATATTTACCGTAATACTCTTTTCTTCTTTTTAGTTCAGGCTTTTTTCTTCTGCCGGTCTCCAGCCTGCTATCTTCCACTTTCCGCCGTCTTCCTCGAGCATGCTGAATTCTTCAAATGCCCTGTCCATTGAAGCTCCGGCTCTCAATGTGAAATACATCTTGATAAGTGCCGTATTGCCGGCCTTTGTCTTTATAACATTTATATTGCTTGCACTGTCTATCGCATATGAATATATGATCTTGTTTTCCTTACGATATTCCGAAATATCACCCTTTAAAAAGGCTATCTGTTCTTCCTCGGCATTATTCTCCAAAAGTGCATTTGCATACAGCTTACGTACCTGTTTTACCAGCTTTTCGATCTGCTCATCCGTGATATCGTCACTGTAAATGCACTTTGTTATCCTTGCATAAAGCTTTAATACCTCTCTCGGAGTAGCGGGATAATCATAATCAATATCTTTTTTTATGAGGTTGTCCGCTTCAGATGTCTCTACCGGTATTTCATTTTTGGTATCCTCTTTTTTTCTGGTCAGCATGAAATAAAGTCCTATAATGACTGCCGCCAAAAGTACACAGAAGATTATCGTCCCGACAGGACTGTTTTTCTTTTTCTTATTCATACCGTTGTCTTCAGGCACCTAAAGTGCTCCTCCTTTCAAAAGTTTTAAGTTTCTTCCTTAAACTTGAGCGTAACCGTACGTAAATCTTTAGACGCAATGCTCTTAGGGAATATCTTTTTGATACTGTCAATATATTCCATGGGGTTCACCATGGAAGGACTGTAATGGGTAAGCCACATCTCATCCGGCACAGGATCTGCCGCAGCCGCTAACCTTGCAGCTTCCTGACAGGTCATATGCTTATGTTCAATAGCTTTATTGTCCTTGTCATCCTCTCCGTACATGCCCTCACAGATGAAGATATCAGACCCGGCCGCCATCTCCGAGATGACCTTTACCGGACGTGTATCGGTACAATATGTTACCTTTATACCTTTTCTTTCAGGACCGAGGATCATATCCTGGGTATATGTCACGCCGTCAATCTCAACTGTCTGCCCTTTTTGCAGCCGGCTCCACGCCCTCATGGGCACATTGTTCTTTTCTGCTTTTTCAGGGTCGAATTTCCCGGCCCGGTCTATGTTTATCGTATATCCGTAGCAGGTTACCCTGTGGTTTACCTTAAATGCGGTGATCCTGTATCCGAAAAGTGTATACTCACACACAGGCTCAGTCAGTTCTATAAACCTGATCTCAAACGGAAGCTCAGGTGCGATGATCCTTAATGCGTTAACCGTTTTTTCAAGTCCTTTGGGCCCTATAATGGTCACCGGCTCCGTGCGCTCCGCGTTACCCATGGAAAGAAGCAGTCCCGGAAGTCCGCTTATGTGATCTCCGTGAAAATGAGTGATACAGATAACATCTATATCGTGAAAGCTCCAGCCGCGCTCGCGGATAGCCACCTGAGTGCCTTCCCCGCAGTCGATCAGCAGGCTGCTCCCGTTAAATCTGGTCATAAGTGAAGTAAGTCTTCTGTACGGAAGCGGCATCATACCGCCTGTTCCGAGCAAACATAGATCAAGCATATCTTTTATTCCTTTAATTCCGGTATCCCGGATCAGTTCTTTACACAGCTCATCAGTACGGCATTTTCAACGGGCCGGCTGTAATATGAGTCTCTTCTTCCTGTTTCGGTAAAGCCAAGCTTCCTGTAGAGACTTATAGCCGGATGATTACTCTCGCGTACCTCAAGATAAAACAGTCTTGCACCCGTTTCGGATGCTTTTTTCATAACGGTGGTCAATAGCTTTTCTCCGATGCCTTTTCTTCTATATGGCATCCCGACCGCGATCTTTAATATCTCACACTCATCGAGCACCTGCATGACGACACAATATGCCGCAACCTGTCCGTCAGATCTTGCAACATAATAAGACTGTCCCTTCCCGTCTTTATAGTTTTTATAAGTTCCTTCGGACCACAAGTCACTGAAAGTAGCCTTTTCTATCTCATAGACAAAAGGAACGTCTTCGTCATTCATTTGGCGAATTTCTGGATCTTCATTGTTCATTCTCTGCTTCTCTTTCGCGTTCGGCCTGGGATTTTCTTAAGTATACCGGGACATGTTCATCTGCACTCACTGCTTTTCCGTTCAGGTATATGAGCTCACCTATGGCCGCTACCGATGATGCTTTCTGCAGGAGCAGCGTTTCAGGAGCAAATGCACACTTCTGTTTAAAATTATTAACGATGTGATCACGATTAACCGGTACACCGTCTCCGTTAAAAATGACTTTTCTTCCGAATTTCTCAAGTTCTTCCAGTATTTCGTCAAGCGGACATGCTTTTTCAGCAATAATCCGCTTCATTTCATAGGACCCAGGATTCCCCTCATCTGATGCCGGTACAAACTCATATGCTGCAGTATATACTTCCTGCCTCCTCGCATCCATGATGGGACAGATGATGCAGCCTTCATTACCGTATAAGTTATAAGCTAAAGCATCAAGTGATGACACCTCGGCTACGGGAATATTAAGAGCCAGTCCCAGTCCCTTTGCCGTTGCAGAGCCAATTCTCAGTCCCGTAAATGACCCGGGTCCTCTTGATATGGCTATGCAGTCCAGCTGCTTAGGTTCAATCCCTGCAGCCTTCATTACCTCATCTATCATCGGCAGCAATGTCTGCGAATGGGTCTTTTTATTATTTACTGTATACTCCGCTGCGAGCTTTCCGTCCGTCATGACGGCCACCGCAGCTGTAAGTCCCGAACTGTCTAATGCTAATGTGTTCATTTTGACTTTTGATTCCTTTCGCCAAAAAATCAGGGCTGATCATCAATTTCAATCCGCCGGTAATCAAATCCTTTTCCGGCATCCTTTTTTAATCTTATCCTTATGGCATTATCGGGGATAAGTTCCCTTATCATATCGGACCACTCTATGACTGTCACACCGTCACCGTAGAAGTAGTCTTCGTAGCCTATCTCATCCATCTCGGCAGGATCTTCTATCCTGTATACATCGAAATGGTAAAACGGAAGCCTGCCCTCGGTATATTCCTTTACGACGGTAAAAGTCGGGCTGCTTACGGGTTCGGTGATACCGAGCCCTAAGGCTATCCCTTTTGCTATGACGGTCTTGCCGGTACCAAGGTCACCGTCCAAACATATCACGGTACCCGGTACGGCTTTTTCACCCAGACTCTTTCCGAATTCCAGAGTCTCTTTATCTGAATATGTTTCTGTTAACATGATCCCTTTTTCGTTTTTCATCCTTTAAAGTTTTTAACGTTTTCACGGATAAGCTGAACGAATGTCTCCTCATTTGAACCCAGATCAGCTTTTGTAGCAAGGAATGCTCTCATCTTTCCGAGATATACATAATAAGCGGTTTTGCCTTTAACCACTTTCATGATGTTCTCATATTTGTAAGGAGCATACTCCTGCATTCTCTTCATATCAAAACCTGCATCACTGAAGGTATATGTGATAACACCTTCGCCGGTGCTCATTGCTTCAGCCTGCTTCTTCGATCTCTTTCTGATGCTTAACGGACTGTTTATGGCAACAAACAGGAATACGCCTGCGAATATACAGCCCTGCATGATATTGCCGTCCATGAAGCTCCATACCGCCATAACAACCGAAGCCACAAGAAGAAGGATGGCGATCACGCCTACCACGCTGCAATATGTATGGTAAAACATAAATCTGAATATGTCATCGGCAGTGGGCTTACCTTCAAATCTGAAAACTCTTCCGTAATGCTCCATTGGAGGTTCGTTTTTATCCTTAGGCTCTTCCTCTTCTTCCGCTTCTTCTCCGTCTTCTTCAGTCTCTGTCATATCTGCATCATTTTCATCGGTATCTTCTTCATATTCATCATATGTATCACCGTCCTCAACCTCTCCGTTAGCTTCTTCAAGCTCTTCCTCGGAAAGTGTAGAAAGTGATGCAAGCTCTGCTATAGACCTGCCTGTTCTCGCCGGTGCCTGTGCTTTTTTTACTGATGATTCATCATCTGTTTTTTCTTTTAATTTCAGATCCATTTGATAGTCCTTTCTTATCTTCCTATTCATACGGCCTTTTATGATATTATAATACAACTGAAAGCCATACAACTCCTTTATACATTTTGCCACACCATCATAAAAAAAGCAACAAAAAAATCGCAGAAGCCTTCAGGAACCCCTGCGATCTGAAATCTTAACTTTATTGCTTTCCGTTTCCCTTTAAGAATCTGCTCAAAGGCTTATAAATAAACATTGTTACCACTGATACAGCCACACCTTTTATCAGGTTAAGAGGTGCAACCGCAAATATTACGAAGCTCGTCATGCTGTCACTGCTGACCAGAGAGTTTTTCTCAGCACCCTGTGCAAGGATCTTATCAAGTGACATAAACTTTGTGAATGCGGGGATAAGATAAAGTGCATTAAATACGGAAGCAAACACTACAAGTATGATAGTGCCCATAACACATGAAAGAATTGCTCTCTTCTTTGTTTTCTTAAATGCGTAAATGGTAGCCGCAGGGATAATGAAACTGCAGCCTACTACGAAATTGGCCAGTTCCCCGACAAACGCGGTGGATGTTCCCTTGATCAGCAGCTTTAAGAATACCTTAAGGAATTCCATGACTACGCCGGTAGCGGGTCCGAATGCAAACGAACCGATAAGCACGGGGATCTCACTGAAATCAAGCTTATAGAACGAAGGTATGAACCAGATCGGGAAATCAAAGATCATAAGAACGGTAGCCATAGCGGTAAGTATGCCGATAACAGCCATCTTATAAGTGGTAAAGAACTTTTCTTTCTTATCTGTCCCATTATTCTTCTGACATATCTTTTCGAGACCAAAAGCAATAAGGAACATAAGTACAATGATACCGAAGAATACGCCCACATATACGGCATTCTTCACTGTGGTATCCCACAAAGTATCCTTCGGCTTGTCACCGCTTGAAGCGGCTAAAAAGAACTTTGTTGCGACATTTCCTGTCAGAAACTCATTAATCATTTTCTCTCTCCTTTCATCCGGACTTTAACCGTTGGTCCCGGAGTTTCACCGGATCAGCCATATGGCACGCGGACTTTACCGCCAGTAGGGAATCGCACCCGACCCTGAAGATAATAAAAATTCATCTGCCGGAACCTGTAAAAGGTCCCTGACAGATGAATACAATAGCACATGTAATTTTAAAAATCAAGAGGTTTTTATATGTTTTACATATTTCCCTGCAGGAAAACGTTTATCACATTATCATGGTGAGCTGTATCCTCTTCTTCTGGAGGTCAACGCTCATAACCTTAACATCTACAACATCACCTACACTTAAAGCGTCAAGAGGATGCTTGATGAACTTCTTGTTTGTTATCTGTGAGATATGTACCAGACCGTCCTGATGTACACCGATATCTACGAATACTCCGAAGTCGATGACATTTCTTACGGTTCCCTTAAGCACCATACCTTCCTTAAGATCTTTCATTTCAAGTACATCCTGTCTTAAGATCGGTGCGGGCATATCCTTACGGGGATCGCGGCCGGGCTTCTCAAGCTCTTTTATGATATCATCAAGAGTGATCTCGCCGATACCGAGCTCTTCTGCCAGCTTCTTCTTATCCTTTATCATGGAGCTTAAGTGGGAAAGTCCCGCGCTGCCCTTAGCACCTGAAGCATCATCCAAAGATGCACCCATGATACCTGTTGCGGCTCCGCCTGCATTTCCGCTCGAAGTATTTCCGCCCTTTGCACCGTTTGAATCATCACGTGTTACTACATTCTTACCTGATTTTGCAAGTGCCTGAGCTAAAAGCTTACCCATAGCGGAATCCGCATTCCTTACCTGTATCTCGTTCTTATTTCTTCTGTCCTTGCCACCGCGTGCTGCTGCCTTGGCATCCTTTTCAGCCTTCTCGGCCTCAGCCTTACGCTTATCCTCATCCTCTTTTACAGCCTTGGCCTGTTCAGCCTGTAAGGTCTTAATATCCTGAGGAGTAAAGCCTAAGCTCTCCAGAAGCTTCTTGGCTGCCTCATAGGACTCAGGGTGCACGCTTGTATTATCAAGAGGATTCTTTCCTCCGCGGATACGCAGGAAACCTGCACACTGCTCGAAAGCCTTGGGTCCTAACTTCGGTACCTTAAGCAGTTCGGCACGTGATAAGAACCTTCCGTTCTCCTCACGGTATGCCACGATGTTCTTGGCGATAGGCTTCGAGATACCCGATACATACTCTAAAAGTGATGCCGATGCGGTATTAACATCAACACCTACCTTGTTAACACAGTCCTCTACCACACCCTCAAGCTGTTCACCGAGCTTCTTCTGGTTCATATCATGCTGATACTGGCCGACACCTATGGACTTGGGGTCAATCTTAACAAGCTCTGCCAACGGATCCTGTACACGGCGTGCTATGGATGCCGCACTACGCTGTCCTACATCAAAGTTAGGGAACTCCTCTGTAGCAAGCTTACTTGCGGAATAAACGGAAGCGCCTGCTTCATTTGTGATGATATATGAAAGATCGGGCTTATTAAGCTCATGTAAAAGTTCAACGATAACCTGCTCCGATTCACGTGAAGCTGTACCGTTTCCTACTGAAATAACTGTAATGTTGTACTTCTCTATAAGCCTTTTTAAGATACGCTTAGCCTCATCCACCTTGAACTGAGGTGCTGTAGGGTAGATAACCACGGTATCCAGTACCTTTCCGGTAGGATCAACAACCGCAAGCTTGCAGCCCGTACGGAATGCAGGATCCCATCCGAGTACGAAATGACCTGCGATCGGAGGCTGCATAAGCAGCTGTGTAAGGTTCTTTCCGAATACCTTGATAGCGCTGTCCTGTGCCTTTTCAGTAAGATCGGAACGGATCTCACGCTCTATGGCAGGGGCGATCAGACGATCATAAGCATCCGCAACCACACCCTTTAAAATATCGTTTGTATATTCATTATCCTTCTTGATGGTACGCATCTCAAGATACTGAATGATCTTCTCTACAGGAGCCTCAATCTTTACTGTCAGGAACTTCTCATCCTCACCGCGGTTAAGAGCCAAAACCCTGTGTCCTAAAATAGTGCTTATCTTCTCGGAGAACTTATAATAATTCTCGTATACGCTCTGAGCCTTCTCATCCTTAGCTTCTGAAGAAATAAGACCTTCCTCACCTGTAAGCTTTCTGATATAGATACGGTAATCAGCCTCATCCGAGATACGCTCGGCTATGATATCACATGCACCTGCTATAGCCTCTTCAGCCGTCTTAACTTCCTTTTCCTCATTGATATATTCAGCCGCATACTCCGCTATAGGCTTAACCGCATCCTGTGATGCGATAATATCTGCCAAAGGCTCTAAGCCCTTTTCCTTAGCCACGGTAGCTCTGGTCCTTCTCTTCTGCTTATAAGGACGGTACAGATCCTCTACGACTACAAGTGTAGTAGCATCCAAAATCTGTTTCTTCAACTCTTCTGTGAGCTTACCCTGTTCCTCAATACTTGCTAAGACCGAATTCTTTCTGTCCTCAAGATTTCTGAGATATGTAAGCCTTTCATACAGATTTCTTAAGACCTCATCGTTAAGTGAACCCGTAACCTCCTTACGATATCTTGCGATAAAAGGGATCGTATTTCCCTCATCGATAAGCTGTACGGTGGCATCCACCTGTGAAACCTTGATCTCGAGTTCTTTTGCAAGCTGTTCGTTGATGTTCATGTGTTTCTTTTCTCCTGTATTAAATTACTTTTATTTATATATATCATTTAAGATGTATATCTGCAAGTTAAACTTCACTTGACTGTCCGGGCCGCGGGATATGTTATTAAAACCATAAGCGGGCGGATGGTATGCTGCGGCTACAGATATATTGCAGCGAGGCAAAAATCGATTATCCGAATCGATTTTTGAGCGAAGCCTAAGTTGCGTCCGGCATCAAGCGGACGCACGGTTGCGAGCGTCCGAAGCGAAGATATATATGAAGCCGCATAGCATATCCCGCTAAGCGGTGACGGGTTTTAATAACATACCCGCGGCCCGGACAGTCAGGAATGCCAGGTAAATGACATTACCTTGCAAGCTTCTTGGACATCTCTGCCAGATAAGCATCCGGATATTTCTGCTGATGCATGGCCTTCTCGATATCGAAGTCGGTAAACTCGCCGTTCTTATAAGCCACTATCCTGTTGGTCTTACCGGCATTGATGATCTCTACCGCCTTGCCTCCCATAGCCGAAGCATATACACGGTCCTGGCAGGAAGGTGCTCCGCCGCATTGAAGGATACCGAGTACGGTCGCTCTCGTCTCAAGACCTGTGGCAAACTGGATATTCTTTGCTAATGACGCTGACTTTCCTACAGACTCCGAATTAACTATAAGATGAAGCCTCTTTCCGAGCTTTTTCTTGTTGATGATCTCAGATATCATCCTCTGCTGGTTCTGATCATGATACTCATTGGTGATGATCTCTTCGGCACCGGTAGCTATACCGCACCAGAGAGCATTGTGTCCGCTGCGTTTGCCGGCTACCTCTATGACACTGCAGCGCTCATGAGATGCTGAAGTATCCCTTATCTTGTCAATAGCCTCCATGGCAGTGTTAATGGCCGTATCAAAACCTATCGTATACTCGGTACATGCAACATCCAAGTCTATGGTGGTAGGTATGCCTACTACATTTACCCCCCTCTTTATCAGGTCAAGTCCTCCGCGCATGGTACCGTTTCCGCCTATGATCACAAGCACGTCCACTTTGAGTTCCTTTAATGTCTCGACTGCCTTCTTCTGTCCTGCATCAGTAAGGAACTCAGGACAGTCAGATGCAAGCAGCTGCGTGCCTCCGCGCTGTACTGTCTCCGACATGGTCTTGTTGGTCATCTCTATATAATCTTTTTCGATAAGACCTGCATAGCCGCGTTTAAATCCGACTACTTTCATATTGTAGCCGATAGCGGAACGTACTACGGCACGTATTGCCGCATTCATACCGGGCGCATCCATACCGCTGGTAAGGACACCTACGGTAAGCTTCTTGCCGTTTGGCTCCTCTTCATTATCAACCTCTAAGAGTCCTTCATTTTTCATGACACGGCTGTCGCCCTTACGGGTAAGCTTTCCGAGCATATCTACAAGGAACGGATCGAGCGACTTCTTCATTGACAGTGCTTCATCCATATCAAAGTCCACAAAAGCACCGTTCTTGTATGCTACTACCCTGTTCTCTCCGCCTTTTAGCAATATATCTACCGCCTTTGCACCGAATGCGGATGCAAAAACCCTGTCCTTACATGTAGGGCTGCCGCCTCTTTGCAGATATCCGAGTATGGTAGCTGTGGTGGGCATGCCTGTAGCATACTCTATACGCCTTGCCATACCTTCTGAGTCACCGATACCCTCGGCATTGATTATGATATAATGCTTTCTTCCGCTCTTACGCTTTTTCTCGATATCATTAATGAGCTTCTGCTCTTCATAGTTGTAAAGCTCAGTGGTAAGCACAGCCTCTGCACCGTTGGCAAGACCGCACCAGAGAGCTATATAGCCCGCATGTCTTCCCATTACCTCTATGATGGAACATCTTTCCTGTGAGGTCGAGGTATCCCTTATCTTATCTATGGCATGCATTGCGGTATTTACAGCCGTATCGAAGCCTATGGTATACTCTGTACAGGCAATGTCCAAGTCGATGGTACCGGGTATACCTATAACATTTATCCCTCTGTCCTTTAACGCGAGACAGCCTCTGAAAGAGCCGTCACCGCCGATGACAACAAGTGCATCTATTCCGTGCTTTTTGCATGTGGCTGCAGCGATATCCTGGCCTTCCGAGGTTATCATTTCAGGACATCTGGCTGTAAACAGGAATGTACCGCCCTTCTGTATGGTATCTGCCACGCTTCTCGAATTAAGATCCACGATATCCCCGTCCATAAGGCCTGAGAAACCTCTCCTTATGCCTTTTACGGCTATGCCGTTAGCTATGGCTGTACGTACAACCGCACGGACTGCCGCATTCATGCCGGGAGCATCTCCTCCGCTGGTCAGGACTCCGATGGTTTTGATTTTTTTCTTCGGTTCTTCCTGTTTAGTTATTCTTTTCGGTGTAACATCCTTTTTCGGTTTAGCTGTGCTGCTTTTTGCAGTTTCCTTTTTTGCTGCCATGCCATGCCTCCTAAATATAATGTTATAGCATCTTCATTTACCAACTGTTATCTTATCCAGTATCAGTTTCTGCCCCAGTTATATTTTGTGGGGACTATACCGACCGAATCGGCACCAAACCTCGCGTTAAGCTCATCTTTAAGTTCCTGACATACCGATGTTTCAACAGACTGCGGATAACGCTTGATCATCTTTTCTTTAGCGCAGTATACCACTACACCGTCACGTCCGTCATACTTCGATACTATATCGGTCAGATCTTTCTCTGCCTTATCAAATGCATCCCTGTCGCTGAACTTGATCCATACTTCTTTCTTTATCTCATCCAATGGTACCATCTGCTGGCAGATGAGCTTGGCTCCGCGTTCTTCTTCTATGGTAACCCTGCCTTTTATGAGAAGCCTTGCATCGACATCACATATAGTCCTGTACTTGGTATAATCCTTTGGAAATACAAGTACTTCCACAGTACCGTACATGTCTTCTAAGGTAAGGAACGCCATGATGGTATTGGATCTGGTAGTTTTAACCAGACGGTTTGATACGATACCGCCTATGACACATTCTTCCCCGTCCTTAAGCTTTACACTGTCCTCACTTATTCCGGAAGCCTTCTGTTCATCCTCTTCCGCTTCTTCCGCAGCAAAATCCAGGGTAGTAACATTGGAGTTTTTCTCAAGGATATCAGAGTATCTTTCAAGCGGATGCCCGGATACATATATACCAAGCACTTCCTTTTCAAAGGCAAGGACTTCCTCTTTAGAATAATCGCTTACATCGGGCAGCGGGACCATATCCTTTTTCGCATAATCCGGATCGAATAGTTCAAACAGTGTCATCTGCCCTTCCATGGCACTCTTTTTCTCAGAAGCTGCTCTTTCCACTATGCTCGGGAAAGCTATCATGAGCTGATGTCGGTTGCCCGGGAGTGTATCAAAAGCTCCGGCTTTTATCAGGCTCTCGATGACTCTTTTATTGGTTTCTTTTGAAGAAAGCCTGCTTACAAAATTTTTCACTCCGGTATACGGACCGTTTTTCTTTCTCTCGGATACTATAGCTTCAACTACGGGTCTTCCTACGCCCTTGATAGCCGAAAGCGAATATCTTATGGCATTACCAACAGGTGTAAAGGAATATCCTCCTTCGTTCACATCGGGAGGCAGAACACTTATCCCCATTTTCCTGCATATATTGATATAACTTGCGGTTTTACCTGCATTGTCTATGACGCTGGTCATCAGAGCGGCCATAAAATGTACCGGATAGTAGCATTTTAAATATGCCGTCTGATATGCTACAACAGCATAGGCTGCCGCATGTGATTTATTAAATGCATACTTGGCAAAATCTATCATATCATCATAGATCTTGTTGGCTGTCTTTTCATCTATACCGAGTGCCGCACATCCCGGAACATTCTCCGAAGCATTGCCGTGTACGAAGCTTTCTCTTTCCTTCTCCATGACACTCTGCTTCTTTTTGGACATGGCTCGTCTGACGAGGTCGCTCCTACCGAAGCTGTATCCCGCGAGATTACGCACGATCTGCATAACCTGCTCCTGATATACTATACAGCCGTAAGTAGGCTCCAGTATCGGCCGCAGCTGCTCGCAGTCATAAGTAATGGTCTCCGGCTGCTGCTTGCCCTTTATATACTTTGGTATAAAATCCATAGGACCCGGACGGTACAGTGAGATTCCGGCTATGATATCCTCCATGGAGGTAGGCTTTAACTCCTTCATGAAGTTTTTCATGCCCGCACTTTCCAGCTGGAAAATACCCTCCGTCTTTCCGGATGCTATAAGTTCAAATACTTTTTTATCATTATAATCGATATTGTCGATATTAAGCGGTTCAAAACCTTCGGCACTTCCCGCATGTTCTTCCTTATACTTTTCAAGGAGCATCTCGTTGACCGATTTTACTGCCGCCTGTATAACCGTCAGTGTACGTAAGCCCAGGAAGTCCATTTTAAGAAGGCCGAGCTCCTCCAGAGTGGTCATGGTGTACTGGGTAGTGATCGTATCATCCGCAGAACGTGAAAGCGGAACATAATCATCCGCAGGAGCGTTGGATATGACAACTCCCGCAGCATGCATGGAGCAGTGTCTCGGAAGTCCTTCAAGCCTCCTGCTCATGTCTATAAGCTTTTTGATCTCGGGATCCGAATCATATGCTGCCTTAAAATCAGGATTGGCGGTAAATGCCTTATCAAGAGTCATTCCGAGCTCCTGAGGTACCATCTTCGCTATCTGATCCACCTTCGAATAAGGAAGATCAAGTGCCCTTCCCACATCACGCAATACTCCGCGTGCCTGAAGCGTACCGAACGTAACGATCTGGACCACTTTGTCCTTGCCGTATTTTCTGACTACATAATCTATTACTTCCTGTCTTCTTTCGAAACAGAAATCCACGTCTATATCGGGCATGGTCACACGCTCGGGATTAAGGAATCTCTCAAAAAGGAGGCTGTACCTGATAGGATCGATATTGGTGATCCCTAAAGTATATGATACTATAGAACCTGCGGCGCTGCCTCGTCCGGGACCTACCGCGATCCCGTGGTCACGTCCGTATTTGATAAAATCTGATACTATAAGGAAATAATCGACAAAGCCCATACCCTTGATGGTATCAAGCTCATAGTCAAGTCTTTCTTTCAGTTCCTTAAACTTCTCTTCCGATACTCCTGCATATCTTCTCTTTAAGCCTTCGTTACAAAGCTCTCTCAAATATGTCTCGGCTGTATAACCTTCCGGTACATCAAACTTAGGCAGTTTATAGTGACCGAACTCTATATTAACATTGCATCTTTCAGCTATGGCCGCAGTATTTTCCACTGCTTCTGGAGCATAAGGGAACAAAGCCCTCATCTCTTCTTCGGACTTTAAGTAGAACTGCCCGCCCTCATAGCGCATTCTGTCAGTATCCTGGACCTTTTTCTGGGTCTGGATACACAAAAGTATATCATGTGCCTCCGCATCTTCGGCGTATGTATAATGCACATCATTGGTACATACAAGCTTTACTCCCGTTTCCTGTGAAAGGCGGAGTATGCCGGCATTTGCCTTTTTCTGCTCAGATATACCGTGATCCTGCAGCTCCAGGAAGTAATTATCCGCCCCGAATATTTCAAGGTGTCTCATTACAGCGTCTTTAGCCGCCTGATAATCGTCCTTAAGCAGGGCTCCCGGTACTTCACCCGCAAGACATGCGGAAAGAGCTATGATACCCTCATGGTATTCTTTAAGTACCTCCATATCCACACGGGGCTTATAGTAGAATCCTTCTACAAAGCCCTTGGATACGATCTTCATAAGGTTTGAATATCCCTTATTATTCTCTGCCAGCAGTACCAGATGGCGGTATCTCTCGTCAGATACCGAATTCTCCTTCTCAAAACGCGAGCCCGGAGCTACATATACCTCGCAGCCGATAATGGGCTTTACACCTATATCAAGTGCCGCCTTATAAAAGTCGATCACGCCGTACATTACACCGTGGTCGGTAATGGCAAGTGAGGTCTGACCCAGCTCCTTTGCTCTTGAAAGGATCTCTTTTATCTTGCTTGAACCGTCAAGGAGGCTGTATTCCGTATGAACATGTAAATGTGTAAATGCCATATTCCCCTCCCCGTTATTACTCTTTATCAGTCATTCCATGCAGGTCTTGTGTTGTCGTATACATCTTCGGTCTTAAAGAAATATCCGAGCCTGTCAGTAATCTCAGGATTGCTCCTGTTCTTTAAGGTGATGTGCATACGCTCACCGTCTGTATTGATACGGCCCATTCTGAAATAGTCGCTTCTTAACTGTATCCAGTACCTTGTAGCGTCTACGTTACAGAAATACCAGAATCCGTAGCTCTTTAAGAGTTCGAATTTATCACCCTTATATGCGTGCCAGTCACAGATATCCGCTCCGTAAGGATAGATATATATATCGGTGGGCCCCGTGATTATCTCTACTTCCTCATGCCAGCGTTTCGAATCGTATTTCATATGATCAAGTGTAGCCTTAGTCATATTGGAATGCGTATAGCTGTGGCTTGCAAATTCCCAGCCGTCTGCCTTTATCGCATCAGCTACAGCTATTGCTTTTTCTCTTTCGGCATTGATACGTTTCATCTTTTCCTCTTCGGATAATCCGTCATACATCTTCATGCTTAAGCCCGTATCATAACCTAAAGCACCCTCGTAACCGGTAAGTGCAAGTATACCCTTGGCTCCTCTGTATGAGAAATCGGGATGTTCCTTTATAAATCTGTCTATGATCGGCAGTACATCATATTCACCGAACCAGACATTGCCGTCCGCATCAGTATACTGACATGTGGGCAGTCCGTCCTCGCCGATAACTATCCTGTCGGCAAATCCGTCACCTTCCATATACTCATAGTAGTTTACATCATCCTGTGAAAGCACGAAAGGTTCCTTGCCTTCCGGAAGCATGATGGGCTGTGCCACAAGCTTTTCATTTCCGTCGGCATCGATCTCACGCTTTGCTATATCATGGATGCTTACAAGTACATATCCTTTCTCATACATCGACTCTATCATCTTGTTGAATTCGCTGACGGTAGTCATGTATTTATTATATCCTAAAGGCTGTGAAGACTTAGGTCCGAAAGCACGGGAGGTATCCACTATAAGCGAATGCACGAATATATGGCTGATCTTGGTATTATCTTCCCACTTTACGCACTTAGCCTTATCTTCCTCATAACGGGCTACAGCTGCTTTTGCTTCCTCACTCGTCTCATATTCCGGTCTGGCCTTTAACATTTCTATAGCCACATCGTAATCATACATTGCCGCCTTGATATCGGCTTCCTGCATCACTGCTTCAAAGGTGCCCGGCTTGGGATCGTCTTTTTTAGGCTCCTGAGTAGGAGTCGGTTCTTCGGTTACTGTCGGTGCCGTCTTATCACCGGTGCCGTCTCCGCTGCCGGAAGGTACGGTATCACCGCTGTCTGTATTAATTTTATTATCCGTATTTACCGGATCCTTTGATTCCGTTCCGTTATTTTCTCCATCCGCAGATTTGCTTGTGTGTGTCTCATCCGTATTTATTCCGGTATTTGCTCCCGGTGAGATAATGCTTCCCGCATCGGTCGTATTGACCGTATCAGGTTTATTATCATTCTTTTTCCCGAGTCTGGAAATTGCGAGCGGTATAAGTATTGCTACTGCTATCAATTCTATTATTATAAACGCCAGGGCAAGCCTGTTTTTCTTAACTTCCCTGCGCCTTTCTTCCCTTGTCATATGCTACCTCCGAAACAATCCGGTCTTACTTTATATTATATCCGTACAAAATGGATTTAAGGCCATATCTCATCTATTTTAGTATATCACATCTGACAAAAAAAGGAAACCCTTTAAGAGGTTTCCCAAAAAAATTTTCCTTCATATTCAATTATGAAAAGAATGCGGTAATTGCATCCATAGCCTCGCCCTCATCAGCGCCGTTGATCTTGATATCGATCTTCTCACGGGCTGCCGAAGCCTTGTTCATGATGCTGATAAATGTCATCATTCCCATAATGCTCTTAGCATTAACCTTCTTGTCTTTGTACTCAAAAAATACCGAGCTGTTAAACTTGCTGGCTTCCTGAACCAGCTTAGCGATAGGTCTTTTGTCAAGGTCAGCGGTTATGTCAATCGCCATCTTTTTTGTAATCATCTTTTTCTCCATTCCGTTCCGGTCATACTGTGCGTTTTTTCTTCCTCCCGAAGTTTTTCCGCGATGGCCGAAATTCTCTTTAATCTGTGATTAAGCCCTGATTTTCCAACACTGTCCCCGTTATACATTACCAGTTCAGCTAAAGATGCCTCGGGATACTGTTCCCTGAGCTCCGCTGTCTCTATTAACTCCTCCGCCATACCTTCAAATCCGGTCTTTTCCCTTATATACCGGATATCTTCCAACTGCTTGCCCGAAGCCTTAAGCGCTTTGTTGATATTTGCGGAATCACAGTTGACCTGCCTGTTTACGCGGTTTCTTAATTCCTTAAGTATCTTTACGTTTTCCAGCTCCATCATGGCGACATGTGCTCCCATGATATTAAGCAGTTCCGAGATCATGCCGCTGTCCTTTACATATACCACATACTGCTTCTTGCGCTTTACAAGCTTTGCGTCTGCACCGAAACTGTTTATAAGATTTCTTAACTCTTCCGCAAAAGCTTCGTTATCGTGCGATATCTCAAAATGATAATCCTTATTTGGATCGGTAAGCGATCCCGAAGCAAGAAATGCTCCTCTCAAAAACGCACGTTTGCAGCAGGTCATGGTATATAAAACCGGATCCGCGGTCAACTCACCCGATCGGAGTTTTAACGTTTCTTCAATCTTTTCCGTTTCCTGTCCGGAAAGGATAATTTTCCCCGATTCTCTTCCCGAACGCTTTATATCGTAAACTGTCCGACCGAAATTGTCAACAGAAAATATTTTATTTAATAACTTTTCTGCCGTTTTTATAACCAGTTCGTTTTCTGAACTTATAACCAGATTGTGCTCTCCGGCATTATATATGCCGGCTCCGGCTATCACTCCTCCCAGTTCCGCCATCCTGCAATGCCTGGGATTGGGCAGGACGCCGCCAAGCTCCTGCTTTACTTTTTCAGTAAAATTCATTCATCAAACCCCAAAAGTTTTATCTCGGGTTCAAGCTGTACTCCCGTCTTCTCATAAACAGTTGCTATAACATCACCGATAAGACTGTATATATCGGAAGATGTCGCTTTTCCCCTGTTGATCACGAATCCGCAGTGTTTCTCGGAAACCTGTGCGTCTCCGATACGGTATCCCTTAAGACCCGAATCCTCTATAAGCTTTCCCGCAAAATAGCCTTCGGGGCGCTTAAAAGTACTGCCCGCACTCGGAAACTCCAAAGGCTGTTTCTCGCGTCTTCTTTCATTTAGTTCCTTGATCTCTGCCTTTATGGTCTTCTCGTTTCCGTGCTTTAATATAAAGGAAACCGAAAGAACTATATAATTCTTCTGCTGGATTATGCTGCTGCGGTATCCGAACTTAAGATCAGCGTTGCTTAAGCGCACTACATTGCCATCTTCGTCAAGCACATCGGCATATTCAAGTATATCCTTGATCTCTCCGCCATACGCTCCGGCGTTCATCACTACCGCTCCGCCTATGCTCCCGGGTATGCCTGAAGCAAACTCTGTCCCCTGAAGGCCCTTTGATGCAGCCTCGGAAGAAAGCCTTGCCAAAGTACAGCCTGCATATGCGATAACCCTTATCTTATCACTCTCATCCGTATCTTTAAACACTATTTCTCCGTTAAGATCCTTGAGTGCTATGATGACACCCTTAAACCCGTCATCGGAAACAAGCATATTTGTCCCGTTCCCGAGAACATAATACGGGATCTTATTTTCTCTTACAAAACCGATGACCGCTTTAAGCTCATCGATATCCGAAGGACGTACCAGGCAGTCTGCCGGCCCTCCTGTTCTGAATGACGTATAATCCGAAAGCTTTACCTTTTCAAATACTTTTTCCCCGCCGCAAAGCTTTTTTATCTGTCCGATAATATTCTTATCCACAAAAACGCTCCTTGTATTTAACGGTCAACCGCAAGATAAGCCGCTCCATAAATACCGGCATCATTTCCAAGCTCTGCAAGCTTGAACTGTGCGGTTGTCAGTACATTCATGTTGTTGCCGTTAAAATGCTTTTTAACGGTATCGGTTATGATATCTCCCGCTTTTGATACTCCTCCGCCTATGACATAAGCCTCGGGATCGCAGGTAGCAGCCACTCCCGAAAGAGCCTGTGCAAGATATGCGCACATGGTATCCACAAGTCTTACCGCAGTCTCATCACCGGCCTTAGCCGCATCAAAAACGTCCTTACATGTAAGTCCTTCCTTACCTTTTAAAGAGCTTGTACAAGTATCTTTTGCAAGCTCTTTCTTTGCCATTCTTACAATTCCGGTAGCAGAAGCATACTGCTCAAGATGTCCGTGACCGCCGCATCCGCATATATCCTCTTCTTTAGGATTTACTACTATGTGGCCGATCTCTCCACCACCGCCGTGTATGCCGCTTATGACATTTCCGTCGATGACTATTCCGCCGCCGACACCGGTTCCCAAGGTAATAAATACCAGATTTTTAAAGCCTTTTCCGCCGCCCTTCCACAGCTCGCCCAAAGCTGCGGCATTTGCATCATTTACGGCCTTGCACTTAAAACCGGTAAGCGAAGTCATCTTTTCATTAACATTGAATATACCCCATCCGAGATTAGCACATTTCATTACCGTTCCGTCGGGAGTGACAGGCCCGGGTACTCCTACACCCGCTCCTGTGACATCTTCTTTTGCAATGCCTTTTTCCGTACACTTTTTCTCTATAGCATCAGCTATATCCTGAGGTACGTTTTCTCCGCCGTTCTCACGTCTGGTAGTGATCTCCCACTTATCAAGAAGTTCACCTTCCGATGTGAACAGACCCATTTTAATGGTCGTTCCGCCTATGTCTACTCCAAAACAATATTTCATATTCGTCACCTTTACCATTCTTTTATTTCAGGTTTAACACCGTTGATATTTGCTATAGCTCTTTCGTAAAGAGTCTGAGCCGCATTGTAACCCATCTTCTTCTGTCTGCAGTTTACAGCAGCTGCCTCGCATATGATCGCAAGGTTTCTGCCGGGTCTTATCGGGATATTGTGGCATACGACATTGTTGCCGAGGTAGTTGACATAATGCTCCTCAAGGCCCATGCGGTCATATTCCTTCTCTCTGTCCCAATCCTCTAAGTTGATGACAAGATCGATGGTACCGGTATTCTTAACACTTTCAACACCGAACAGGGTTTTTACATCTATGATGCCTATACCTCTGAGCTCGATAAAATGCCTTGTCATCTCAGGAGAAGTACCTACAAGCGTATCATCGCTTACCTTCTTTATCTCTACGACATCATCGCTTATAAGACGATGTCCTCTCTTTATAAGCTCAAGTGCAGCCTCGGATTTACCGATACCACTCTCACCCGTGATAAGGATTCCTTCACCGTATACATCTACAAGTACTCCGTGTATGGTCATGGTCGGAGCCAGCTCGACGTTCAGCCATCTGATGACCTCAGCCATAAGTGAGGATGTGGTCTTGCCTGTCCTCAAGATAGGCACCTGATACTTTATCGCGGTATCGATAAGCGACTGCTCAAGTTCAAAGCCGTTGCAAAGGATAACGCAGGGGATACCGCTTGAAAGGAAACGCTCATATATCTCAGCCCTGTTTGTCTGTCTCAAGAGATAGGAATGCTCTACGTTTCCGATTATCTGGATCCTCTCGTTATCGAAGTCCTCCATGAAGCCCGCAAGCTGAAGTGCCGGCCTGTTTATGTCGGGTTTGTTGATATATATTTTCCCCGCATCAATCTCAGGAGTACAGTTTTCCAGTTTCATTTTTTCAACCAGTTTTGACAAAACTACGGAATACTCATCATTCATAATTATTTATCTCCTATTATAAAGTCAATCTCACCCGGGAAATGCCTCCGGCGTTTCCCCGTTATGTATCAGCAGCTCTCAACCGTATCCTTCCAGGGAAGTGCCGCATCAAGCTCCCTGCATCCCGGTGAACGCCTGTATGAAGGGTAATGCACACATACCTTTATGATACATCCGTCTTCAGCCACATAAATATATTTTGAATCCTCTGTCTGAGGTGCTGTCCCTTTAAGCTTTGCCGAGATCAGCTTCATATCCCTGTCATAGATGATAAACACATTTTCCTCGGTAAGCAGGGACGCATCCCCTCTGAATGCACAATAAAGCTTTAATACATCCAGATCGCTTTCATATACAACTATCCTTTTGGCCGGGGCAAGCCCGTGAAGCTCTTCGATATGATACCCCATTCCGAAGCCGTATATCACGTATTCATCAACCATGGGGTCATACCAGTTAAGTGCCAGCTGGAAACTCTCGTTGATCACGCGCCCGTTCGAATGGAGATATATCCGTCCGCCCTTGTACGGAGCCGCCATAGTCATAAGCCCGCTCGAGGTAAACTCTAAATTAAATCCTCTTTTTAAAAGCTCGGCAGGATCGAACATATCATCAAGCTTGGCATTAAGGTTAACCCTGAAACGCTTCTGTTCGTCCACCGTCAGGTCATCACGCTCCTCTATCATCTCACGGAGCACCGATTTAAGATGCGTGATATTTTCCCTGTACCTGTTATTGTCAAATTCAAGGAACTGTTCTCTACCAAGTATCAGTTCCTGTACACCGCAGACAAATGTGGAAAGCTGCATCTCATATATATCCGCCAGCAGGCAATAATCCTTTGCAACCGTAGCTTCCACGATGGACGAAAGCATACCTTCCACAAAACCGGTGGACACATTGTCAAAGTACTCCCTGTCCTGCATCACTGCGTCTGCCACGATATTTATATCGTCTGCCGTATCGGCAACCCATTTTAAGGCCTTATCATATCTTCCGATCCTGAACAGGCATACAGCCCTGTCAACCGCACCCACCAGTTTCTTATTAATCTCATAGATTTTTCTCACATCAGTCTGCATAGTCTCTCCCGTAGGAAAAAACGCCTTGTTGCAGGCGTTTTTACTCATATCCGTTACTATTGACCTAACACACGAAAATCACTTAAGCTCATTAACCTCTTCCGACTGTCCTAATATGAAAAATCCGCCATAGCCGTTTTCCTGAAGCTTATTTAAGAATTTTCCTGTCTTCTTAGGTGTTTCAAATATTGAAACGTCATATTCTTTTCTTAACTCTTTTGCCTTGGCACAGCACTCTGTAAACTTGTCGCTGTCATAGATCAGAGCTATCTTTTTGCGCTTCTCCGGGATTACGAAACCGCTCTCTTTAAGGATAGTGTATATACGCTCAAATCCTATGGAAAATCCTACTGCAGGTACGGACTGTCCGATAAACTTTCCGATCAGATTGTCATATCTTCCGCCGCCGCTTATGGCGCCCCTAAAATCAGAGCTTACCACCTCAAATACGGTACCTGTATAGTATCCCTGGCCTCTTACAAGCGAGATATCAAACTCTACATCAAAAGCCGAATCCGATACTGCCTTAACGGTATCAACGATATACTTAAGATTATCGGCTGCAGATGCATCATCACAGAGCTCGGGCATCATATCCAGCGTAAAGGGACGTCTTTCAAGCACTTTGTTAAATGCCTCTATCGCCTCTGCTGAAAATCCCTTTTCGTTAAGCTCCTCCGTAACACCTTCTGCGCCAATCTTATCAAGCTTATCAAAAGAAATACATACGCTGTCAAGCTGGCTCTCCTCAAATCCGCATTTAAGAAGCATGGACTTGAGCAGTCTTCTGTCATTGATCTTGATCTTAAAGTTCTTTATCGAGAGGGCACTTAATGCCTCCGCCGTTACACATATAAGCTCTGCCTCACAGTTGGGCGAAGATGAACCGAGGATATCAATATCACACTGTACAAACTCCCTGTCTCTTCCCTTCTGGGGACGTTCAGCCCTGTACACCTTATCTATCTGGATACATTTCATGGGAGAAGGAAGCATCTCCTTATGTCCCGCATAATACCTCGAAAGAGGAAGTGTCAGATCGTATCTGAGTCCTAAATCCGACAACTCTTTTTCATTCCCCGAGGCAAGAGCCTTTTCAAGCTTCTCGCCGCGCTTTAAAATCTTAAAAACGAGGTTAAGATTGTCTCCGCCTTCGCTTTTATCAATATTTTCGGCATCCTCTACCGCAGGAGTCATGATACGTAAGAAACCGTTCCTCTCGTACACCTTAAGTATCACCGACTGGATATAGTCTCTCAGCTCTACCTCTGAAGGCAGATAATCATTCATTCCTTTTACCGATGCTGTTTTCATTTTAGTTACCTAACGTTACCCTTCTTCATTTCAAACTTATTCTCGTACATAAGGACATCAGCCCTGTTGACTACCGATATGACATCGGTGTCCTTTTCCTTGTCAAATACAGCCATACCGGAAGCAACCGATACTCTTGCTGCAGGCGAGTACTTTACGGGATCCTTCTCACGAAGCTCCATCTCGTCCCTCATGCTTTTGAGCAGCTGATCCTTATGTTTATAATCATCATTGATGATGATGCAGAGGAATTCATCCCCGCCGATACGGAATACGGGGCTGTGCTTAAATGTATCGCATATCAATTTGCATGAATTTCTGATATATGCATCACCGGCCTCATGTCCGTATTTATCATTTATCGTCTTTAAATTATTAAGATCGAAATATGCTACCGCAAATTCCTGTCTTTCACCGCTTGCGATATCCATGTTGAAGTGCCTTACATACTTGTCGTACGCGGTCCTGTTCTTAACATGTGTAAGAGCATCCTGCTCCATAAGGTCGGCAAGCTTTTTGTTAAGTGCATCCAGCTGCATGTTCTTTGTATAAGGATAGAATGCCTTATTGATACGGTTCAGATAATCATAGAAGGAATCGTCCCTTATATTGACCGCTGTCGTTCCTCTTACGAGATATCCGCAGATAAGCTCTTCATACCTGAGCACACCCACCATAAAGATCTCATTGGGACCCTCGCCGTCGTAATCTGGTATCAGGTCGGATCTGTCCACCATCTCTTTCTTTACGGGGATATTGCGTCTTTTACCTACTATAACATCGTACTTTTCTTCAATCTCAAATCTCGGGAACAGCGACTCCTCTTTCTCTCCGATCTTTTCCATGACAGGCGAGAACATAATGTAGAAAGTTGCGCCCTCAAAGCTCGGCTGGTTATATAAAAGATCCCTTATATCCTTCTTCATGAGTTTATAATCATGTGTCTCGAATATGTATCGCTCTATGGTAAAGATTCTTCCGTCTTTCATTGAACGGATCTGGTGCTCAAGCTGCAGCCTTCTTGTATACTGCTTTCTGTGATTGCCGGAAACCTGTCCTCTGTTACATCCGCAGCTCTCAGCCGGAACAAACTTACAGGGAACGATTGTCTCAACAGGTATCTCCTGTCCTTTAAACAGCTTTTTAAGATACTGCCCTGCCTTTTTTCCGACCTCATCATAGCGCTGGTCAACAGTAGAGATTGAAGGATAAAATACCTTACTGCTGTCAAGGTTGTCAAAACCTGTGATCTTAACGCACTTGGGAGTTGCTTTAAAGCTCATCTCCGCAGCCTGGCTTACTGCAATGGCCAAAAGGTCGTTTGCACATATAAACGCATCCGGGAACTCCTCAGGAGACTTAAAATTTGTACCTATATACCTGAATGTCCTGCCGGCTTCCCAGTTTGAATAAAATACGTCATTCTGTATGCTGAAGGGGACATTGTGCTGTGAGGTGGAGTCTATGATGGCCTGAAGCCTTATATTGGAATCCTCATTCTCTGCAGAGCCTGCAATATATACCATCTTTCTGGTATTATGCTTTTCGATCATGTGATCCACAAGATCCTTCATGCCGACATAGTTATCCGCAGCAATATAATAATGTCCCGGGTGCTTCAGACCTATACTGATAACAGGCAGGCCTGCCTCATCCGCATTCTTCTGTATATCTTCTATAACGTCCTGGAAGTTCAGTCCGGGACCGAATATGATGATAGCGTCAAATCTTTTCAGATCGGGAATATCATATATAACGCTTTCAGCTTTTTTAGCATTTTCAGGATAACCGTAGGTACCATACCCCAAGAATATAAAGAAGTCCGCAAACTCCTCGGGTATGGCATCCATTAAGCCTACCATGAAATTTGAAAGATTTTCCGAGTTCCAGCCATTGGCCATAACCGCAATTTTCTTTTTCATGTCATACACCCCTTTTTATTGATGACAATACTTGATTATATTCTAATACTTTTTTTACTTACATGCAAGAAAAAAATTAAAAAAGCATCCCTTGACAAAGCATAAAAAAAATTGTATGATTAGCCTTTGTAAGTCTGCTTTTTCGGGAGGACCCGCATACAGATTCCCGAGTACAGATTTCAGGCCGGGCAGGCAAGGGGTCAACGTCCTTTGCAGCTCTGAACCTGCCATAAGCCAAAAAAGGGGCTGTCGAACCGGATGCGTTTCATCAGGTACGACAGCCCCTTTTTGTCTTTTATTTCTTTTTCTTTGTTTTTTCCGCTTTAACAAGCCTCTCCGATCTGATGACCGCGATATCGTTTTCTTTCAATATAAGATTGTCCGTAGGCAGTAAAGTCAGCTCATCCCTTATGACCATATACAGGGTATAGCCATACTTTTCTTTAAGTTCGAGCACTCTTTTCCCCGCATATTCATGTCCGGCAGTGATAATGATCTCTCCGATCTTATCGATATCATGATGCTGCTTGTCAGCATCCGAGTTCAGCCTGTACTGCTCGACAAAACCTGCACTTATGATACCTGTAGGTATTGCCACCAGTCCTACGCCCGCAAACGCGATAAGTATACCCATGATCTTTCCGATCACCGTTATGGGATAGATATCTCCGTACCCTACGGTAAGCAGTGCGGATACGCTCCACCACATTCCCGAAAAAGCATTTTCAAATCCGGGGTTGTCAACGTGCTCCACCGAGTACATACCAAGGGAAGCTGCAAGCATTATAATAAAGATGATAACAAGCGATGACCCTATCTGTTTCCACCGGTCATGCAGAACCATCCTTATGACATTAAAGGAGTCATAATGTGTGTTGATCCTGAACAGATGGAATATACGCACTATCCTTAATATCCTGAATGCTATAAAGCCCGACAGGAACATAAAAGGAAGTATGGTAAGCAGATCCACCACTCCGTCAAACGATATCATAAAGTGCAGCCTGCTCTTCACCTTTGAATCTTCAGGATACAGATAATCCGCTGTGATAAGTCTCAAAATATATTCTATACAGAATACCGCGACCGTCACGCCTTCTATGATCGTAAAGAGTGTGGACAGATCCGACAGTTCTTTAAATGTCTCAAGAAAAGTCACCAGGATATTCAAAAGGATGACAACCGTTAAGCCGATATCAAACATCCGGCTCGGCAGATCGTCCTTGCTTCCTATCTGGATGATATTAAATATCTTTTTTCTCATTCTTATTTACCTGCATTGTATGCATGATCGACAACTGTTACAGAACCGGTGATCATTCCACGGTCAGATGGAGAACGCTGCACGCAGGAATGTTAAACTTAAGTCCTTCAGCAGTTATCTCGGCATCAAAGCTTTCCGTATGTACGGTATCGGGAGCGTCAAATGTATTATACGCATTCATCTTACCTGTTACTATCTCACCGGTAACATTTGATATCTTCTTATCTGCGATAAGAGTCTCCACATCATAAGCATCCGTGCATGAAAGGTTACATACCGTGATATGGAGCTTTCCGTCCTTATCAACGGATACCGATTCAGAAAGATTCGGAACCTTGTTCTTTTCCGTGCCGACTTTCTCACTTTCGATAAAGCTGTCTACAAGCTCGTTGTCCTGATGAGCCTTATACATGTTAAATACATAGTATGTAGGAGTCTTGACCATCTTGCTGCCTTCGGTAAGGATAACCGACTGAAGTACATTGACAAGCTGGGCAATGTTTGCCATCTTGACCCTGTCACAATGCTTATTGAATATGTTGAGGTTAATGCCTGCAACAAGTGCATCTCTGATGGTATTCTGCTGGTAAAGGAATCCGGGATTTGTACCGGGTTCAACATCATACCATGTTCCCCATTCATCCACCATAAGACCTACCTTATGATCCTTATCATATTTGTCCATGATAGCGGTATGGCGGTTGATAAGTTCTTCCATGAACAGAGTCTTGTTTAATGTCTGATACCAGTCTTCCTCATTAAAATCGGTAGCACTGCCCTTATGCATCCAGTCGTTGGGCACGGTATAATAATGCAGTGAAAGACCGTTCATAAATCCGTGGAAATGCTCAGCATTCTTGAAACAGGTCTTCATTACGACATCAGTCCACTCATAATCCCCTGCGTTTGCACCGCAGCAGATCTTATTGATCCTGTTCTCGGGATTGTAATTTCTGATATAGGTCTGGTATCTTCTGTACAGGTTTCCGTAATAATCGGGGTTCATATTGCCGCCGCAGCCCCAGTTCTCGTTGCCTACGCCGAAATAATCCACCTTATATGCTTCCTCATGACCGTTCTTCTTTCTCATATCAGCCATGGGTGACACACCATCAAAGGTCATGTACTCAACCCACTCACTCATCTCCTGGACAGTACCGCTGCCGACATTTCCGTTGATATATGATTTACATCCAAGCTGTTTCACCAGCTCCATAAACTCATCGGTACCGAAGCTGTTATCTTCAAGTACTCCTCCCCAATGGGTATTGATCATCTTCTTTCTTCCCTCTTTGGGACCTATTCCGTCCTTCCAGTGGTATTCATCCGCAAAACATCCGCCGGGCCAGCGCAGTACCGGGATCTTCATCTCCTTTAAGGCCTCAACTACATCCTTTCTCATACCGTTAACGTTCGGGATATCGGAATTTTCTCCGACATAGATGCCTTCATAGATACATCTTCCGAGATGCTCGGAAAAATGTCCCTGAAGTTCGGGATTGATGTGTCCTTTTGTGTTTTTGGGGTTGATGAACAGTTTAAACATTGTCTTCTCCTTATCCTCTGTTATATTTGTTTTTATGCTTATGTTTCCCTTTATATACTTCCGTAATACCGTTTGAAAGCCCGAGTTCCTCATCCTCACGCCTGCGGTTCATAAAATATATGAAATTATCGATCGCATTTAAGATATCGGCAAATTCCTCACGCGGAGCTTCCTCGATATATCTCATGAGGATCTCGTTCTCTTCCTCTCCCTTGTATCTGCCGTAAAAGATATCAAACAGATTATGGCCGCGCATATATATCTTAAACGTCTCCATATTGCGCTTAAGATCTTCCTTGCTTCTGATCATAAGCCCGGTGACCTCTCTCATACGCCTTGCGCAGGGAAGTCTGTACAGATAGTTTTTAAATTTGGCAAGGAGGATATTGTAAAACTCCTCTTCAGTCTTGATAACTCCTATCTTAGCCATGATCTTGGGGTTTAAGAAATAATTCTCAAACGAATAATATTTAAGTACCAGCACATTTTTCCGGGTGATCCTCGGAATGTTCTGAGGATCCTCTTTTGCCCTGTCGCTGTAGTACGAGCAAAGCTGTTTGACCAGAGTCTCAGGCTTCTTGCCGTCGCTGTCCCTGATCATCAAGAACTGATCCTTCAGATACAGCTGGTTAATATACTTCAGATTAGCATAAGTCTTGATATTTGTACAGCTGTTTGTCGTGATGATGGAAATCCTCTGTAAGGTACCGTCATCATTATATACTTCGGAATAATACTTCTTAAGCAGAAGCGGAAGCCTGTTGCTGTCCTGCTTGCCCTCGACGATGAATACAAAATTCACATTCATCACATCGCCCGCGGAATATCCGAGGTCATCTAAGATACGGTTGATGTCCGTATTTCCCGATATAGTGGTATTGTAATCCTTATCAAGCACCACCTGATTGATCTGCGAGGACTTGAAGTTAAATATCATATTCGGCGAATGTGTTGAGAATATGACCTGATTTTTCTTTGAAAGCCTGTACAGGATCTCACTCGCCGTCTTCTGCAGCTGCGGATGGAGGTATATCTCGGGATCCTCTATCATAATGATACTTGAGATATTACTGTTCTCATCAACATATGCCTCAAGCAGCGACAGTATGTATATGCTCTTTGCTCCGGCGCTTAACGTCTCTACAGAATCGGCACCGTAATGATCCTTCTGCATAACTACCGTGTCCATCATAAAAAGCTCTTTTGTATTAAGTTTTACCATGAACTCGATGTCCTGCTTTCTGCCGCTGTTCCGGATATAATAACGGTTCAGCCTCTCTATAAACTCATCCATATTGAGCTGTCCGAGCTTATACTCCAGGAGCTTGGTAGTCTCTAAGATAGACAGCTCGTCCGGCTTTTTGTCGATGATATCGGGTATGCATCTGAAGCATCTGGTGCAGGGTCTGGATTCATCATACATACAGATGGTATCCTTAACCTTTTTCAGAGCCGATTTTGTCTGTACATTAAATATGCTGTCCTGTATCTCACGGACATTTCTGGTAACGTCGAAGAAATAAACCTTAGGGAATATCTTTTTAAGGCTCGGATTGTTTTTATTGATACCGTCCGAATATCTTACGGAAAGGTCGGTATCCACTACAAACGAAAACGAAAGAAGTCCGCCATACTCCGAAGGGTTTATACCGTTATCCGGACTGTACATCTCCTCTAATATCTCAGCCTGATCTTCCTGCTCATACGAATCCGAGTCAGGCTCCCTGCCTCCCCTGACAAAAGTCGGGAGCTGATTGCAGAAATCCTCATACCACATGTCAAAGCTCTTATACTTGCTTATCTTTCCCTTGGAATGAAGCTCGAGTATGTCGGCGTTCGTGATCTCCAGATTGACCGCTATCTCTATGTTCCTGTTTGGGTCGTTAAAATCGGTAACTTTTACCGCATACTCACCCGCCACGGCAAGTATGGCTTTTAAGATCGTAGTCTTACCTGTGCTGTTTTTACCCACGATGATGAAAGCACTCTCGATATTATCGATATTCAATTCCTTTATGGTCTTAAAATTTCTTATCAGAATAGAACTTATCTTCATCCGGTCATACACCTCCCAAATTATTTATCTGGTAGTAATAACAGCTTTCCCGCCCGTATGGATATTTATCAGATATTCCAATGAGCCTTTTCCTCCGGACTCCGCTTCAAACGGGATATTTATCTCAAGGCCGCTGTTCGTGCCTCCGAATACGGGACAGTACTGTATTTCATCAGTATAAATATCTTCTATATATTCGCTGTCGGGAAGACTCACATTGCTATTCGGGAAGTATACGTATTTAAGCCCCTTACAGTCATAAAATGCCGCAGCCCCGACGGATTTAAATTCAGGATTGATCTCAATCTTTTCAATATTCACATTTCCGCAGAAAGCGAAATCCGCGATGCTCCTGCACTTGGAATAAAGCGTATAACTGCCGCCCTTGGCCGGAGCAGCTATGATGGTCTTTTTATTATAAGAAGTAAGCATCCCTTTTACGGCTTTATAGTTCTTATTACCCGATGCAACCTTGATCTTACTTAACTTTTTGCAGTATTTAAACGGGTTGCCCCGGATGGTCTCTGTCGCTTTAGGAATGGTTATGGTCTTTATACCGGTACATCCGGAAAATGCATTATCCCCGATAAATGTAAGGTTATCACCAAGCTTTATCTTCTTTAATCCCGTACAGTTATAAAACGAATACTCTCCCAGTTCCTTAAGGCTTTTGGGAAGTATTACCGAACTGACATTAACATTATCTTCAAAAGCGTAAGGCTGTATAGCGGTAAGTCCTTCCGGAAGTGTAAGCTCTCCCGATGCAGCAGCAGCCGACAAAAGGATTGTCCCGTCAGCGCTGTACAGGCAGCCGTCTTTAACGGAAAGGTATTTATTCTTCCCCGATACGGATAACGAATCGAGTGCACTGCATCCCGAAAAAGCACCGTCTCCTATCCAGCTGCACTTTTTTCCTATAGTGAATTCTTTAAGCTTAACACAGCCCGCAAATGCAGATGCTCCCAATTCTTCAGTCTTGTCGGGAGTAAGAAAATCCGTAAGTGCGGTTCCGGCGAACGCACCTTCACCGATATATGTTATACCGGTCGCACTGCCGATATCAACATCTTCAAGACTGCCGCACATAAAAAACGCCGCATCGCCTATTTCCTTACAGTCCGAAGGAAATGCTGCTTTTTTCAACGATGAACTGAAAGCAAATGCACCCTCACCGATCCTTGTAATGTTTTCGCCAAGCTTAACGGTTTTAAGGGCACTGTCTTCAAATGCATAATCCGCTATCTCCGTAACGGGTATTTTCTTATCTTTATAAGGGATTTCACCGGGTACTGTGAGTTTGGTAAGCTTTTCCGACTCCGCACCGCATACGGATGCAGTCAAACTCTCCCGGTCTATAATGAATTTAATACCGTCTATAACAAGCACGTCACCATCTTCTTCGGAAAGGATGACACGAGTGTCATTCTCCGTACCCTCGTCCGCACTTGCCGGTATCATGGGAAATATAAGACACAGGCACATAAGGCCTGCAATAAACATCAGTAATCTTTTTCCGGACACCCCTGTAAACCTCCGTATCAGGCAGCAGATTCCCCAAAAATGCCGCCGTGTTTTTCCGTGACCGGTATATTTATAGTCCAATACCCCATCACGGTCCATAAAGGATATTTTACCATATCTGAACGTCGTAAGCAAGTATTAATGTTTCAGCAGCTTTTCAAGCCTGTCATACTGCACATACATTTTCTGGACCTCATTCTCAAGCAGGTAGTAATGCCTGATGTAAGGGATGAGAAGTACCAGAACAGCAAACACCAGAAGTATAGTACCGATGCCCGGAGCAATCAATATAAAAAGAAAAGCCATAAACTCTAAGACCGCAAACAGTACCGTAACTATCAGATGAATAAGTCTCTCATGCTGAAAGAAGCCAAGTTGTACAAGGTGCTCCGCCTTGATATGAGCAATATCCTCACCCGTTTCGCCCGACTCCAGTCTTTTCAAAAGCTCATCCATATATTTTCTGTATTCCAGGATACGTTTTCTCATGGTGTTTCACCTCTTTTTCAGCCATTCTTTCTCTATATCCGCCGATATTACATTATAATTTTACTCCTATTTGACATAAAAAGCAAATCTTATATGTAGCAATAAAAGTGATAATTATGTCAAAAGCATTTATATTGTCTGTCATTTTCATAAATTTTTCCGTAATGTTTTGCATTTCAAATAAAAAAAAGCCTTGCAAAAGGCAAGGCTATGAGTTATAATCTCATGTGTTGATTGTTTAGGGATATCGCCAAACGGTAAGGCAACGGACTCTGACTCCGTCATCTGTAGGTTCGAATCCTGCTATCCCTGTAAAAAATTCAGGACTTCAGTAAAATGCTGAAGTCCTTTTTCTTTGTTATCTTTTCAAGCTTTCCTCAAAAATACTCTTTATTATCTTGATCACTTCCGACCTCATCACCTCATAGTTCAAATCTGCATGGTGGTGGTATACAACCTCGTGGCAATAATTCTCAACAAGCCCGTATACGATATGTATCTTTTCGATCGGATTGTCCAGGATTATGTTATTCTTTTCTAAGAATGCAACAATCTTTTTTGTCATGGTAAGCTCGGAATTTTTAAATATGTCACCTATCTCTTCGTCGGCATGCGCCATCATTTCAAGCTCCTCATGAGCCTTCTGGGTCAGCCTGTGGCTCTGGATCGTAAGAGTTATAAGTCTGTCAAGCATTTTCTCCAGATCGTTCAAGTCTATACCGGGTGCACTGTCATCAGAAGAATCAAGAATATCGATCATCGGGAAAAGCACCGAATCGGAAAACCTTTTAAGGCCTTCCATGAATATTTCTCTCTTATCCTTGAAATATTGATAGATAATACCTGTGGAGACATCGGCCGCCTTGGCGATATCCGGAGTGGCCGTTTTATAAAACCCGTTCTCACACATAAGCTCAAAGCCTTTTTCTATTATCCTGTCACGCTTGGCCACAGCTTTTTCGCTTTTGGGGATTCTTGTTTCGGGCATATCCTGTTCCTTTCCATCCTGATATACCCATCTCAGATTCTTCGCTAAGCTCAGAATGACATAGGTAATCGTTACTCGTTACTCTTCAGGCTTGATACCATATCTATATTGTTAACCTTTCTTCCAAGGAGTGCCGATACCACAAATGATACCAGGAATGTTCCTGCAGCTCCCAAAAGGTAAGTAACAAAACTGACATAAGTATCTATATCAAATTTCTCATCTATACAGATCTTAAACAGCCAGGATGTAAGTCCTCTTCCCAAAGGCAGTCCCAATATGATAGCTGCTATAGTGATCCAGTTGTTCTGCTTTATAAATATCCTTCTGATCCTTGAATCCTCAAAACCCAATACTTTCAAGGTGGAGAACTGGTACTGCTTCTCACTGTATGAGAGAATGCTCATGCTGTAAATGATGATCACTCCGAGAAGAACCGCAACTACAATGATGATAACGATCATGGTCCTCATCATTTCAAGCATGCCGGAGATATTCTCCTTCAGTCCGTTCTTATCCTGGACGATCTCAACATTTGCTATATCTTTTTTGTTTGATAGATCATCATTAGTATATATTGTATTCGGTGTATAGTCAAGTCCCAGGCTCTCGATATATGCTCTTGTCGCGGTTAACCCTTGTGTCTGCGGGTCCTTATTATATCCCACTACTTTTGACTCATAATAATCCTTTGAACCGTATATATGCCAGGAAACAGTATCTCCGACTTTTATATTTTCATTTTCACCCAGTTTATGTGTGATATACACACCGTCATCCCTGTCTAAGGTCATGAAATCATTATCGGGATCGATAAATCTTACATAATCCCCTGCATCATGTACAAATAGCGTATTGGCTTCCCTGTTGCCATCCTTATCCTTTATCTCTATTCCGAGAGTCTGCGATGTTTTATCACCGTATTCATCGGTAAGAACCTTTATCTCATCAGCTGTGATATCCTGCTTAAGGCTCAGACTGTATTTAAAGTTATACAGATCTTCAAACTGAAGGTCAATGAAATGATCCATACTGTTGAGCATACCGAGTGCACATACTATAAGAACGCAGCAGCCCGTAATACCCACGATCGCGGTCAAAGTCCTGATCTTATTTCTTATTATATCTCTTATATTCCATTTTGTGGCAAACTTTAACTTCTTAAATACCGATGTGGTGGTAAATCCCAAAGTACCTGATTTAACCTTGGGAAGCTCGATCCTCAGTGTTTCCGCAGGGTTCTCCTTTAACTGCTTGCGGCAGGTAAGGTATGTAACAAAAGAGATGCCGAGTACTACAAGAAATGCAACAAGGAAACTCATGGGCTTCATAACTGCACCGGTATTGGGTATCTGGAAGAAGTCCATCTCAAGTCCCATAAACACTTCGCCGATAAAAAACTTTCCTGCAAGAAGTCCTAACGCTGCTCCTATAAACGATACCCAGAAGCCGTACCCGATATAATGCAGCTGAACCTTCATATCGGAAAACCCAAGAGCCTTCAAAGTTCCTATCTGTATTCTCTGCTTCTTTATTACCCTGGTCATTGTGGTTATAACGGAAAGGATAGCTATAAATAAGAACAATCCCGAGAAAATACCTACAAAGCCTCTGCCTTCATCGATTTCTCCCTGATATGTCGAATACGAAAGGGAATCTTCGATCTTTATGATCGCAAGTGCGCTCTCAACATTATCTTCTATACTGTTTTTGACCGCATCAACATTTGCTTTGTCATCCACGTCCACCATGATGTAGTTAAACGGGATGTATTCCTTATGATCAAAGTCCGGCATTACCATATCAAACATACTCTCGTCGGTAATACCCGCTTCCTTCATTACCATTTCTTTGATATAGCTTTCAGGGATCTCATTTACAGAAAGATATATAAAGCCAAACGAAGCGGCATCAGGTAAAAGTGCCGACTCATCCTTGATATCATATACATGGTCCGGTACTTCTATGGCTCCTAAAATAGGGGCTTCAATCTCTAAAGTATCATACTTAAAAGCTATCTTGTCACCGATTTTCAGGTTGTTTTCCTTCATATACCTTGCATCGGCCCAGATACCGTGAGCATCAGCATTAAATTCCGCTCCTTCATCAACACGGAATCTTGAAATATCATTCGACTCTATGAATGATACCGAATAGCTCTTATCATTATCATAACTGTTTATCGCATTAAAAACCAGTTTTCTCTCTGCGTTATTTACATGAGCCAGGCTCTTTACGGTGTCCAGATCTTCTTCGGAAAAGCCGGCTCCCATAACATTCAGATCCTGAATGTTGTTTTCCGAATAGAACTTATCGGCTGCCGTTATCATTCCGTCCATATATGCTTCTATTCCGGAATAAGCCATAACGCCTATCATTACCATAAGGAGTATCGTTATAAACTGTGAAAGATTTTTCCCGATCTCCCTGAACAGCTTACGTCTCAGCATTACCACTCCACCTCCTCAATGTTCTTAGGATTGGGATTAGTATCATTGCTGCGGATCTTGCCGTTCTTTACACGGATCACCCTGTCTGCTATCTCGGCTATCAGACTGTTATGTGTAACTATGACTACCGTATTTCCGTTCTCTCCGCACTGAGCTTTAAGAAGCTTTAATACCTCCACGCCGGTCTGTGAATCAAGTGCTCCGGTCGGCTCATCGCAAAGTAAAAGCAGAGGGTTCTTCGCTATAGCTCTGGCAATAGATACTCTCTGCTGCTCGCCGCCGGAAAGCTGATTGGGAAACTTTCCTGCATGCATGTCAAGCCCTACGCCCTTTAATACCTCCATGGCAGGCTTCGGCTTTTTTACTATGTCATTTATCAGTTCAACATTTTCCTGAACAGTAAGTGTCGGAAGTATGTTATAGAACTGGAATATAAATCCTATATTTTCTGCTCTGTACTTTGTAAGTTCCTTATTGGAAAGCTTCGAGATATCCTTCCCGTCAATTATGATCTCTCCGGATGTAGCTTTATCCATTCCTCCGAGCAGGTTTAATATAGTAGATTTTCCGGCACCGCTCGGTCCGAGTATAACGACCAGCTCTCCTTTATTTATGGTAAAGCTGGCTCCGTTTAAAGCATCAAATGATTTCTCTCCTACAGTATATGTTTTCTTAACGTTTCTGAAATTGATCAGTTCTTTCATAAGACCCTCCATAATGTGAAATATGTTTCATATCTTTTACAGTTTGCATTATAAAACCGTGATTTCTATTTGTCAAGTAAAATATGAACTTTTTTTCATATTTTGCTATTTTCACCAAATTAAGATTGTTTAAAACGCGTTTTTCGGTAATTATTCATGACAAAAGATTAGGGATACAGAGAACCGTCCCCTGTATCCCTCTATTATCACATAGCCCAGCTCTGCGATATCATCTGCTGCTTAGTCATCCTGCTGTAGATGCTGTCTTTCTGTGAAAGCTCCGAAGGGCTGCCCTCTTCAGCTACCACACCGTCCTTAAGTACCACGATATGATCTGCGTTAGCTATAGTCCTCATACGGTGCGCGATGATAAGTACCGTCTTATTCTTTATAAGCTTCGACAATGCTTCCTGTATAGCAGTTTCATTCTCTGCGTCAAGGGAAGCCGTAGCTTCATCCAGAAGAATGATCGGAGCATCTTTCAAGAATGCTCTGGCTATCGATATTCTCTGTCTTTCACCGCCCGAGAGTTCACTTCCGTTTTCTCCTATAGCCGTATTATATTTATCAGGCAGGAGATTTACAAACTCATCACAGTTAGCCATTCTGGCTGCTGCCATTACTTCTGCATCCGTTGCTCCCTTTCGGCCTATACGTATATTCTCCATAACTGTATTATTAAAAAGTGTTACATCCTGAAATACTATTGAATAATTCATAAGAAGAGTCTCGGGGTCGATCTTTGAAACGTCTTCTCCTCCCAGTTTGATAGTTCCCTGGCTAACATCCCAGAATCTTGCGGCAAGTCTGGATACCGTAGTCTTTCCTCCGCCGGAAGGACCGATAAGTGCCGTAACCTCGCCCTGTTTTGCAGTAAAGCTTACATCTTTTAATACATCCGTATCATCCGAATACTTAAAGCCCACATGATCAAATTCAATATCATAGCCTTTATTTGTCATCTGTGTGGTACCGGTCTGGATATCATGTGACAGAACCTCATCCAGTCTCTCGCACTGTATACCGCAGGCTATTATGGCAGCAAAGTTCTGTAAGGTTATCTGCATAGGATCGTAAAGACGGGATACAAGCATTAAAAACATAAAGAACGTGAGGATGTCGATCGACTTATTTACAAACAAAGCTCCGCCTACAAGTGCCGTGGTACCGATGCCGATTTTTAATATAATGGCTGCAGAGTTAACATATACCGCCATCTTAAGCTCTGTATACAGTGCTTCCTTTTCAACGGTCCTGATCTTACCCTCAAGTTTTTCCATATATCTGTCTTCGGCACTGTTGGCTCTTAAATCTCTGATGGATTCCAGACACTCCTGTATGCCGTCAGCCATGTCAAGCTTAATGGCCGAGTTCTTGCGCACAGCTCTTTTTTCAGCTCCCGAACAGGTGATGACGATTATAAATGCGACCGGGATAACCCAGAAACTCGCAAGTACCATTCTCCAGTCAAAGAAGAAGAACAGGCTTATGCCTACAAGACTTGTGGATATTATCGCACCTATAAGCTCCGGTATCCAGTGGCTTGAAGCAGTCTCTATCTGAGCACAATCACCCATAATATTGGTGGTCAGATCCGTCAGGTTTTTCTTTCCGAAAAAGGAAAGAGGAAGCTTACGCAGCGTTTCCGCAAGTGAAGTTCTTCTTCTGCCGCTTTCACGGTATGTAGAGAGGAATGTAGCATTATACTGGATAAAGTTGGTTATCGCTATAAGCAGTATTACCCCCGCGCTTGCCAGTGCATATATCCATATCCTGTCAGATGTGAGATTATCCTCAAGCAGGTCCTTTATCAGCATGTACAATATACCGGACGACATCATCAGCACTATGTTAGTGCAGGTTACACTGATGCACGCCTTTATCATATCATTTGCTCCTTCATCGGAAAGAGCATATTTATGTTTCAACCAGTTTTTCATCACGCACTCACCTTCCAATCAATCGACTTTGAGTATTCATCAAACAGTCTCCTGTACAGTCCGTTATCAGCCATAAGCTCCTCATGAGTACCGCTCTCGGCCAGCTTACCATCATCAAGCACAAATATCCTGTCGGCATTTACTACAGTACTTAACCTGTGAGCTATCATTATAAGCGTCTTGTCCTTTGCAAGCTCCTCAAAAGCTGCCTGGACCTTTGCCTCATTATCGGGATCAGCAAATGCGGTAGCCTCGTCCAGGATAAGTATCGGTGAATCCTTAAGCACTGCCCTGGCAATGGTGATCCTCTGCTGTTCACCGCCAGACAGATATGTTCCCTTTTCTCCGATAACAGTATCTATGCCGTTAGGAAGCTTACTTAATATATCCATACACTGTGCTTTACGAAGGGCACCGAGTACTTCTTCCTTTGTTGCTCCCGGTTTAGCCATCCTGACGTTTTCAAATATTGTATCCTTTATCAGACGGCTGTCCTGGAATACAAATGAAACCATCTCCATCAGTTTCTTTTGAGGGATATCTTTGATATTTACTCCGCCTATCCTTATCTCACCGGCACTTACATCGAAAAATCTGACTATAAGTTCCGCAAGTGTGGTCTTACCTGAACCGGAAGGTCCTACAAACGCAACATGCTCACCCTGTTTTATATTGAGCGTTACATTGCTTAATGCATTTCTTGTGGCATCCTTATATCTGTATGTCACGTCATTAAGCTCTATGCCGTTATCCTTTACTGTACCTGCTTTACTGCTCTCTTTAAGCGGTTCTATCTGCATTATGCTTTCCACACGCTGCATGGCATCGATCAAAGTCATTTCGGCTTCACCGGAGTAAGCGATCTTTGTCAGAGTCACAGTCACAAGCGGAGTCACGATGATATAGTACATGATATCCAGTATGTCCGAATTAAGGATTCCGTCCCTTGTAAACATATATGCCGCTATCACTATGAAAATAAATATGGCATTAATGCATGTCATAAATCCCATCATAGGAAATCTCAAATGCATGGTATAATCCGTGGTCCATTTTCCATAACTGTCTATAGAAGCTTTAAATTTCTTGAATGAAAAGATAGTCTGACCGAAGGTCTTAACTACCGGGATGCCTCTCACATATTCGGTAGCCTCACTGCTCATGGTCTCCAGTGCGTTCTGATATTCCTTCATCTTCTGCTGCATGTCCTTGCCCATCATTGACATCATGCATGCAAAACCAAGAACAGCAGGTATCATACAGATAAGACCTATCTTCCAGTTAAATGCAAGGATCAATACTATAAGTCCCACAGGAGTGATAGCCGCTACCACTTTGTCGGGAAGATTATGTGCTATATAAGTTTCGGTAGCTGCGGTAGAATCATTTACTATACGTCTGATCTTACCGGTTCCGTCCTCATCAAATACACCAAGCGGAAGTGTGATGATCTTTCTCATTAAAGCACTTCTCATATTGGCCTGGATACGGAATGCCGCAATATGTGTACAGAGCAACGCTGCAATATACACCAAAAGCGCACCTACAGTCAGTAATACCGCCTGCCATGCATAAAAACTGATATCATCCGTATTCTCTCCGTTTACTGCGATACGGATGATCTTCCACAGGTCATAAAAAGGTATAATAGTCATGATAGCACTTACAGCTGCTATGCATCTGCCCAAAGTGATGAGTTTTTTATGACCTCCCGCGTACTGTCCGATCAGCTTCATGTGATCGAAATTACCTGTTTTTCCCATTTGGGGATCCTCCTTGTAAATATAGTTAGTTATCGCTAACTTAAAAGCGATAACCAAGGGATTAAAAAAGAGCCTTACGGCCCTTATTTAATCCCCATAAGATTTAACCATCCCGGCATAAAGAAATCCTGGATAGTTTTTAAATAATTATCTATTTTCTCATCATCATAATCGTGTATGATGGGTTCGAGACAAGCTGTAAGATATGCCGAAAGCAGCATATGAAGTTCCTCCGCACTTATATTCTTTACTTTATATCCGTGCTCTCTAAAGTATTTGAGAGCATTCATAAAATCAATCTGATTTTCTTCCACAAAATCATGGATAAAGTTTTCATATTTGGTTCCTGCCGAACAATTAAGCAAGAGCCTGAACTCTTCCTTTTGAGGTATGATCACGTCTTTAAAAAGGTCGACTACAGTTTCTCCAAACAGATCATTACCGCTCGTTCCGTCATCCATCATACCGTATTTTCTGTTTTTATGTCTCTCCACCCACTTGGATATGCTTTCTATAAGCGGATCGACCATAGCGGAAAACATAGCGGCTTTATCATCATAATGCCTGTAGAGCCCGGCCGAAGTCATGCCGGCTCTGGCTCCGATACTTCTGATGGATGCACCCTCGTATCCTTTTTCCAAAAACTCTTCTTTTATGGCCTTTTTAACTCTCGAATGACTCAGTGTCTTATCTCTCGGCATGATTTTGTTCCTTATTGTTAGTTATCTTTGATAGCTATCATAGATTACAATAAAAAAGTGCCTTTGTCAAGCACTTTTTTATTTATTATTATACATATAACTTATCAAGTTCGATAATATAAGTACATGCCGTTTTTATAAGTTCAATATCATGTGTTACGATGATGACAGTCTTACCCAGCTCCTTCAGATGCTTTAACAATCCAGACACCTGCATCATATGTTCGTAGTCAAGTCCGCTTGTAGGTTCATCAAACAGAATGATATCCCTGCCCGATGCCACAGCCGAAGCCACCGCCACTCTCTGCTTCTGACCGCCTGACAATGCCAGCGGATGTTTTTCAGCAAATTCTTTAAGATCAAGTGACTCCAATATCTTCAGTGCTTCTTCCCTGTCCGGATTCTCCTGTGATATCATTACCTCTTCAAGAACACTGTCGGTAAAAAGCTGGTGATTTACATCCTGCATGACCATATATATACTCTGACGTCTTTTTTTATTCTTCCAGACCTCATCTCCTACCGTAAGTGTCGCCCTGCATCTTTTTTCCATCCCGCACAGGCATCTTAAAAATGTGGATTTCCCGATTCCGTTCGCACCTATTACCGCAACCGTTTCTCCGACCGGTATTTCCATTCTCGGTATATCAAATACAGGTGATTCATGTTTGTATGAAAACTTCATATCGTTAATGATAATCCTGCCTGTATCATTCCCTTCACTTCGGGCGATACTGACTTCTGCCGGATTTTGTGCATCCTCCGCCCTGAGTCCCAGCCTGTGTAGTTGGTCTGACGACAGTGAACTTATCTCACCAGAGGAATATGTCTTAACTATCTCTCCTTTATCCATCAAAACAGCTTTTGTAATATATGGAAACAGATAGGCTATACGATGCTCCGCTATCAGGATGGTTTTATGCTCCTCTTTCCAGACGCCGATCATCTTCTGCAGCTCACATATCCCTTTATAGTCAAGATTAGCCGACGGTTCATCCAGTATAACCACCTTTACGGGTTCCACCGCGATACTCGCACAAGCGATCTTTTGTTTTTCACCACCCGAAAGCTTAAAGATACTTCTTCCCATTAACGGTCCGAGATCATGTTTGTTTACTACCTGATTGATCCTTTGTTCAATCTCATCAGGATCTAGTCCGAAATTTTCACATCCAAATGCCAGTTCACTCGTGGTATCCACATTGAAAAACTGGCTTCTCGGATTCTGGAAAACAGTACCGACATGTTTTGAAAGTTTTCTAAGACTGGTTTCCGAAACACATGTTCCGTCTATCAAAACACTTCCGGTTAACTCTCCCTTATAAAAATGAGGGATAAGGCCGTTAACACATCTGACTAAAGTTGATTTTCCACATCCTGAAGGACCGCACACCAGCACCACTTCACCGTCTTCAACCGTAAGATTTATTCCTTTAAGGCTTTCCTGCTCCTTGGTATATTTAAAAGAGACATTTTCAAATCGAATCATACGAAAAACCTTCCGATCCCCCACCATATAAAGCAGACCAGGCAAAAAAAGATGATTATAAAATCAATAACCCCGAATCTGATATTCCAGATACAGCTTCTTTTTTCACCCACCTCTAATCCGCGGGTCATGGCTGCAGCTGACAATTCCTCTCCTATTATCGAACATGAAGCGATAAGCGGGACCATTCTGTATTCTACTGCTTCCGTTGCTTTTTTTGAACCCATCTCGATTCCACGCATCCGCATGGCATCATTGATGGATCTTGACTCCTCCGCTACGGTAGGGAAAAATCTGAATATCACACTGATCGGTATCGTAAGCTTGTCAGATACATGCATACGATGCATGGCAGCCAAAAACTCCGATACCTTGGTTGATTTCACTATATACCTTGCCAATATGACCGTCGGAAGTATCTTTGTGACTATATACAGCATCAGAGCCAGCGCCGATTCCAGACTGTTTAAGTCATGCTGAAGTGCCATCTGTGCAAAATAGCTTCCTACATATATGGCAATGGCAACAAAACCGAATTTCCATTCTTTTTCCGCAAATAACAATAATACCGGAAGGAACACCAGTATCCAGTAAAAAACAAACATTTGCTTTTCCCCTGCGTTCCCGACTACAAATACCGAACTGGTAAAAAGAAGTAACAGCTTTGTGCGGGGATCAAGCAGGGAATGTACATTCCTGTCGAGTCTGTACTCCATGATCAGGTGATACCTGCCTTTTCAAAATGCTTTTTAAGTACCTTGGCTCCGATCCATCCGCCTATGATACCGCAAAGAATATCAACTACGAAAAGTACGGGACACATCCATACCGGAAGCATGGATGTAACCGAGTCAATATATTCCTGTCCGAAATTCTGTCTGGTTGAAAAATAAGCATCAGCATTAAAGAAAATACCGAAATAGTTTGCCCAGCAGTAAAGTCCCGAAACCGCATAAGCAAGTATTCCAAGACGTTTGCTCTTATACGCGCCTGCTCTGTATATAAACTCTGCTGCAAGTCCTGCAATGGTACCTACTATAAGTGCATAGTAGCTCATACCGGTCACCCACATCAAAGCACCCATAAGAACATTCAGTATCAATATCATTCCGAATTTATCCACCTTGGTAAGGAACATCATATAAGGTATTCCGGTAAGGATGGGAACAAATACCACCAATAATACCATCATGATCGGGATAACTCCCGTCATAGCTATGGCACAGCACAATACCGCACAGATTGCGGTATATATTCCCGTGTGGATTAAGTCTTTTGCCGTCATTTTCTTTGATTCCATTTTATACCTCCTATAATTTAATGGTTAGTTACCGCTAACCATCTATTGATAACTAACATAATAAAAGGAGCCTCCCGGCTCCTTTTATACAATGAAATATGAAGTTTTTACATAAGCCGGCAAATTCCGGTCAATGCATACATATAGCATATGATCACTCCACTATCAATCCTGTTTTGTTAGCATATGCTAATCTACTATATTTTCTTTCTTTTGTCAAGAATATATTTTTCCGTTATGCAGACTGCATCTTCCAGCTGGCAGCTTCCTCTCTGAGTTTTATGAAATTACTGTATTTTTCATTGCTCTTAAGCAGTTCTTCATGTGTACCGCTGCTGATAGTTCCCCCATCAAGGACCACGATCTTGTCGGCATTTCTGATAGTTTTAAGTCGGTGAGCGATCATGATCACCGTCTTATTCTCTGTCAGAGCATTAAAAGCTGCGATCAGTTTGTCTTCATTCTCGGGATCCACATTGGCAGTTGCCTCATCTAAAATAATGATAGGAGCATCCTTTAGTATTGCTCTTGCAATGGATATTCTCTGCTTTTCTCCTCCTGAGAGTGTTGCTCCTCCTTCACCGATCATTGTAGCATACCCTTCCGGCAGCGACATGATAAAATCATGGCAACATGCTTTTTTTGCAGCAGCTACAACTTCTTCATGACTCGCGTTTTTCATTCCGAACTTTATGTTGTTTTCAATCGTATCCGCAAAGAGATATACATTTTGAAAAACCATGCTGATCCGTGACATCAGGCTTTCCAGCGTATAATCTCTTACATCTCTGCCGCCAATTGAAACACTTCCTTTATCTACATCCCAGAATCGGGCGATCAACATGGCAAGTGTTGTTTTGCCGGAACCTGACGAGCCGACAAATGCGGTCATCGTCTTTTCGGGGATCTTAAGACTTATATCTTTTAACACCTCATTATCGCCATAAGAAAAAGAAACATGGTCGATCGATATCCCGTAATTCTCCGGATCGTATTCTTTTCCGTTTTCATCCATGATAGGAAGTGTATTGATCTTCTCTGCTTCCTCAATAGAGCTGGATACCACTCTTAAAACGGTAAGTCCCGCTCCTGTCTGCTCTATATCGGCAAAAACCTGGAAAGATATGATAACTGCCATCAAAGCATATGTTAATGTCATGTTTCCGCCAATAAAAAGTCCTACAGCTGCAAGCAGGAACAAAGCTTTAAACGCTCCCAGGATGACCCCCTGGATCTCTCCGTAAGGGATGAACAGCCTCTCCAGTGCCAGGTTACTGTCTCTGTTACCGTCGATTGCTTTTTTCAGCGCCTCATCACCCTTACCTGTCAGGTTAAATGATTTGATCACGCTCATTCCCTGAAGACTTTCCAGTACCTTTGATACCAGAGTCGCTTCATTTTTCTGTCTTACAGGAGATAATGCACGGCTCTTCTTTTCCATGGATGATGTGATGAGCATATAGACAGCCATGCCAACCAGATCGATCAGTCCCAGCCGCCAATCGAAGAATAAAACGCAGATCAAAAATACTAAAGCATTCATCAGACCGCTTAGTATCATAACAATAACATTTGCGCCCTGATTTTCCACAACATCCAGTACGGTAGTCGCAATACCTGTTACCTGGTCAAGATTGTTGTCATCGAAATATCCCATAGGAACCTTCTTCAGTCTCTCTGCTATATCGAGTCTCTTATAAGCACTCATATAGTAGCCTGCATGAACACCCTGAAGATCTGCTGCCATTTTCAAAATGAAGTGTCCCAAAAGTGCTATGCCTAAACATATAAGTGCTGTCCGGGCAGGTTTCATCGTAGTATCGCCCTCTTCAAATGCCAATATGACAAAATATATTGCAGCCATTCTGAACATCCCGAAAAGAGACTTAAAAAACGAAATAATGATAGCCCTGTAGATTTTGGGGCTTTCCTCTCCGGAAAAATCTATGATTTTTTTTATCGCTTCGAGCATTATGCTGCACCTCCTTCACTGATATGTGCATTCCACATTGAGCTGTAAAGAGCACTCTTTTCAAGAAGCTCACTGTGAGTCCCTGCACATTCAACCGTGCCGTTGTTGATCAGCACGATCTGATCTGCATTAGTGATCGTGGAAAGCCTGTGTGCAATGATGATCACTGTCTTGTCTTTCATCAGTTTGGTAAGTGCTCTCTGTATGACAGCTTCGTTTTCCGGATCGATATAAGCTGTTGCTTCATCTAAGATCACAACAGGAGCATCTTTAAGCATAGCTCTGGCTATGGCGATACGCTGACGTTCACCACCGGACAGATGGGCTCCGCCGCTTCCTACCTTTGTATCATACCCTTGAGGAAGTGCCCTTATAAATTCATCACATCCTGATGCCAAAGCCACTTCCCTAACCTTCTCATCAGAAGCCGACGTCTTTCCCATTCGGATATTATTCATGATCGTGTCGTCAAACAGCCAGTTGTCCTGCGATACATATGCTACCTGATCATAGAGCTGTTCCAGAGGGATTGCTTTCAGATCTTTTCCATCCATCCTGACAGACCCGTCTTTCACATCCCAAAATCCGCCGACAAGCTTTGCGATCGTGGATTTACCGCTTCCGGATGGACCGACCAGTGCAGTAAAGCTCTTCTCCGGAATCTTAAAATTAACATTATGCAGGACTTCCTCATCTTCATGATAAGAATAGCTGACATTACAAAACTCTATATTATGTGTTGCAAACTTAACCGGAGTTTCCGAATGCTCCTGTTCTTCACCGGAGAGCAGCTTATCTACAGTGACTACGGTAGTCGCTACTTTAGCGGAAGAATCAGTAAACTGTACCGCAGCAAGGATAGGTCCGACTATGCACATGGAAAGCATGATAGAAGTCAGAAAGACATCTGCAGAAATACTGCCTGAAGTATACATAGCCCAGCCTATCGGCAATACCGTAATCAAAGTGCAGGGTGCGATCGTATAACAAAGAGCCTGGCATACTTCTGTTTTTTTCATCCAGTAGCAATAGAATGCCGCATTGGCAAGTACCTTGTCTTTGAATTTTCTAAATGAAGATTTACTCTGACTGTAAGCTTTGATCACCTCAATACCGTGAACATATTCAACAATACTTGCATTCATATCCTGAGTGATCTCCACAGACCTTTTGTAATCCGCAGAATAACTGGCGGCTATAAAGCCGAAAAACATCATACCGACCGGTACCGATATCAGGCATATAAGTCCCATCCTCCAGTCAACGATCATCATATATATCCAGACAGCCAAGGCCCCGATTATATTCGAAGTAAGCTCCGGGATCATATGTGCTATGGGGCGCTCCATACGTTCCACCTCATCAACAATTATCTGCTTTAGTGTACCGCTTGAAGTATCGATGATAGTCCCGAGAGGCATTCTGGGAAGTTTGGCAAAAATCTGCTTACGTATCTCTCCCAGCAGAGCAAATGCTGCCTTGTGACTGAAACTCAGCCCCATCGCATAAAAAAGACTCTTCAAAGCAAAGCCTAAAAAGGCTGCTACCACATACACCAGATAATAACTCCACTCCTTGTTTCCGGATATCATTCCCGAAATGATCTTTGCTGCCGAAACAAAAGGAACGATACCTGACACAACGCCCAGAACTGCTAAAATAACGGATAGCAGCAATCTGCCGTGTTCAGGCTTTGCAATCTCCCAGATTCTCGCCATGGGATTTGGCTTCTGTTCTTTCAAGTAAATGTACCTCCTATAGATCATTTGGTTAGCTTACGCTAACCTATATCCGATAAAAACCGCCTTCTTTTAAATTGATTTAAGAAGGCGTTAATATCCCATTTGTCAAGGTCGCCTCGAAAACGCCTTCCGCGTTTCCTCGGTAACAAAACGATGCTTCGCATCTCGTTTTGTTATATTCCCATCAGACTCTTCCATCCGCCCTTAAAGAATCTGTCCATGTTCTTCGAATAAGCCTTGGCTTCCGCCTTGGTAAAGTCATGGATCACCGTTTCAAATATGGCATTTACACTGCAGGTTACAAGCAGATGAATTTCTCTTTCAGGTATTTTTTTTGCTACAAGACCTCTTTTGTTAAGAATCTCAAAGAACTTATATGTAGCCTTTTCTTCCTCTTCTATGATCTCTTCGGCAAAGTTTTCATACCTTGTGCCCCTGGATTTACATATTATGAGCTTAAAAGTATCATAATGCTCATATATATAATCTATGATCCATTCCACCTCATTGGAATTCTCCCAAAGTTCATCCGAAGGAACGACCTCAGCATCTTCATATTCGTCATTTTGGAAACTGTTATACTGTGTCATCAGATATTCCAGATCATCCTGTACGAGTGCTGCAAACATCTCTTCTTTGTCTTTAAAATGCTTATATATACCCGATACCGTTATCCCGGCATTTTCTGCTATCCTTCGCATCGAGGCGTCTGTGAATCCATACTCCATAAATTCATTCTTTGCCGCCTCTAACAGCCTTTCATGGCTTTCCGTCTTATCTCTCGGCATATTCACCTCCTGTGTAGTATACACACGATCATGTTAATTTCCGGTTACATAAAAAGAACAGCGTTCTCTAACGTATGTTAGTGTACACTGTTCTCTTTAATTTGTCAACAACTTTTTTATATATTTTTTCAGACCAGACTCTTAAGAATTTCAATATAATTCAACGTCATCTGCGATGGATGCAGACTCCCCGGAAGTATGTATCCTATCTCCATATAATCATTAACTTCCAAAGGCTTGGCTATGATATTGGGACCGTTAAGTTCTTCACTTATCACGCCGCTGCATATGGTATAACCGTTCAGTCCTATCAGCATGTTAAACAGAGTCGCACGGTCACATACCACCAGTTCTTTATCACAATCCATAGTACTGAGTATTTCTTCCGAAAAATAAAATGAATTGTGGCTTCCCTGCTCATAAGAAAGTCGGGGATATGGTTTCAGATCATCAAGTGTAATCCTCCTCTTCCCGCCTAAAGGATTTTCCTTGCCAATAAATACATGCGGCTTTACCTTAAACAGAGCAGTAAATGTAAGCCCATTATCCTTGAGTGTCTTCCTTATTATGGTTTCATTAAAGCTGTTCAGATACAGTATCCCGATCTCACTGCGCAGATGTGCCACATCATCAATGATGTCATAAGTCTGCGTTTCGCGCATATGAAATTCATATTTATCACCCCCATGCTCTCTTAGGAGCCGCACAAAAGCTTCTACCGCAAAAGAATAATGCTGTGATGAAACACAGAATCTTAGTTTTCCTGCACTTTTCCCGGTATATCTCTCATTTATAAGATTCGCCTGTTCAAGTACCTGTCTCGCATAGCCTAAAAACTCATCTCCTTCCGGAGTAAGCTCTATCCCTTTGTTGGAACGGAAGAACAGCGTTATCCCGTATTCCTTTTCAAGTTCATGTATTGCTGATGTCAGAGAAGGCTGGGCTATAAAAAGCTTCCCTGCTGCCTCCGTCATATTTCCCGTTTCCGCTACTGTTACCGCATATTGAAGTTGTTTTAATGTCATGCCCCTGTCTCCAAATATAGAATTTGACATAATAATATCATATTCCATAGAAAAAATCTATTGTAAGTTTAAAAAAATATATATTTTACCTACTGACATTATAGGTTTATAATGCACACCAAGATATTCAAGGAATCGCATTTATCAGAAAAGTTATGTCATTCTGAGCGTAGCGAAAAATCTTAATCTAAAGAAGCAAGGAGAAAAAAGTATGAGCACATTACAAACACCGTTTCGTTATGATTTTGTAGGAAGTTTCTTAAGACCGCAGGCCTTAAAGGATGCCAAGGCAGCATTTAAAGACGGAAAGATCAGCCAGGAAGAACTTGACAAGGTCATCAATGAAGAGATTACAAAAGTAGTAAAAAAGCAGAAAGAACTCGGATACCATGTTATCACAGACGGCGAGTTCAGAAGAACCTTCTGGCATCTTGATTTTATGTGGGGATTCGAAGGCGTAGACCACGAAGCAACGGGCAGGGGCGTTCCGTTCCATGACGAACTTGCCGTACTTGATGATACTTATCTTGTAGGAAAGATCAAAGCAAAGGCACATCCTTTTGTAGAATACTTCAAATTCTTAAAACAGTTTGAAGATGAAAATACCGTAGCTAAGTACACTATCCCTGCACCCGCGCAACTGTTCCAGCAGATGGTAGTACCCGGTAATCTGCCTAACACCAGAAAGTTCTATGCTACCAATGAGGAACTGATAGAGGATATTGGGAAAGCATACCAGGATGTGATCAAGCAGTTTTACGATGCGGGCTGCCGCAACCTCCAGTTAGATGACTGTACTTGGGGAGCACTTGTAGGAGATGCCGCAAAGCAGAGATATAAAGCTCTCGGTCTTGACTTAGAAGAAGTAAAGGCACAGCTTCTTAAAGTCAATAACCTGTCCCTCGAAGGAAAGCCTGCAGATATGATCATAAATTCTCATATCTGCAGAGGCAATTATCATTCAACATTCTTTACAAGCGGTCCTTATGACAGCGTAGCTGATTACGTATTTGCCAAGGAAAATGTTAATGCACTCTTCCTTGAGTACGATGATGAAAGATCCGGCGGATTTGCACCTCTTTCAAAGGTATCGGCTGACAAGAAGGTTGTACTCGGACTTATAACTACAAAATCCCCTGTTTTAGAGGACAAGGAAACCATTATCGCCAGAATCCACGAGGCAGCCAAATATGTTCCGCTTGACAGACTTTACTTAAGTCCCCAGTGCGGATTTGCTTCCTGTGAGATTGGTAACAAACTTACAGAAGAAGAACAATGGGCAAAACTCAAGCTCGTTAAAGAGATTGCCGAAGAAGTATGGGGTAAATAAGCTTATTTTTTACATCTCCTGTATTCAAGAGGAGACATCCCGTAAATCCGCTTAAACAGAGTAGCAAATTTCCCCTGATTTTCGTATCCGACATCAAGGGCAATGTCAGCAATACTCTTATCGGTATCTGCGAGAAGCTTAGCCGCATGATCCATACGATAACTCTGCAAATATTTATGTACGGTATCGCCATACATTATTGAAAAGTATTTATTCAATGATATGGGACTGATACCGTACTTTTTTGCTAGTGCTTCAACAGTAACGCCGGTATCAAGAGAACCCACAAGCTGATCATGTACCTCGGACACAATTTTTCTCTGCAAACACGATTTGTCTATCTGATCATTGTTATAACTTCTTCTGTTCCATATTTCATCACATACTTAATTACATCTTGTTTCTTCTTTATCTTTTCTATCATTGATGAATCTAACGTACATAAAAAATCTCTCATTGAAAGCTGTCCGTTTTTCCTTATCTTTTTAAGCTTCTCCGTATCCTCCAACTTTCGTTTTGCTTCACTTTTGGGATATCCCTGTCCAAATGGCTCAGAAAAAAGAGCTTTTATTGTACTGTCAAAATTATCGTATCCCGTCCAAGTATAATCTTCTCCAAGTGGGAGGGATATTGCGTTTCCATTGTTAATCTGAGCAAAAAGAAATGCGTCTTTTGGTGTAGGTGCATAACCACAAATAACTCCCGGTATGCTGTTACATGCGAGCATCATCCCCTGCCCTGATGAACAACCCGTTACAACAAAATCAATGGCACCACTTGATAGCAGCATACCTACAAGAATTGAAATATCTATATATGAATATTCGTGTTCTTCCTCTGTTGTGCAGCCAAAATTTATTACTTCTGAATTTATCGGAGCGTACTTTCTTACCGTACTGTATATTAACTCATTTTTCGCAGCTTGCGAACTTGCTTGAATTATCCCGATTTTCATCACGTACACCCTTAATTTTCCTATATCTTAACGTTCTTAATTTATATCTTTACTAACTTGTTTAAGAGTATAACAAATATAAACTTTTTCGTCAAACTATACGCTTTTAGTTTATCTTCTATTTTATGTGTTTCAAAACTAAATTCTTGACAAGTTAGTTTAGAGCAACTATAATGTCAGCGAACACTAAAATTATACTTGTAAGGAGTATTTATCAATGTTTTGGGATAAAATTTCGGGAATATATGATCTGTATCAGATCGTCAATAAAAAAGTAAATGATAAAGCCGCTTTTCTTTGTGCTAAGCAGATAAAAAGCAATGATATAGTATTGGAATGTGCCTGTGGTACAGGTATAATGACAAAATTTATTGCCCCCTGCTGTAAGAAACTTGTAGCTACGGATTTTTCGAGAAAAATGCTGAAACAGGCAAAAAAGAAACTAAAGGATCAGAATAACGTCTTATTCAGATATGCAGATATCACAGATTTAAAATTCAGAGATAATTGCTTTGATAAAGTTGTAGCAGCTAATGTTATCCATCTTCTTGACAATCCGGAGAAAGCTATGTCAGAGCTAAAAAGAGTAGTAAAGCCCGGCGGACAGATAATTCTTCCAACTTATGTTGCAAAAACATCAAAAATGTCCTCACTTTTGATCAATATATTCAATGCAATAGGTGCTGATTTCAAAAAAGAATTTGATGAAGACTCATATAAAAAGTTCTTAGAAGATATGGGCATTACAGCAACTTATCATACCGCCAAGGGTACGGTAAGCTGCTGTGTAGCCGTAATAGATGTATAATTTTCTGATTTTGATTATTTTTTTGCCAGTACAGTTATCCAGGCTTTTGAATCATGATGATCTGACTTAACCTTTGAAAAACCTGCATTGCGGAGTGCTGCAATTATTTCAGCTATGGTATAGCACTTCATGCCTTCTATTTTCTTTTCGAACTTCAGACTTGTTTCATCAGTACCATCAGACTCATTTACGATCATAAACATCGCTCCTGGCTTAAGTACCTTTGCAACCTGAGAAAAACACTTCTCAAGTCCCGGCCAGAAATATATGGTTTCAAATGCTGTAGCCAGATCGTACTTTTCTTCAGGTAGATTAAGATCAGAGACATCTCCCTGCTCTACTGTACATCTGCCTGCTTTAATATTTTCCTGGTTAACAGAGGTAGCCTTTGCTACCGATACCGCTGAATAGTCTATCGCCATAACATTAGCATCTATAAATCTCTTAAGCAGGGCATCCGCATTTCTTCCGCCACCGCATCCTAATTCCACTATTTCTTTAGGCGATATCGAAGTCAGATGCGATATCCCCCAGTCTGCCAACTTTGCATGCCCGCTGTTCATCCCGTTTACCATCATTTTACCCAAGAATCCTTCCGGTTTTCTTGTCTGGTTGATAAAGTCATTGAATAATCCCATGATTCCCTCCTACAGATTACATTTGTTTAATCTCTTTGGTCTCGCTTTTATTTTACACCCACGAGAAGTGAAGATCCTGCGAGCATCATTTTTCTTGACTCCCATTTAGACATAAACTTTCCATCGGTCGTATCTATAAGTCTAACTTTTTCATAACCTTCCTCATAGAGTTCATTTACAAATTTCTGCATATCGCCGTAGCGTCCCTTAGACATGATGTCATGTATTGCAAAAGTTCCGCCTTTTTTCAAGGTCCTAAGTGTTTCCTTAAGCAGCTCCTGCTTATCCTTTCCCATAATGTTATGATATACGTAATTACTTGTCACAGCATCAAAGTACTCATCCGGGAAATCAAGCTTGCAAGCATCACCCTGACGGAACTCAACATTATCAACGCCTTCTTCTACGGCATTTTCTTCACAGAGCTGTTTACTGAATGATTTATATTCCCCGCCCCAACGGTCTATGCCGATCATCTTGCCTTGAGGATTCCTCTTGGCACAGGCTATGGCCAGTGCTCCGCTGCCACATCCTACATCAAGTCCTACTCCGCCCTCGGGAAGCTTAACGTAATCTGCAGTACCGTCTATTATCTGTTTTGACAGTTTGCGTTTGCCGTTATATGAAAATGCTTTATAAGCCGAAATACTCCATTGTGTTGCCTTAAGGCATCCCAATGCTCCCACTCCTAATATACCGGCTATAATATTTCTGGTTGTAGTATTCATATTGAATTTATTCCCCAGAATAAGTGTTGCCGCAGTACCCGCCGCAAGTACAGCAGTACCGGCTGCCAGTCCGGCAATCATCCCTTTAGGTATCCAGTTTTTGTAATTTGCTCCCATTTTAATACCTCCTGCAAATCAATTAGCACACGCTAACATTATAGTTATCATACGCTAACTTGTCAATAGTTGAATCTGATTTTATTCAATTCCTTTAAGTATCTCCACCATATCAAGGTGCTTTATCCTTCTGTTGAACATAAAGCTTACAAGAACTGAGATAAGCAGTACAAATGCTGCTGAAGCCAGATATACAAGAAGGCCTGCACCTACCGGGTAGTCCATGCTATCTCCGTTGCTGTCAAACATATACTGGAGTACTACAGTCCCTAAAGGCGCACCAAGGATAATACCTATCAGAGATAACCACAGGTTTTGAAGTGCCAATAGCCTCCTGATCCTCTTTGTTGAAAGTCCCATAACTTTTAGTGTTGCAAACTCCTGTACCCTCTCATTAAATGACAGATTTCCGCAATTATATAAAACAACTATCGGCAGAACCGCTGCGAAGATCACAAATACAGCAAGCATTGCGTATATCATGGACATCATAACATCAAAGCTCTCCCTGATATCTGCATCATCATGCACTGCAAGGACTCCGTCTCCTTCTTTCTTCATAAATCCCGTCATATCATTATCGGTGTAGAGTACTGACGGAGCATAGTTTTCGCCTGTTTTTTCGTAGTCAGCTCTTAGCATCGTGATACCGGTAAGATTGGGATGCCTGTTTATCAGACCTATTTCAGCCTCATACCAGGTATTTTTCTCATAAAGATGCCAGTATACCTTATCTCCTACTTTTAGACCAAGCTTATCCGCCTGCTTCATAGTAATAGCTACGGTCCCCGGTGCCAGCGATGTCGGTTTCTCATTTATATCTGTGAGCCTATAGAAATCCTTTCCTTCAGTAACCATCAAAGTCGTAGACATCTTTTCTGTTGAGGCAGCATTCTTTTTGGAAGCAATCTCAACAGCTGCAGCCTGTACCAGCTCTCCACCATATTCAGATCTGATACTTTCTGCTTTTTCAATACTTATACCGTTTTCGAAATCTACCTCAGATTTATAATTCTGGATTCTGTTTAGTGTCCAATCCGATACATTTTGTATCGTAGTGATCGAAGCCAATGCAGACACCATCATTATCATGCCTGCTGCTGTACCTATGACACCCATGAAAGCTCTAAGTTTTCCACGGGAAATGTCTCTTAAGTTATACTGTGTATTAAATCCCAGCTTATCCCAGAATGGAAGCTTTTCAAAAAGAGTTCTTTTTCCTGACTTAGGAGGAGCCGGTCTTAAGGATTCTGCCGGATGGATATTCATTACCTTGCGACATGAAAGGTAAGTAGCAAGTACACAGGCCAGCACTACTATCACGCAAACCAGATACATGGTATAGTCCATTTCCACAGTCCAGCCCGGTATGATATACCATTCCCTAAAAATCTTTGCTATAGCTTCACCAAACACATATGTACCGATAAATAAGCCTAATACCGAACCTATAAGTGATACTATGAAGCTGTAGCTCAGATAATGAAGAACTATTTTTCTCTTCTTCACGCCCAGTGCCCGCATAGTACCTATCTGTGTACGCTGCTTTGCTATCATACGGTTCATGGTAGTCATGATGATCAGCAGGGCTATAGCTATAAATACCACCGGAAAGGAAACTGCGAACTGATCATGCTGGGCAAGTTCATCTGCCATTACCTTCATGCCCGGCAGATCATCCCTGTCACAGAATACAGCAAATTCACCGTTTAAAGCATCGGAAATTTCTTTCTCCATGCCCTTTACATCTGCATTGTCCGTCGTAAAGACTATCTCTGTATATGGCAGGAATTCTAAGATTGTCTCTTCTTCTATGCTATCAACTGCCTTACACAAATCTTCTTTGGTTATACTTTCTCTAGAAAAACCAAGAGCTTCCAGTTTCTCAACTTTTTCTCTAACTTCATCCGAATACTTTATGGCATCATCTATAGTCAGATCACCATTGTTTATAAGTACTTTTACAAAATCCTTTACAGGAAATCCTGCATAAGGCATATATACTATACTAATGTTTTTAATAACGATATCCAGATCCTTGTCAGCCTTTAAGTACTGGTATTCGGCAGATACTACAAGACCTGCTATTTTCTTTGTAACTATTACTCCGTTATAATTAAATGAGAAATTATCTCCTATCTTAAGTCCCCATTCATTAGCAAAGCCTTCAGAAATCCAAACTGAATCAGTCCTGTTCAGATCAAAATCATCACCCTGTTTTAGGAAAGGCTTTGAAACGATATTCTCATTTAACAGGTATACTTCCAGCTGTGCCTGATCGTTTTCCACCGCATTTGCAGTTATATGAAGACGGCGTTCCGCATCCTTTACATCATCAAGCTTTCTTATAGCGGTTAAAGCATCTTCTGTAAAGTTCTCACCATATATGAATCCGTTTGCATTATTGGTCGCCTTATACAGGTCATCACGCTTATTGTATGCACTGATATTGCTGGCCTTCATACATGCAAACAATGATACAGCAAGGAAGGCTAAGATTAGGATTGAGATGAACTGCCCGAAGTTTTTGCCCATCTCCCTGAGCATTTTCTTTAATAGCATTACCACTCAACCTCCCTTACAGGAACAGGGTTATCATTGATCTTTATTTCTCTGACCTTACCGTTTTTCATCCTTATTATCTTGTCCGCACATCTGGCTATATCAGCATTATGTGTTACCAGGATAACCGTTTTATGTTCTTCCCTGCACATCTTCTGTAACAGTTCGAGTACTATCACACCTGTCTCAGTATCAAGCGCTCCGGTCGGTTCATCTCCAAGTATAACGCTCGGATTCTTAGCTAAGGCTCTAGCTATAGATACTCTCTGCTGCTCACCGCCCGACATCTGTGAAGGGAATTTGTGTTTATCATTTGCCAGTCCGACTGCCTCCAGCATCTTTCCGGGGTCCTGAGCGTTCTTTACTATAGTCTTTGTAAGTGCCACATTTTCATATGCAGTAAGTGAAGGAAGCAGGTTGTAAAATTGAAATATAAACCCTATCGTCTTAGCTCTGTACTCTGACAGCTGATTATCATTCATGGATGAAACTGTCTGTCCATCTACTACTACAGTACCTGATGTAGGCACATCCATACCTCCCAGCATGTTTAGCACAGTCGATTTACCTGCTCCTGACTGGCCGAGTATAACTACAAATTCTCCCTCGTTTATAGTAAAGTCAACATGGTTATTGGCATACTGTACTGCATCGCCCTCACCGTATTTCTTTACTACATCCTTAAACTCTACTATTACTTTGTTATTTTCTTTTCCCATATTTATATTACGACAGTCCTGCTGCCCCTCCTTTACAGCCTAACAACGTTAGCCCCTGCTAACTCATAATGTTATATCACCATAGTAAATACTTGTCAAGTTGTTTCCTTTTAGTCAAAATAAAAGACATCTTCGAAATTTCTCCTAAGATGTCTTTTATCTTTACGCACTTTGAAGTTTTACCATATGGGCATAAGTCCCGTTCTTTTCCATTAACGCCTCATGATTTCCTGCTTCTTTAATATACAATATTACTGTCTGATTTCTGACTTGAAATATCTGCAGTCCCGATTTCTTTCAAGGCCCGGGTCTTCCCGTTCAAAAAATCATAAAGATTTACATTATCTATATATTTTCTCATATATCTCCATTTTTATCATCGTTACGGTTAGCCACCGCTTACCGTGTAATAATATCATTGATGGAGCTATTAGTCAATATACATTTTTAGTCCAGAATTTTATAAAGCAGTACATATAACTGCTCTATTTCCTTTTGGTTCAAAGAACCGACAACAGACGCAACCTTGAACGGGATATCTTTACACTTCTCTTTTAATTCTTCTCCTCTATCTGTAAGCTTTACATTGGTAATACGCTCATCATTTTCAGGATGTGTTCTTGCTATCAGTCCTTCTATTTCAAGCTTCTTTAAAAGCGGACTCAACGTTCCCGCATCCAGGTAAAGTGTGCTGCCCAGTTCTCCGACAGAAGCCTCCTTCTTTTCCCAAAGTACCATAAACACAAGATACTGGGTATATGTGAGGCCCAGCGGCTTAAGATAAGGAGTATAGGCATTTACTATCTTTCTGGAACATGCATACAATGGAAAGCATAACTGATTTTTAAGTTTTAATTGCTCGTAAGTATCACTCATTTAATCCACCTGCTATAGCAAATATATTTTTATAAAAGACTTTCAACAAATGCGGAAACTTTATCCATTTTTGCGGTAGGTTCGAAACGTGCAACCACATTTCCTGCCCTATCTATGACAAACTTAGTGAAATTCCATTTAATCTCAGGATTATTTTTGTAATTTTTATCAATTGTAGAAAGCAGGGCACCCATAGCTAAAGCTTTAGGTCCCTTACCGAAACCTTCAAAGCCCCTCTGAGATTTCAGATACTTAAACAAAGGAATAGCTGTCTCGCCATTAACATCCGACTTTTTCATCTGAGGAAACCGGGTATGATACTTTAATGTACAAAACTCATGTATCTCATCATCTGTACCGGGTGTTTGACCTGCAAACTGATTACAGGGAACATCGATCACTTCAAATCCTCTGTCATGAAACTTTTCATACATAGCCTCTATGTCCTTGTAATGAGGTGTAAACCCGCAGCCTGTAGCAGTGTTAACTACTAAAACCACTTTTCCTTCATAATCCTTCATAGATATTTCAGTACCGTTTGCCGCTGTCACACTTAAATCATAAAAACTCATAATAACATACCTCCAAATTTATATTTTATCATATTATATTTGATGCAATATATTTTGTCAAGTGTTTTTCATTTATTATTTTCATTCAAGAAAACCGATATAAATATGATGAAACCCCTTGACACATCTTTGCATCAAGGGGTTTCTGTGTTTTTAGGTTGTATAAAAAGGAGAAGATCTAGAAGATTTATCGTATATCATTTCTTAACATGGAATGCATCCATCTTAGGATATACTGCAGAAGCACCTAACTGCTCTTCGATTCTTAACAGCTGATTGTACTTTGCTACTCTCTCGCTTCTGCTGGGAGCACCTGTCTTTATCTGGCATGTGTTAAGGGCTACTGCAAGATCTGCTATGGTAGTATCTGCTGTTTCACCCGAACGGTGAGAAGATATAGCCGTATATCCTGCATTATGTGCCATCTTGATAGCTTCAAGTGTCTCCGAAACCGAACCGATCTGATTAAGCTTTATAAGTATTGAGTTAGCAGCCCCAAGAGAAATACCCTTGGCAAGTCTTTCAGTATTGGTAACAAAAAGATCGTCACCTACAAGCTGAACTCTGTTTCCAAGCTTAGCAGTCATTCTCTGCCAGCCTTCCCAATCCTCTTCATCAAGTCCGTCTTCAATAGAGATAATAGGATATTTGTCAATCAGGCTCTCCCAATGAGCGATAAGTTCATCCGAAGTAAACTCCTTACCTGACTTGGGCTGCTTGTAGAAGCCTTTTCCTTTTTCGCTCTTCCACTCTGAAGATGCAGCATCCATAGCGATCATGAAGTCCTTACCGGGCTCATATCCTGCAGCCTTAACAGCCTCTAATATAGTCTCAATGGTTTCTTCATCTGAAGAAAGATTAGGAGCAAATCCGCCTTCATCACCTACAGATGTTGCCAATCCCTTACCCTTAAGGATCTTAGCAAGTGCATGGAATACCTCTGCACACCAGCGAAGTGCTTCTTTAAATGTAGGTGCACCTACAGGCATGATCATGAACTCCTGAGTGTCAACTGTATTTGTTGCGTGCGCACCACCGTTTAAGATATTCATCATAGGTACGGGAAGTCTGTTTCCTGCTGCACCGCCAAGGAATCTGTACAGCGGGATACCTAAAGACTTAGATGCAGCTCTTGCTGCTGCAATGGAAACTGCCAGAATTGCATTGGCGCCAAGCTTTGACTTATCCTTTGTACCGTCAGCCTTGATCATTGCTCCGTCTACTGCATATGTATCAGATGCATCAATACCACAGATTGCATCGTTAATGATTGTGTTTATATTTTCAACAGCCTTAGTCACACCTTTACCAAGATATCTTGACTTATCTCCGTCTCTAAGCTCCAATGCTTCAAACTCACCGGTGGATGCTCCGCTGGGAGCTGTACCTGTAGCAACGGTGCCATCAGCAAGTGTGATCTCTGCTTCCACTGTAGGATTTCCTCTCGAATCAAGGATTTCTCTTCCTATTACTTTTTCGATTTTCATATTAGCCATTTCAATGACTCTCCTTTCATTCTTAGCCGTCTCCTAAAGGAAATCAGTTCAGCAGCCTGATTTCCAAAAGGAGTATTACGACTTACACTCACGTGGTTAGCATTTGCTAACCGTATAAGTTATACCATGCTAACTATTAGTTGTCAAGGGTATCTTTCTAAAATTTTGATAAAAAAGAAGCTGTGTATCTTTAGAATTTCTCCTAAAGCACACAGCATCTTTTTGTATCGTTCACCCAAAGTTAGAAATTGTCAATGATGTAATTCAGACCTAAAGTCCTTTTATGCAAGTGCCTCTCCTAAAGCTTTGCATGCTGCCGTTGCTGCATCATCAGGAGCTTCATTAGCTGTAACACTTTCTGCACAAAGAGTAATACCGTTATTCTTGCATCTGTCTTCCCAGTCTCTCATCCACTGACCGTCACCCCAGCCATATGATCCGAAAAGGGCAACCTTTTTTCCGGCAAGAGAGCCTTCAACAGCTGCAAACATAGGTTCAAATTCAGTATCCTCAAGTTCTTCTGCTCCCATTGCAGGGCAACCGAATGCTATAGCATCAAAATCTGCTGCAATCGAAGGAGAAAAATCATTTGCTTCAAATAATGTGGTCTCTGCACCTTTTCCCGATGCACCGCTCTCAACTGCCTCAGCCATAAGCTTTGTGTTTCCTGTCTGACTCCAATATACTACTGCTACTTTACTCATTTTCTTAGATCCTTTCTCATTATTGATTCTATGTCCTAAAACAAATACCTTTCATATGAAGATATTTATTATAAGATTCTTTTAGACTATCAGTTTTTCGAGCCGGACACCTTCGCGGATTTTCCGGCAATAAATATTAGTGCATTTCCTGTACAGAGCAAATATCTTTTCTGCTTCCTCTTTATTCCCGTAAGCTTTCCAACAACCTGAACATTTTACTCCATCTCTGGAATTTTCCATAAAACACTTAACATCCGTAGGCGGATAGCCTAAGAAGAGTCCTATTTCATGTGGGAAATCATTATCATCGGATATACGTCTTGCAAGCTGGACTATACACCTTTCGATACTGTCAGTTGCCAAATATCCTTTATCTTTAAGGATTTTCTCTGCTTCGAAACTCGAAAGATCCCTTTTTAGTAAATCAGGTCTGTATATATACACAAGATTGTTTCCGCATTTTGCAGTAAATAACAGTGCTCTAAGTCCCTTACGTGTAAGTATACGGTTAAGTTTTCTTAAATCTTCCGTTAACTCTTCTTTCCTTCTGTCTCTGACCATAAAAAGACTTCCCGTTTTAAGTCCTGCCAATGTAGGTGAACAAAATCTGGTTACAAGATTTTCGATCATTTACAGTACCTTCCGTCAAAAGCTTCTAGTTAGTTATTGCTAACTCATCTTTTTGAATATACGGTCAACTTATAAACCCCATCGTTTTTGCTGTAATAAGTTGACCGCTATCGATGAAATAAAAACAAATATAGAGGTTAGCCATTGCTAACTTCTATATTTATATCATTTTATATTTTTGTTGTCAAGCATATTTTAAAATAATTCTGCAGATTCTGTTGATGGCCTCTCTCCCCTCAGGGAAAAATGAGCATAGTGCCCAATCATGGCACATTGGTTTTACATATTGATTGAAGTTAACCCCTTTTTCCATTAAAGTCATAAGATATTTTCTTACATGCGGATAGAATAATTCGTGTTTACCGTATAAGAAATACATCTTAGGAAAGCATGTATAATCTATATACTCGGGACTGATATCAGAACTATTCAAAGGCACATTTCTACACCAATTCTCAGCTATCAAATCATTCATCTCAACGCTAAGTATGGGATCATATTGTTCCATTTTTAGTCTGATGTCTCTGTTTCTACCATCCTCAAGCCCACAGGCAGGTGATATGACTATCAACTTTCCGGGTTTTATATCAAGTCTCTGCGTCAGGCTTAACAATAGATTAGCCCCTGCACTGTCACCCATAAATGTGATGTTTTCGGGTTTATACTTTTTTATATATACCGAATATGCTTTTTCTGACCAATCGAGCGCATAACGTACATTATGCTCCGGAGCTAACGGATAACATATAATATAAATATCGGCCCCGGTATTATGGGCTATTCTTCTGGCTGTATCATAATGAAGCCATGTTGCTCTTGCCATACCGCCGCCTCCCGGGAAAAAGATCACTGCTTTTTCAGGATGTCTTACGGCTTTTTCCGATATAATACGATGAATATAGAAGCCATCCATCAAAAAGGACTTTGCTTTCAGGCCGTTTTTCTTCATGTATCGTGGAAGCTTATCCTTGTCTCCGAGTTTACCTTCCCCATCCATCATGAGACCTTTTACTCCCCTTCCGGGTAGTTTGTTTATCAGAAAGCATATATTTTCAACTATCTTGTACGATATACTCATTTTAATTTATCCTCTTTTCTTTCTGGTTAGCTTGCACTAATCCCTTTAATTAAAATATCGTTATAAACCATTTCTGTCAAGGATTAATATGATATTGACTATATATTTTGAACGTGTTATTATGTCAAAGTAAGCATATGCTAACTATAATTATAATATGAGGTATAATATGTCAGTAAGCAGAATAATCCTTGACGGATTAGCGATGAGCCTTTTCTTTAACTTCAGTGTCGGAATGTTTTCTTTTATTCTTCCACAGGCATACAGCACAATGTTTCCTAAAGAAATAAAGCTGGCTGCGGCTCCATATGTAATAAAAAAAGATGTAAATAAAATGCGTATAATCCTCTTCGCTATTTACATCTTTGTTTTCTTATATTTTGGAATAAGCACTTATTTTTCAGGGGTTACCGGTTTTTGGAATTTGTTTTGGACCGGGTATTTCGAAATGTTATTTGTTAATTTCGGTGATCTTCTTATATTAGATTGTCTTTTACGAGGTGTCTGTAAAGAAAAGAAGTATCTTATAAAAGGTGCCGAAAACTGTAAAGCATGGGAATTTGGTGAATGGATGAAGTCCGCTCTGCCTGAACATCTCCTCTTCTGGCCGCTCACCTTCTGCCCTTTTACAGGACTGGTAGTCGCAGGGATAGTTTCGCTGCTCAATTAAAATATGTAATTTATATCGAGGTAAATCAATTTTTATCTTTCACCTTAAAACAAAAATCACAACAATTATCTCCCCTGCCAACCGCAGCTTTTCTGTATTGTCGTAAATTTTCTTGAACTCATTGCTACCTACCTTATCGAACATAATCCACTTTTGTCAATCTTTGGGCCTGTCTATCATAAACATCATAAACATATACAGGTGACCAATGCTGATCGCACCTGTGCCGATAGCGTTTCCAATAATATTATCGCCTATCACAGCAGCAAGAATATAAGATATCACTACACCGATAGCCATATTATACAAGGCTGCACGTTTTGAAAATGATGTTTTACCTTTCAGAATAATGATCGTCTGATAAACGAGTGCTGCTAGGAGTAAGCATCCGAAAATCACCATCAACGGCATCATGAAATAATTTGCATATTTTTCAGCCACCTGTATGGCAAGCTGCTCATCAGTCCCTGCAATCCATTCGTAAAGCAGTGGAATCACAGCACACGGAAGATGTACACCTGCCCCTGCCAAAGTCATATATGCAAATGTTGATATTTGATATACTTTAGGCATTATACCCTTATGCTCTTTAAAATGACGGTATATCTGCATATATCCTATTCCGGTAATCGGTATCCCAATAGCACCGATCAAACCTCCGATTGCCATTCTGAGATCAGAGTTTTTTGCAGCTCCGACAAACATGTCCAACATAGCAACCCCGGTTGTTATATTACAGGCAGGGTTTGCACCGATCAGTATATCTCCGATCAATGTAAGCAATGCCCCGATACAGCCACATAATAACGCTGTTCGATATGACAGTTTTTTTATCATATATATTGATTCTCCTTTGAATTAGTCTATGCTAACTATTTATATCATTTTTCAAAGGATAAATCAACTCATAAATTAATTTATTTATTAAGGGATAAAAAGCTATGTATCTTTTCACGGATACATAGCTCCAAATCTTAGTCTATTCTATTGTCCTTAGGATTATTTTTGTTCTCACGGCCAGCGCACCCGCTGCAGCCACTGCAACGAGGAATGTCCACTTCTTTGATCTTGTCTACTCTGTAAATGACTTTTTACTCCATATGGCACACTTTCTTATTCCCTGTTTTTAAGTGCTTCCGTCATCTCTATATTACGAACGTGCCTTACATGTATCATGTTAGTAACAAGGCAGCTGACTGTACCGAGGATCACTATCGCTGCAATAACAACCGGATTGATCTTAAAAAAGAAGTACCCGCTCATTGATGAGAGCATATTGGGCCATAAGCGGGTCATTGCAAGATACTGCAAGGGTATAAATACTATCACCGACAAAATAATGATCACTTCTGTCTGTGACAGATACAGTTTATTAACTTCTTTATTTCTGTATCCGAATACCTTTAACAACGATATATTGAGCGCATTTTTATCTATTACCATCTTAGTCAGCATAAACATTACGATAATATAACATACAATACCGACAAATGTGAGCATAACGATAAGGGATGCCATTAGAGTTTTCATCTGGCGGGCACTGTCAGCTATTTTATCTTTGTTAAGACTGCCTGCAACCATTCTTTCATCAATACCGGTTATCTCATTGTCTGAAAAAACCACATTGTAATAGCCCGGTTCTTTCTGAAGATTTAAGTTGAGGATATCCTGTGTTGTAAATGCATATATACCGAGGTTAAAGTCAATTATCTCAACTACAGTAGGCTTCCAGTTGTGCAATGTCAGTTTATTGTCAATCTCTATTACATCACCTTTATGTATGCCGAGCTTTTCCGCCATTATATTGGATATAATGATCTCATTTTCTTTAAGGGATTTTACATTTATATCCTTAAGATAACCCGTATCACTGCTTATTCCGATCACATTGACCGCAAGCATCCTGTTTTTATAAGCTATTTCATAGCTGCTGATGGTATCTTTTTCGGCAGATTCCGGAATGATGCCATCCTGCAAAGGAGCCTTCAAAACATATTGATACGAGGCTATCGCACTTTCAGGGAGAGTATCGATGTAATCGTCAAAGGAAGAGCTCATACCCAGACCGAACATTACCAATAATCCTGCCAGAAACACTCCTATTACAAGCGAAACATATTTCCCTTTGTTACGTAAAAAAGTACGTAAACGGAAACGGTTTAAGAATCCGATATTCTTCATTTCACGTGCTGTCTTCGCCTTTTTCTCTTTCCCGATATCCTTTCGTATAAGCTTTAACGGTGTCAGGTTAAGCTTTTTTAAAAATACTGCCATATTGATCACTACCACAGCCAGCACCGGCCCGCCCATCATCAGTACAAACAGCATCGGGTCCAGATGATACTCTAGTTCAGGAAGACCGTTATAGTTATATGTGCTTCCTGCCGGGATCTTATATACTACGGTCAGACCTAATAAAAGCCCTATTCCTGAACTTAAAAGCGTATCCCAGAAAGGTATGGTCAGATAATGCCTTAGGATTGCTCCCTTCTTATACCCTGTAGCTATAAGAACTCCAACAAATGAACATTCCTCTTCAAAGGTGTGGATTGATACCAGTGCAAAAAGGAATGCGGCTATCAGCATGGCAAATATCATAAAATACGAAGCAGTATTAATATTCATTTCCATCTTGGAAACAACACCGTTATTTCTTGTATTGTCGGCAACTGCGCAAAAATCCGTGAGGAAATAATTCTCTCCCAGCTTTTTAACTATATCCCTGTTTTTCCGGTTGATCTCTTCACTGTCAGGAGTCCCGTTAAATTTATATATGTATTGATATGTCATCTTGCTTTCATCAAGCCCGTCAAAAAATCCGTCTCCGACTATTGCGACGCCGAATACTTCACGATCTGCAAGCAGGTCCCCTGTGGATTTCAGACTTATGACATAATCCGGCAAACCTATTATGCCGGATACGGTAAGGTATTTCCCGCCGACCATGATATGGTCACCCGTGCTATACGACTGTGCTTCCGCAAAAAGCCGTTCTATAGCAATCTCTTTGTCAGATTTCGGAAGGCTGCCTTCAAGAACAAACGGTATATCGATACCGGTCCGGTTCTTATATACACGTATTTCCGTGTCTTTATCGGATTCAAGGTCAATATAAGGTGCATATTCGATCTCCGTATCATCACCCAAAAGTCTTTCTATATCCGATGCGTCCGTTTTCATCCCCAAAATGAAAAATCCGTCTTCCATACGGTTTTCGTCTACCATCTTATTATATGTGGCACGTGCACTTTTGTTTGCAGTGATATATGATGTACAGAATACCACCGCCATTATGATAAACAGCGACATTCCCATATATATTCCCAGATTCCTTTTGAAAAATCTGGGAAGTCTTTTTCTTAATATGTTCTTCATGCGATCCACCTCCCGTCCGACCTACCATGTAAGATCCCTGGCAGCGGTCTTTCGGGGATTTACCAGGTTATTGGTTATGCGTCCGTCTTTCAAATGAATGATACGATCGGACATATGGCTTATCGCCTCATTATGTGTAACGATCAGGATCGTGGTATTATACTCATGGTTTACTCTTTCAAGAAGTTCAAGTATCTCTTTCGAGGTTTCATAATCCAATGCTCCCGTAGGTTCATCGCACAGAAGCAAAGTAGGTGCCTTGATAAGTGCTCTGCCTATAGATGTCCTTTGCTGTTGTCCTCCCGAAAGCTGACGTGGGAACTTATTCTGATGCTCTTTTAGCCCCAGGTCAGAAAGCAGCTTATTTATATCAAGATTATTTTTCCCGAGGAAACCGCATACTTCGATGTTTTCCTTTACCGTAAGATCCGGGATCAAATTATAAAACTGGAAAACGAATCCTAAATGGTCACGTCTGTATTCCAGCAGGCCGTCTTTATCATCAAGTTCAATGAGCTTTCCGGCTATTCTTATCTCTCCTGATGTAAGAGTATCTATGCCTCCTATCAGGTTTAACAATGTGGATTTGCCTGCTCCGGAAGGTCCGAGCACGGTGCATATCTCTCCTTTTTCCAACTGAAAACTCAGCCCTTTAAGTACATGAATAATGTTTTCACCCGTACCGTAATCTTTTTTTAAGTTCTTAACTTCTACAAACATTTTTTCTCTTAGCAGTACTATGACTGCCTTTTCCTTTCATTAAATATTTTTTATGTTATCATTAGTTAGTGTATGCTAACTTGCGAAGTAAATAAAAAGAGAACAGCGTTCACTAACACGCGTTAGTATACACTGTTCTCTTACGATTGTCAATACTGTTTTTATATTTTTTTATTCCCTGTCTTTTAATACCTCTGCAGGTGTTATCCTGTTGATCTTTCTTAATAAAAGTGCATTTACCGCAAAGTATATAAGTAACAATCCGATATATATACCGCCATAAAGTATCCAGGGATAATGAAGATTCATTGAGCAGGCTACATTTGCTATGAACGAGGGATATATCGAATCAATTATCAGTTTTGCAAGAGGAATGGCTATTATCCCGCCTATGGCAACTATAGCGGTATTTCCGTTAAGATACAGCTTCCTTACTTCGTTTGACCGGTATCCGAATATTTTGATAAGCGAGATACCCATAGAAGATCTGTCGATCATTACTGCCATCATCAGGTACATAACCACACAGCATATAACTATACCGGCACTGATAAGTGTCACCGTCAGTGAGATCATGACATCAAGGAATACTGCGGAGGAGTGTTCTATATCTTCTTTTGTTGTCACGGAATACAGCCTGCCTTCTTCGATATTCAGTTTTTCATCGGAATAGAGTACGTTGATATTATCTTTATCCTCACCAAAGAGCTCCCTCATGGAATCTATATCCATGAATACCGTAAAACCAACTGAATAATCGCTTATGCCGGTAATTGTGAAGGTATAATTAAGATCCATCGTCTTATCTTCCAATGAGATCTTGTCACCCACTTTATATCCGTATCTTTGCACTAACGATACATTTATAACTGCTTTATTTTTCCCTTTTTCCGGGCTCGCGTCAAAATACCTGCTTGAACCGTTGATGCCTATGACAGATACATCCTGGTTATATCCTTCGCAGTCTATGGAGAGGCTTTTTAGATATGTAGCTTCGGCTTCTTTCGGAACATTACCCGGTTTCATAGGGTATTTTAGCAGGTACATATAGTTGTATTTCGTATCTCTTACATTGTCATCCCTTACATTTGAACATAAAACATAGGTATTGATCCCGAGGATGATCACCATAAGTGTTATCAGCATACCTATGAGGATTATAACAGCTGATCTTGACTCTCTGAGCAGCTGTCTTACCGCAAAAAGTTTTGTAAAGCTCTTTATCTTCAGATTATATGTTTTGAGTTTCCCGTTGTTCTGCTCATTCCTTAAAAGCGAAAGTGCCGTACGTGAAAGCTTTCCGTTGATCGTGATAAGATTGACTATCAATGAAATAACGGGTGGCAGGACCAATCCATACAGTATCAGATATGCGGGATGTACCATATCAAACTCAGGTATCGAGAAATAATCATATGTACTTTGCGCCATCATGGGTATGCCTATAGGTGTGAACGCCAATATACATCCGATACCGCCTGCAAGAAACGAAATAACGGTAGGAAGAGTCACATAATGCTTAAGCAGGTCTTTTTTCTTTACTCCCATGGAATACAGGGCACCTATAACACTCTGCTCTCCTTCAATCTGGTGAACAATGAATACAGAAATAACATATGCAAAAAGGATCAGTACGATAATCCCTGCCACCAGTCCTACACGCTTGTCCATAATGACATCACCGGCCGCGGCTGCAATCCTGATATTTTCATCGGCCTTTACAAACGATGTCAGATTATCAAGTTTTACTTCAAATACTTCATCTATCAGATTTTCTGTCTCGGCTTTAAACTCCCGCATGCCGTTATCGAGTTCAACCGTACCGTCATACAGACCGCCATCATCCATACCGAATGCAGCAAGCCCGTTCTTCATTTTTTCTGCACCGTCCTTTACCTTTCCGGTACCCTCTGACAACCGTTCAACCGCATCGGTAAATTCTTTTTTCTTATTAAGAGCATCTCCTATAGTCTCCCGGAAATACTCATCTTCTACTTTTTCGTAATCAAAGTCAAGATTTTCAATCTTCTCCTTCAGCTCTTCATGAGTCTCATTACCAAGCTTAAAAGCATAGGTGTAACTTTCTGTTTTATCCGCAGCTTCAAGAAGCTGATCATATGTATTCCCGGTTACAAAAACAATCCCGAAAGTCTTTGAATCCACTGCGGGACTTGCAAATGTTTTAAGTGCTGCATCATAGTCAGGCACTGAGCCGATACCGGATATTTTTATATTAATACCGGAAACCGTAATTACGTCTCCGATTTTTATGTTATTAACTGATGCATAATTTTTCTCAATAACCGCTTCATTAATATCACCGTTTTTTCCTTCATCAAGTGTGATAAGGTCAATCTTTTCTCTGGTCTTAAATACTCTGAGTACAGATCCGTTGGAGCAGTCAGCGTCAAAGCTGAACATTCTTTCAATAACCGTGCCTTTATCTGTAAGCCTGTCCAATTCGTTTTCAGTTAGCGGAATAAAAACAGAAAACTGTCCGTCCTCAACCATGTTTTTGCTTTTTGCATTCTCTGTGCCGACAATTACCAATTCTGAGGCACCCACTATACTTACAACAAGGTATATCCCCAATATGATCATCAGCATCAGCGCCGCATATCTTCCGAAATTTGATCTCAGATCTCTGAGGATCCGTTTATTTAATACACTGTTCATTATAAATCCTCCAGTTCTGCTGCAGGCACTCTTGTTTCATTTAAGTAATCCTTTGTTATGAGACCGTCTTTTAAAAAGATAACCTTGTGAACCATATTTTTTATTGAATTGTTATGTGTCACTATCAACATAGTGGTATTATACTTTGCATTAATTTTTTCCAGTAACATAAGGATATCCCTTGATGTCTTCGAATCAAGTGCACCGGTAGGTTCATCACACAACAGAAGCTTCGGATTCTTTATAAGTGCTCTTGCTATAGCACATCTCTGCTGCTGTCCGCCGGAAAGCTGTGAAGGAAATTTATTCTGGTGTTCGGTAAGACCCAGGGTATCAAGCAGTTCATCCATATTCAGAGGATTCTGAGAGATATATTCACATATCCTGATATTTTCTTTTACGGTGAGATTAGGTACAAGATTATAAAACTGGAATATAAAACCCAGGCTTTCCCTTCTGTAATCGGCAAGCTTTTTAGGACTAAGACCGAATATCTCATTTCCATCTACCTTTACGGAACCGGAATCCATATTGTCGAGACCTCCTATGCAGTTAAGAAGTGTTGATTTTCCTGAACCGCTGGTGCCCTGTATTACACACATCTGTCCCTTTTCCACGCCGGTATTGACCCCTTTAAGCACCTGTATATAGCTGCCGTCCTGTCCGTAACTCTTTTTTACATTTTTTACTTCTACGTACAT
>JAEEGH010001191.1_pt1 | contig 77137 bp, 71 predicted proteins | sample 9134181 | NCBI WGS metagenome assembly JAEEGH01 (sample SAMN16246544, study PRJNA631951) | gut metagenome | biome: gut microbiome; feature: rumen; material: DP-attached | host: Bos | place: Iran: Karaj | collected 2018-10 | reverse complement strand
TTGTCTTTTCCGTACTTGCTCGTTTAATAGTTATAAATAAAGTCCTCGCTAAAGTCATACGGACACCATTTCCCATACAGAAGAACGATATAATACGCAATAGCAAGTTGCCTGTCCGTATTCTCACGAAGAAACCTTGCCGACTGATTAGGAACGTGTTTCTTTAGCCACTCGCTCCATTTGATAACGTCAGCAGAATAACCTTTAAACGCTTCTTCCGTTTCGTGTAAGTTACCAAACATCATTTCGCCCCACCAATAGCGGGAGCGGACATCTTCACGCTCAAACGGACACGCGTTTTCATCTTCGCCTTTGTAGTATTTGAACTCTGGCAGAACTTTCGGTCTATAATCTTGCTCCATTTTATTTTATAGTAATGTGTAGTAACTTGCCACAATGAGGGCAGCGCATTTCTTGCTTTTCTTCACATAGATTTGCTTGTGCGATTACTTCTGACGGATCGACGAACAACTGCCAAAGGGGTACACCGAGGCACTGGGCGGCTTTCTCCAGCGTTTCGAGATTGTTTGACTTGCCATTTACGAGAGCAGAAACAGACACTTCCGAAATGCCTATCTTTTCGGCCAGCGTCTTAGACATTATGCCTTTTGCTTGCATTAGTTCTTTTAATCTTGTCTTCATTGTGTTTATGTATTTGGTATCTTGTCTTTTGAAATATGGTCGCTAACGAAATCAAGGTACAGCTCTATTAAGTCATAGAACTTGCTTAGGTTCTGCTCTATGTAGGTTTCGTACTTTGCCCAGCTCGTAAACATTACCATTAATAATTCGTACGGAATGCCCGTAAATGTTCGTCCGTGTAAATTCTGATATATTTCTTTTTCGCCTGTAAAGTTGCCATTACAGCTAACAAACACCCTTTCCATATCCCAAAACCATGATAATTCGTTATCAGAGAAAGGACACGTCTCTTCTCCTCTATAATATCGGCATTGTTTTATCAGCTCTTCTTTTTTCATAGACTATAAGATAAAGTTTATCTTTATGGGTGCAAAGATACAAATAATTCCGAAAATCCACTAATAATTAAATAAAAACTTTAATAATTGGCTAATAATTTAATAATAATTTAGGAAAAAATTAAATTTTTCCTTGGTGGAGTTAAAGAATATCCTTAACTTTGCGACAGAAATTTAAACTTTAAGCGATATGAAGCAGAATTTGAACTACAGAACAAGCGAGATTAACAGAAACTTCCGTATCAAGGTAAGCGGACGTGACGAGAACGGCAAGCGTATTAACAAACTTGTCGGTGTTGCTGGCGCAATCGCTCTTATTGGCATCGAAATGCTGAATAAGTTACTCCGTCGCGCTTTCGCTTGTATGGAAGATGTATGCGTTTGCAAACTCCGTCGCGGTATTCGTTTCTCTTTCTACGTAAAATAAGACAGATAACGCTCCGCCTGTAACAGGGTGGGGCATAGTACTAACAATTTTAATTATTGAGATTATGAAAAAGATTAATGGTAAAGACGTGGTAGCAATTCAAACAGCTAACGAAACAGAGATTGCACTTTGCAAGACGAACCTACAGAACGCCCAGCACGTTCTCGACATGATGGTTGATGTACTTTCTTTCATTGAGAAGAACCTCGGCAACAGATATGAAGCAGAGGACAGACGCGGACACGCTATCATTATTGCCCGCCAACAGTTTGAAGAGGGAATGGAAGCTATTTCTACGCTTATTGGTAATGAGACTATGACAATAGCACTTGACAGCGTAACGAATGAGTAATGCGGCCTTAGTTTAGCAATCGAGATACAGCAATGAACATAGACGGGTGGCGATAGTGCTGCCCGTCTTTTTCTTGCTCATTCTGAAAAATGAGCGTGTTACCCAGAGTTTGGTGGAAAAATAGTATTGCTTATGATTTTGCATAAGCGAAACGATACAGGGCTTTTTCACTTTTTGATGGGAAACTAAATCGCTTTGGGAACTCCCAAAGCAAAGCGAGGGTCATAACTATATTGTAATAATGAAGCCCCTTTCAGTTTCCGATTTAGCACGTCGGGCTTCGCAGGGGCTTCTTGCAAGCATGGCACATCACCTTGCGCGGAGTGCATCGTGAAAACTGGCAGCCAATGTGCTGGCCAACCAGTTTAGCACTCAATCTGAAAGCGGGGTGGTATTACCTATCGCTCTCTAAGTTGATGAAAGTGCCACAAAAGACCGCAATACCTCAGATACCTCTTGCATTACACTTTCGGTTGCAAAGATACGACATTTCCAGCACATAAACAAACAGAAGAAAGAAAAACGTATTTCCGAGGGGTCTGGCGGGTTTTCCTTTCAAAGATAGTAAGTTATTCGTCCGCGCTGGGATATGCCCTTAGGCTCGAAATCCTGACAAAATAACTATCATTTCTATAAAATCATATATTATTTAATAAAAATATCTATTTCTGTTTTGTCATTACAAATAAAAGATGTACCTTTGCAAAAGACAGAGCTCGCAAAAATGCTTAATGGATGTACTTAATTACACATATTTTGCACGCGAACTCTGAAAAACGTTCCTAACCTACTGAAAATCACAGGAAAAGGAATCCTTGGGGTTGACTGGATTTGACAGCAGGCTGAGATGGTACGTAAGCATGCGGAGTGACGGCTGTGGACTCCATAATCACGTCGGTCGGAAAATTAATTGGCGAAACAAAGTACGCTCTCGCTGCCTAATCGAAGCATAGTAGATTACTGGCTTTATTCTCTTACAAGGTGAGAGAACGAGACATCGCTCTTCTGGATGTTGTTCCGAATCAAGGAGGTATAGCGGTGCAGGTTTATCGGAAATAGTCTCTTGGGAGCCTCGACTGAGGGATGAAGTTTTAGAGGATAAGGCTGTGATTGGTGGCTTGGGTCTTGTCACAGTCCGACAATGAAGGCCAAGATAAGCATGTAGAAAGCGTATGGTTTCCCTGTTTGGACGAGGGTTCGACTCCCTCCAGCTCCACTTAATAGAAAGAAGGTTTATATGGATTGGCTTAATTTTGCAGCGGCAGTGCTGCTCGTCATCATTGGCATTGCCATTTATATCAGCAAGAAGAAAGACGAAGGGTGATTATACCATGACCAATGTGCTCATGATGTAGTCGCTGACAAACAGTCCTTTGCGGGTCAAGGAGAGGCGATTGTCGCTAAGTTTCAGCAGACCATCGTCCAGAAAACGTTGTGCCTCTTTCAGACAGTAACGGCGATGGCGGTCAGATAGGGTGGTGAGGTCCAGTCCGTCGCTGGTACGCAGGGCTACGGTGATACGGTCGTTATAGTGGGTGTCGTCATCAATCTCTTCCTGTTCTGATGGTAGTTCTCCACGCTCAATAGCCTCGATATAGTGGCGGATGTCGGCAATGTTCCAACTACGGCAATACCTGTTGTATGAGTGGGCAGCGGCACCAAGTCCTACGTAGGGCGTGTCGTTCCAGTAACTGCTGTTATGGCGCGAGCGATAGCCGGGTTGGGCAAAGTTGCTGATTTCGTAGTGTTCGTAGTTCGCCTTCGATAGACGGTCAATAAGCATATCGTACATCGCACGTTCCGTCTCCTCATCGGCGGCTTCAATACCCAACCGGTGTAGAGCTGTTCCTTCTTCTACCATCAGACAATATGCCGAGATATGCTCTGCGTTCAGGGCGAGGGCGGCATCGATGTCGCGTCGCCAGTCGTCGAGTGTCTCGCCAGGAAAACCATACATCAGGTCGATGCTGATATTCTGGATACCGTTGTCGCGCAGTCGTTCCATCGCCTCACTCACCTGTTGTGAGGTATGTCTGCGATGCAACCACTTCAGTCGTTCGTCGCTGAAGCTCTGTGCTCCCATGCTGACGCGGTTCACGGGTAGCATACATAGTCCGTCGGCAAATACCTCTGTCACGTCGTCGGGGTTCATCTCGATGGTGACTTCTGCATTCATCTCTACCTTATTATATTTATATATAGCATCAAAAATCTGGTGCAATTGCGCAATGGTCAACTGGCTGGGCGTGCCACCACCTAAGTACACCGTTTCTATTCTCTCATCTCTCACCTCTGAGCTCTCACCTCTAAGAATCATTTCTCGACACACCGCATCAACATATCGTTGACGCAGCTGGAGTGATGTCGTCGAGTAGAAGCCACAATAGATGCATCGAGTTGCGCAAAAAGGAATATGTATGTATAATCCGGCCATCTTGTATGCTTTGTGAGTACAAAAGTACTAATAAAGTTTAATATTTGAAAGGTTTCGTTGGTTTTTTGCACAAAAATGTCTACCTTTAGCCTCCGTTAACTCAAAACAAAATAAAATAACCTAGAAACAATAAGCCTTATGAAAGTTTATCAAACGAACGAAATCAAAAACATTGCACTCATTGGCAGTGCGGGTAGCGGCAAGACTACTCTTGCCGAAAGTATGGTCTACGAAGCAGGCATCATCAAGCGCCGCGGTACCGTAGAGGGTAAGAACACCATGAGCGACTACTTCCCTGTTGAGCAGGAATATGGCTACTCGGTGTTCTCAACTGTTTTTCATGTAGAGTGGAACAACAAGAAGCTGAACATCATCGACTGTCCGGGTTCTGACGACTTCGTGGGTGGTTCTATCACCGCTATGAACGTCACCGATCAGGCCGTGATTGTAGTCAATGGTCAGTACGGTCCTGAGGTGGGCACGATGAATGCTTTCCGTAACACGGAGAAGCTGAAGAAACCCGTTATCTTCCTGGTGAACCAGCTGGATCGCGATAATTGCGACTTTGACCAGATCCTGAACAATCTGAAGGAGGTTTACGGTCCGAACTGCGTTCCCGTTCAGTATCCTATCCAGACAGGTGCCGGTTTCAACAGCGTCATCGATGTGCTGCTGATGAAGAAGTACTCTTGGAAGCCCGAGGGTGGTGCTCCTATTATCGAGGACATCCCTGCCGACCAGTTGGAGAAGGCCAAGGAGTGGAAGGCTGCTCTTGTTGAGGCTGCTGCCGCTGGCGACGATACGCTGATGGAGAAGTTCTTCGAGAGTGAAGACCTCAGCGAGGACGAAATGCGTGAGGGTATCCGCAAGGGTTTGGTAACACGCTCTATCTTCCCTGTCTTCTGCGTTTGCGCTGGTCGCGACATGGGTGTTCGCCGTCTGATGGAGTTCCTCGGCAACGTGGTTCCCTTCGTCAGCGAGATGCCTGTCATCAAGAATGCTGCAGGCAAGGATGTTCCTGCCGATGCTAACGGTCCTGAGTCACTCTATTTCTTCAAGACCGGTGTTGAGCCCCATATCGGTGAGGTTCAGTACTTCAAGGTGATGAGTGGTGTTGTGAAGAGCGGTGACGACCTGACCAATGCCGACCGTGGTTCTAAGGAACGCATGGGTACGCTGTATGCATGTGCTGGTGCTAACCGTATTCAAGTTGACGAGCTGCGTGCTGGTGATATCGGCTGTACCGTAAAGTTGAAGGACGTGAAGACCGGCAATACGCTGAATGGCAAGGACACCGACAATAAGTTCGACTTCATCAAGTATCCTAACTCTAAGTTCTCTCGTGCCATCAAGGCTGTCAACGAGGCTGAAACTGAAAAGATGATGGCAGCTCTGCAGAAGATGCGTCAGGAAGATCCCACATGGGTTGTTGAGCAGTCCAAGGAGTTGCGCCAGATCATCGTTCATGGTCAGGGTGAGTTCCACCTGCGTACCTTGAAGTGGCGTATGGAGAACAACGAGAAAATTCAAGTTGAATATCAGGAGCCGAAGATTCCGTATCGTGAGACTATCACGAAGATGGCTCGTGCAGACTATCGTCATAAGAAACAGTCTGGTGGTGCCGGTCAGTTTGGTGAGGTTCACCTGATTGTCGAGCCTTACACTGATGGTATGCCCGATCCAACCTCATTCACCATCAACGGCCAGGAGTTCAAGATGAACATCAAGTCGAAGGAAGAGAAGGATCTCGAGTGGGGTGGTAAGCTCGTCTTCATCAACAGCGTTGTTGGTGGTGCCATCGATATGCGTTTCATGCCCGCTATCCTGAAGGGTATCATGGAGCGTATGGAGCAAGGACCTCTGACAGGATCTTATGCCCGCGACGTTCGCGTCATCGTTTACGATGGTAAGATGCACCCAGTAGACTCTAACGAGTTGTCATTCATGCTGGCAGCTCGTAACGCCTTCAGCGCCGCCTTCAAGGAGGCCGGTCCTAAGGTGCTCGAGCCTATCTACGACCTGGAAGTACTCGTGCCTGCCGACTACATGGGTGATGTGATGTCAGACCTGCAGGGTCGTCGTGCCATCATCATGGGTATGGATTCAGAAGCCGGTTATCAGAAACTTACCGCTAAGATTCCTTTGAAGGAACTCGCTTCTTACTCTATCGCCTTGTCGTCACTGACTGGTGGCCGTGCTTCGTTCACCACAGCTTTCAGCAGCTACGAACTCGTGCCGAACGACATCCAGCAGGCTCTGATCAAGGAGCATGAGGCTGAGATGAAGGACGAGGATTAATACATCTGTTCCGCAGACATTATACCAAAAAGCGGCCTGACTCGTCAAGAGCCGGGGCGCTTTTTCCCATTTATGAGTGATAGCTATGAATAGTACTACTGAGAAGAAGACATGGACAAAGGCACTGCTGAGCGTTGACTGGCGGGCCGATCGTCATACCGAATGCCATACCATTGAGTTTGAACGGCCCACGAAAGAGAATCCCCGCCCCGACTATCCCGTCGAGAAGGACAAAGTGCTGTCGAAGAGTCGCTTGTCGATGAGTGGCGAGTGGGGGGGGCTGTATGATCGTATCATAGTAAAAGACTTCGACGAGTACTCGCTGACGTTTCAGTATGGTGAGAAGGAATATACCATCACCCCGGAAGACGGTTCGTTCAGCTTTGGCGAGACGGGTATGAGCTACACCACCTTCTGGCTGTCCTTGTGGCTGAAGGAGGAAGACCGCTCACTGAAGATTACCCACAACGAAGCTTTCCTGCGTCGTTTCCGCACAAGGCTGCGGGTCTTGCAGCTAACAAACGATGACGTAGAGGCGCTGCGTAATGTTGCGAAGCAAGGCGATGCCTATGCCCAGTATGGCTACGGTCGCTGGCTGTATTATACGCTGCCCACAGAGTCATCGATGCAAGAAGCTGAGGAACTATTCTATTCCAACAGGGGAGTCTTGCCCGAAGCATACGCCGCCTACGCTCGTATGTGGCAGTATGGTGAAACGACGGAGAATCGTGTAGACATGGACTCGTGTCGCCGTCTGATGAAGATAGCTGCCCAGCAAGGCAGCGAGTGGGCTGAGCTGGAACTGACCCGCAACCGCATCTTCGGCAACGGCTGCGAGGCCGAGCCAGAGAAGGTTGCCCATGAGATAGAAGAAAGGCTCTCAACTGATATCGACCCTATGTGGTACTCTTTATTGGCCTACTGCTACGAGTTTATGGAGGGTCGGGAGGAAGATGTCATCCGCATGTACGAGTTGTCGACGAAGAACGGACAGTGGGATGACTACTACTATCTAGCCAACATCTACAAAGAACGTGGTAATATAGCGCTCTACGAAGAACTGATGGAGGAAGGCATCAACCGCGGCAGTGGTCTGTGCTGTATATTCCGCGCGGATATGGCGGAGGAGGACTTTCAGGAGCTCTCTGAAGAGGAACAGAAAAAGATGCATAAAGAACTTGACGACCGGCTGGAGTTGGGACTGAATCGTGGTGAAGGCTGGTGCGCTTATGAGCTATGGCTGCAATACCAATATGGTGGTCTGGGCTACAACGAGAATAGCAGTCTGGCCATGCGGTATCTGAAGGCAGGCGTGAAGCTAGGGCACAGCATGTGCATCTGCCGATGGGCAGAATCTGCCGAAGACTATCGGCTACCCGACAAGCTCGAGAGTGAGGAGATTGCCGAACTGTGGTTAAAGGCCGTACGCTACTCGGGTGGTGACGAGGATGCACTCCGCGGTCTGCGTCGTCAGAGTGACACCAGTTTCTTGTTGCGTCACAAGGAGGAGATTGAGAAATACTGGCAACCCATGTATGCCCAGCTGACTGATAACGACGCGGATGACGTGAGCGATGAAGACAACGCTGGCGATGAGGATGACGGTCGCTATGATGCATGGGCGTAAGTGAATCATGAATAATTGGTTACCGCTATGAATAACGAAGAATACAGAGATGAAGGATTCCGCCTCTATAATGAGGATAGGGAGAAAGCACTGGAGTGCTTCATGAAGGCTGCAGAGGGTAAGGATATACCTTCTGGTGTGGCTATTGCTGTCTATTATTATGAAGACTGTGAGGATGACGATGCCAACAAACACGCCAAAGATTGGATAGAGAAAGTCTTCGAGTGGTATGAGGAGAAGGAGGAGGAAGAGTATGCTTTTTACGTAGGAGCGGCCCACAACCTGCGGGGGCAAATGTACTATTACGACGAGTATAATAATGCGATGGCCTGGTTGGAGTTCTGTCAAGCAGCAGATCTTGGATATGCCGGTGCCTATAGCTTCCTTGGCGATATGCTGTATGCCGGTGATTGGACGGCTGACGGCAACCCCGACGTGAACGGTGCACTGGAACAGTGGCAGCAAGGAATGGAATTAGGCGACGAGCGGTCGAAGGAACTCTATGAAGAACACCTGCACGAACTGATGAACGATCCTGTGGAGGTAAGCTTCGACAACGGCAACCACTATAGGGGCGACGTGAATGCCGAGGGTCAGCCGCATGGTAGCGGACACATGGATTACAAGTTGAACGGCTATTATGGCGAGTACGATGGCGAGTGGAAAAACGGCATGCGCTGCGGCAAGGGACACTACCACCAGTTCTCGAAAGGAGGCAGGCGCTATACCTCCGACTACAAGGGCGAATGGCTTGACGACAAGGAGCATGGACAGGGTGTGGCCACTGAAAGCAGCGAAAAGGGATTGCACTGCGCCACGGTGACGGAGACCTACACCGGTGAGTTCCGCGAGGGCAAGCGTCACGGTCATGGTGTCGTCGTCTCGGACAACTTCGATGGCAACTTTACAGACGGACAGAACAGGTTTGAGAGCGATTTCGAAGACGGAAAAGCCGTAGGAGCGGGTGTGTGGGACTATGCCAACGGCGACCATCTCGAGTATGATGCCGACGGACATGGCGTATATACCTTCAAGAGTGGTTTGCGCTTCGAAGGCGTGTGGGAAAACGGCACACTGCAGTCCGACAGCATCAAGGCTGACCCGTCGATAGAGACACCGATGCTGGTCGTCAAGGAACACCATAGCGGTTTCGATTACGACCAGACGGGCACATTCCTCCTTCTGTTAACGGAAGTGGGCTACACTCACTATGCCGATGCCATGACAATCAGTAAAGACAGCAGTTTTAACATGAAGGGCTCGGGCATCAACATCATGGCCGTTACCCCCGACAGCGTCACCATCGAGGTAAAGGCAAAGTTCTTTGCCGATAACACGGCGCAGCAGGTGACTATTCATCGTGGTGAGAGTCTGCAGTTCAAGGATGCCCGAAGGTCTACCGCCACTATCTATGACGAAGACTACGACTACACCATCGAGGACTCGTTGGAGGTGAAATGTATTTGAAAAGTGAGAATTGAAAATTGATAATTTCCTACCGTGATGAGTGATATTGAGAAAATTACAGAGCGACTCGTGGCTATCGTCAACGAGATGCGCGAGAATGCAGAAGACATGCGCGAGTGGCGCAACCTGCCGCTGGCTGATGAGTTTATGCAGTTGCTGCGTGGCATAGATGATGCTGAGGAACAGGGTATTGGGCAGGTACGCGCCATTGAGGCGATGGTGGACTATCTGCCTGAATACGATGTTCCGCGTTGTGTGTTGGCTATCCGCCGCTATGAGCAGGAACAGTTGGCACTATGTAACGAAGACGACCTGAAAAACGATCCGTATCTGGCTGAGGAACTCTGCGAGCATATCCAGAAGTTGGAAGACTATATTGACACGGAACACGTCAGTGACAGCGAGTTTCGCGAGAAGTACGGTAGACATCTGAAGTCTGACCCTGTAGAGCGTACCTTTGAGTGGGAAGAAAACTTCTACGATGTGGAGCAAGAAACCGACCGCCGATTAGGCGACACGCCTCGCGGCATGGGCTTCTGCTTTGCCTATTGGGCTGAGTTGCGCAACGTGCTGGCCGAACGTGGCATCGAGTGGCAGTCGCCCCATGAGTTGAACCCCAGAGTGATGTTCGATTAACTACTTAAGTACGGCATTATGGCAAAAGCAATCCTCATCAATCGTTATGAAGACTATAGTGACCGCGGTGCCGTGGTGCATCATAGCCTGAAAGAGTCCGTCGAAGTAGATGTCACAAAAATCATTGTCGGTAAACCTTTGCCAGGACTGTCCGGCAGCATCGTGCGGTACTACGACTTCACTCTCCTCGAACTGGAGTACGACGGCAAGACCTTCCGCATCACGCCAGGCAAGGAGGTGGAAGTAGGTTACAGTGGCTTGGGCGGAGAGATGGGAGTCTGCCAAGACAAGGTCACCACCATTAAGTACGCCCTCGACAAACCGCAATATTTTGGCGGCTTCCAGTTTGAAGACCGGGTTCGTCAGGAACTGAAAGGTCCCATCGGTGATGGTGAGGTGTGGCTACCGGGTGGCGACCACTTCAAGGGCTACTTCCACCTGAACTACGCCTGTATCAATGGTCCCGCCTATGCCGCCGAGGGTCGATATACTTTTGCCAACGGCGACTATATCGAGCATGCCTGGATAGAGACCGACAGCGAATTTCAGCGTTTCCAGTTAACGGGACTTTACCGCATCTGCACTGAGAGTGGTTTTAACTACTGCATCGCCATGTTCAACGGTGGCCGTCGCCACGGTATCGAATTAGATATGCCCAATCGTTTCTGCAATCGCTGCATAGCCCGATTTTGGTATGACAACGTGGTGAAGCTTAGCTGTCCCAGTGAGGTCATCGCCCACGACATCGACGAATCGGAAGGCGATGATTGTATGTGCCTCACACTCACGCTGCACGACTTGAAGGGCGACTATATCGTTCGCCAGTGTGGTGGTAGCTGGTTTGAGAACGAATACGGCAAACGCATCTACAAGCCCAAAGTAAGTATCAGCGTTACCCTCCCGAATGGCGATGTCATCGATGACTTCGATAAGGTGCTGAAGGCACTCTGTTCTTACAACTCCTAAAGATAAAAGATATCGAGATGACGAAATGATACGCATTGATGTACATCCTACGAGTGACCCGCTGACCGGCCAGAGCAAATGGTGGGGCGAACCCGACATGCCCGATGAGCTCGACTGGCCAGAGGTAACGGTAACAGATGAGGCCGGCGAGACATACGATGATCCGCTGACCTTCGTCTGTCAGATACGTTGCGAGGATGTCGCCGCCCTTGACCCCGACGGCTGTTTGCCCCATGACGGCATGCTCTACTTCTTTGCCGCCCTCGACTATTTCCTTGGCGATATTGACACGCCGGCCTATCCGGGTATGGGCGAGTGGGGTAGGGAATACTTTCGTGTGCTCTATGCTCCAAAGCTCGATGATCTGCACACCCATCACCTCAACTATCCTGACGGCACCTCAGCTTGTATGCCTGCTGAGGCTGTCACGTTCAGCCCCTGTGCTTCATACGACGACGGACACAAACTGTTGGGTGCCCCTTATATAGAAGAGGTGCGCAAGGACATGGGTAGTGACCTGCTCTCGCTGCTGCAGATTGACTGCGATGACCGTTGGAACCTGCTGTTCCACGACAGTGGCACGCTGAACTTTCTCATTCATCCTGACGACCTCCGGTAGCGACGATGGGACCGGACGAGGTGCTACTTGTTTTCATTTTGAATATTAATAATTATTCCTTTCTAAAAATATGGCAGAAGATAATTTAAGAATTCGTCAGCGCGAGGAGGTACGGACACAGACACATACCGCCCCAGCAAATGCCACCGCCACAATCAGTGCCATGCAGACCCGCGAGGCCGATGGTGTGTGTCCCAAGTGTGGTGCGGCTATCAGTGCCGATATGGAACTGTGTCCCGTCTGTGGCTGGAAGGTTGTTGACTACTGTACATTCTGTGGTGCACCGATGACCCCCGACGATATGGACTGTCCGGAGTGTGGTATGCCAGCCGACGGCGTTCTATGTCCCGACTGTGGAGTCCGCAATTTCCGTCCGTTCTGTCGACAGTGTGGCAAACCGCTGTCGCGTGCCGCCCGTATGGCCGTCGAGAAGGCCAAGGCCGACCCGAAGGTACAAGAGACAGCTCGTCTGATGCGGCGCATGGCTGAGTTGCAGGCTGAGTTAGAGACCCTCGAACGCGAAGAAGCCATTGAGGCTGAAGCTGCAAAGCCCCGTGAATTGAGTGATGTCGAGAAGCGCTACCGTGAGCTGATGGCAAAAGTGGGCTTTACACCCGCCGAAGTTCCTAAGGTCTCAAAGGTCACCAAGTCTACCCGTAGTCGTGAGGCCATACTCACTGAGTTTAAGAAGACCGTCGATGACACCGACCGCGTGTTGGAGGAGATGCTGCCGCCGGCTGGTACCACTCCACAAGAGCAACGCAACTACTTCACCGCTCGCAAGCAGGCTGTTATCGAGATTGCCACTGAGGTATTCTACGGCATCAACCCTCAAGAAACGATGGTGTGGCAGTGCAACCACTGTCACGTCACCCATAGCAGTCCTGAGGCTTGCAGCTTCCGTGAATTTGGTGGCAAGTGGGTTAGCGACCCCAATTGGAAACAATGGGAGATTGTTGATGCCGGTACCGAGGGTGCCGTAGAAATCTACGACTATCATGAAAAGAAAGTATATAAAAGATAATCGCTATGATGGAAGAACAGAATAATCCACAACCCCCGCAGAAGACGGCTGTTGCTCCACAAAAGACTGCCGTTGCTCCGCAGAAAACCGCTGTAGCCCCACAGAAAACAGCTGTAGCCCCACAGAAAACAGCTGTAGCCCCACAGAAAACCGCTGTCGCACCGCAGAAGACTGCCGTAGCTCCGCAGAAAACGGCTGTAGCACCGCAGAAGACAGCTGTAGCAGATCAGGCTGTGTCAGCAGGCGGTCAGCTGCCTCCTACTGACGCGCTGCAGGAGGGTGAAAGTATAACCGTCGGAGGGAAAAACTACAACATAGAGAAGCAGATAGGTAGTGGCTCAGAGGGCAATGTCTACATCGTCAACGATGGCAAGCGGCGCTATGCACTGAAGATGTGCAATCCCGCCTTCCATACCAACATGAAGGTGATGCCCACGCTGCAGCAGCTCAACGACCAGCACGTACTGGTCGAGATTGTCGACTTTGCCGATGACTTCGAACTGTTAGAGTTTGTCTCAGGTGGTAGTGCGGCATCGGTAGACCTCAAGGGCAATGCCCAGGCCATCACCGCTATCGCCATCAAGACAGCCCTGGCCCTCGACACCATGCACAAGGCCGGTGTCATTCATAAGGACGTAAAGCCCGCCAACATCCTGCTGCGCGACACCACGTCGTGGGACAGTGTGCTCTGCGACTTCGGCATTGCCGACGTGCTCACGGAGAGAGGCTCTGTCAACACCGAACCGACACGTACCATCGTCTACGCCGCTCCGGAGATGTACGACGAGGATAATATCACTACCAATCCTGCCGACGGAAAGAGGTATTGCGAACTCACCGACAAGGCCGACTTCTACTCCTTGGGTATGACTATCCTCTCGCTGTGGCTGGGCGAAGAGAAATTCCTGCAGCAAGAACAGGAGCTGGCTATGGACAAGAAGAAAGGTCGTATCACCATTCCGGACGACATGCCCAACCCCCTGAACAAGATATGTCGCGGATTGCTCATCTGTAAGCCTGACAAGCGCTGGGGTATGAAGGAGATTACGGCCGTCCTTGAGGGTGAAGAACTCACCGTCGACGAGGCAGACCTCATTCCCGATCTGAAAATCACGTTCAATGCCGCCCAGCACCTCGTTGCCAATACACCCAAGGAACTGGCCGACTGTATGTCGCAAGACCGCGAACTGGCCATCAGGTACCTATACAAGGGAGATGTAGAGAAATGGCTGCAAAACCTCTACCCCAAGTTGGCCTTCGCGATACATGACATCGTTGAGGAGCGTTTCAAAAAAGACAACGAACTGGGATACTTTGCCGCCATTATGGCGCTCGATTCCACCTACCCTTTCACGCTGTCAGGCTTCTCGCGCACTACGGGCGAAAAGATGGAGCGCGACTGTGTCGAGCTCACGGATATCAGCAACTTCTGCAATGAAGCCCTGCTCGACGATGAAAGCAAGGCCGACATCGAGTCCGACATTTTCAAGGAGTGGGTACGTGTGCGCAATGCTGATAAGGTGCGCTCTATCGAACTCATCGAAACTGACGAGGCAGGTTTTGCCGTGCCCTACATGCACATCATACAGACCATTGACCCACTGTCGGACATCAACCTCATTAACGATCGCAACCACCCGGACTATGCTATGACAGGCGAGGCATTGGGACGTTTCCTGAACCAAATATACAACATCTTCTGGAACATCTGTGAGGGCGATATCACCAAGGTACGCACCGTCTGGGAGCGAAAGGAGCATGCTCCGCTGAACCGCCAGATTTCTGCCGACGTCATCATCAATGTGGCTGCCAGCATCATCGACCGCGACGAGTATAAGTTCCTGCACAACTTCTTTGCCACCAAGGGCTCCCACTTCAGCAACCAGGAGAGCTGGTACTATCTGTGCACCGACGATCAGGCCAACGACTTTCAGGAGAAACTGGGACCGAAGGACGACAACTACTTCGTCCAGATATCGTGGATGCGCATCATCAAAGGTTACGGTGCTACGCCAACATACCTTTTCACCGACTCCGGAAAGACCGTCACTACTGCCAAGGAGGCTCTTAGCGAGAGTAAGAAGACACTCAAGTACGAGTATGAAACCAAGGGTTTGCAAGGTTTCTTAGCCGTATGTCATCAGGAAGACCCTACAGTCAATATGAAGCCTCAGTTTACTTACGAGCAGCTGTTGGCTGACTACGTGGAGGACCTGGCAAAGATTGACCCAGACATGGACATCGTACAGCGCTACCGCGAGGCCAAGGAAGAAGCAGCCCGCCTGCTGAGTGAAGGCAAGGGTAAGATTCGCAAACTCGTGGCTTTCAACGTGCTGCAGTATGTGCTCACCATGCTCTTGGCCGTCCTGCCTGGGCTGCTGCTATTGCTCATGCTGGTGCTGTCTATTATCGAGCATCCGCTGGTCGACACCGAGTCGCTGAACCTGAAGAGCTACATCTGGATTGTCGGTCTGCTCTTCGGACTGGGTATCTGGATCAACTCGCTGAAGGACGACGAAGAGAATATTGGCTGTCTAGCTTCCCTCATTGCTGGCGGCATTGTTGCCGGCATACTCTATGTCCTCGTCCTTTTCCTTGGCAAGTTTGTGCTCTACTTCTATGTTGTCATTGTGCTCGCCGTGCTGGGCTTCTTCAGCTGGAAGACAGTATTCTCACCGAGCAAGTATGCCCGTCGTGCCCGCAAGTTCACTAAGCCCGGCTTCGACGAGAAGGTGCTCGAACCCCTCGACTATGCCTTTGGCGACGATGATGAGTTTGACTCCTCGCTCAACGGTGCGTTCAACGACCATGAACTGGGTCAGTGGAAGGGCGACCTCAAGGTGCGTGGCATCTTCGTGCTGATCTTCATCGTTGTAATGTGGGTACTGATGTCGTTTAGCCTGCTCATTCCTCAGAGCGAGCGCTTCAGCCGTTTCTCCGCACCTTTCGTCGAGTTCTTTGGTTTCACCCCAGCAGCAGAAGCAGAGGCCGAGTTGCCGCCATTGCTGCAGCAGACTCTCAAGCGGGGCGACCAGGGCGATGCCGTCAGGACGCTCCAGCAATTCCTGTTAGACCGTGGTCTCACGCGCAACAAACCTGATGGTGACTATGGCCGTGGTACGGAGAAGGTCGTCAAGGCTTTCCAGCAGGCCAACGGTCTGGAAGCTACGGGTGCTGTCGACGAGGCTACTCTTGCAGCCATCAACAAGATTGCTGCCACCGTAGCCGCTGCCGAGGCTGCCGACAATGCCGCCGCTGAAGAGAAAACCAAGGTCAAGGAGACCACCAAGCCCAAGGCTAGGGAGACCACCCAACCCAAGACTACGGAGACAGCCCAGCCTGCAGCAAGTGAGACCGCTCAGCCTAAGGCTAAGCCTGCTGCTCAGCCCCAGCGCGAGGAGTCTTCGCAACCTGCTGCCGCTCCTGCTGCTCCCGCATCGTCTGGCGAGAAATCTGTCTCATTAGACCAGCTGATGAAGATGAGCGAGAAAAAATCAGAATCCTCTAACCCCTAATAGCTACCCCTATGATATGTAAAGCTTGCGGAAAAGAAAACCGCCCCGATGCATGCTTCTGCCGCTTCTGCGGAGAAGCACTTATACAAGAGACCACTCAGGAGGGACTCATCGGCAAGGACACCATTATCCCCTTGCTTGACGAGTTTGACAAGAAACTCCAAATGGCCAAGGCCGTGGCACAGAAGGGCACCAAGGTGGGCTTCGACTGTCTCATCCTTGGCGACCCTGGAACGGGCAAGAACTTCATTGCCAATTTCGTAACGTCAAAGATGATAGCCAGCGGCACTGCCAAGCAGCCCGTCAAGCGCGTCGATGCTGCCGTCTGGAACGAGTTCCTCGGCGACTTCGACAAAAAGATAGGTGCCCTGAAGGATGGCATCCTGCTCATCACCAATGCCCATAAGCTGCTACCCACCGACAAGTCTAAGGAGGTCAACCAGCTCGATAAGTTGTTTGACTGCATGCGCAACAACAAGAATGCCCCTATCGTGGTGCTCTGTGGCCTGCTAAACGAGATGCTAGGATTCTTCGACAACAACAAAGGCGAGCGTCGATTGTTCGAGCATGTGTTCAAGCTCGATGCCTTCGACATCCAGAACCTCATCGACCTGACTGTCAGCGTGCTCACCGATAAGTACAAGGCTACCATCGGCGACGACCTGCTGCCTAAACTGCATAGCCACTTTGCATGGTACATGCGCCAGAAGGATACGGGCTTTGTCAATGGTCACCTGGCTGAGAAAGTGGCTGACGACCTTATCTTCCGTGCCTATGATCGTGGCAGCCAGACCATTAATGCTCAGGATATTGACGACGCTGAGTGTTTCATCCCCAGAAGCGAGGAGGAGATACTGGCCGACCTCGACAACTACATTGGACTCGACAGCGTCAAGGACGAGATTCGCGCCATCGTCAAGAACGTCAAGAAGAAAAAGGATAACGGCATGAACGAAAAACTGCTGAAGGACCACTACCTCTTCACTGGCAACCCAGGTACTGGCAAGACCACCTTTGCACGTAAGTTCGGCGAGGTGCTCAATGCCATCGGTGCCCTGCCCACAGGTCAGTTTGTCGAGATTTCCGGAAAGGACCTTATCGGACAGTATGTGGGCGACTCCGAGGCCAATGTCAGGCGCTACGTCAATCAGGCCATGGGTGGTGTGCTGTTCATCGACGAGGCCTATGCGCTCAAAGGCAGCAGCGGCGACAAAGGCAGCTACGGCATGGATGCCGTCAACACCATTCTCAACCTGTTGGAGAACCGCAAGGGTGAGTTTGTCTGCATCATGGCGGGTTATACCAAGGAGATGGCTGATTTCGTACGCATGAACCCCGGTATACCGTCGCGCTGTAATGTCACCATTGAGTTTCCTGACTACAGCGCCCGCGAACTGGAGCAGTTGTTCCGCATGATGTTGGAGCACAATGATGAGAAGCGCAATGGCGAACAAGTCATCTTCACCCTCGACCAGAAAGCTGAAGAGATGTTGCCCAAGGTGTTCGACAAGATGTACCTCAAGCGTAGCGACACTTTCGGCAATGCCCGCGAGGTGCGCAACCTCTTTGACGCCTGTCTGAAGCGCCATCGCAAGCGCGATGCGCAGGACGACATGTTCACGTATACCGATCTCGTCGGCGAGGAAGCTACTGAAGAAATTTCTGTCGACGACATCATGAAGGAACTCGATCAGTTTGTTGGCATGGAGAGTGTCAAGAGTGCCATACGACGCATCGCCCAGGATATCGCTGTCCAGAAGCAACTTGTCGAGATGGGCGAGGCTGCCGAGGGACTCACCAAGTTCAACTTCGTCCTTACTGGTAAACCCGGTACCGGCAAGACCACCGTAGCACGCACCTTTGGCAAGATTTTCAAGGCTTTGGGTGTCACCAGCACCGACCGTGTCATCGAGAAGGTGCCCGACCAGATTCTCAGCCAGTACGTCAATGAGTCGTCCAAAAACATGAACGATGCCATCAACGAGGCTATGGGTGGCGTGCTGTTCCTCGATGAGGCCTACGGCATCGAACCCATGGACGAGGCTGGCAAGAGCACGTCTGCCGAGGGACGTGATGCCATCAAGTTGTTGCTGACGCGCATGGAGAACGAAGCTGGCAAGTTTGTGGTCATCTGTGCGGGTTATCCCAAGGAGATGGAAACGTTCATGAACTCCAACCCGGGACTGCGCAGTCGTTTCTCTCACACCATCCATATCGACGACTATACTGCCGACGAGCTCCTCGAAATCTACGAGCGTGCTGCCAAGGCCCGCAAGTACAACTTCACGCTGGCCGACGACGAGGTGCGCATGAAAGCTCTCAACATGTTCCGCAACATGGTGGCTATGAAGGACGACAAGTTTGGCAATGCCCGCGAGGTCATGAAGAAGGTCGAAGAGACCAAGACCAACATCAACAACCGCCTCAGGACTGTTCCCTACGATCAGTGGACTCCCGAACTCATCCATACAGCCTTCCTCGACGACATCCCTTACGTCGAGCCCGCCAAGGTGTCCATAGACGAGTGCCTCGCCGAACTCAACCAGCTCATCGGTCTCAGTGGTGTCAAGAACTCGCTTACCAAGCTGGCTCACACCATCAATAATGAGATAGAGAGTGCCCGCTTAGAGAACCGCCGTCCTGAGATTCCGCTGGGCCACTACTTATTCCTTGGCAATCCCGGTACCGGCAAGACAACCGTAGCCCGTCTGATGGGTAAGATTCTTTACTCCATGGGGGCCCTGCCGTCGCCCAACGTCGTCGAGGTCGATCGCAGCAAACTCGTTGGTCGCTTTATGGGCGATGCCGAAAACATCACATCCCACGTCATCGACACTGCCATGGGTGGCATTCTGTTCATCGACGAGGCCTATCAGCTGGCCGATAACTACGGCAGCGGTAGTGGTTATGGTGACAAGGCCCTGCAAACCCTTGTGACACGCTTGGAGAACGACCGCGGCAAGTTTGTCTGTATCGCTGCAGGTTATACGCATGAGATGGAGGACTTTATCCATGCTAACAGTGGTTTCGAAAGCCGTTTCCCTGCACGCAACCGCATCATCTTTGAGGACTATACCCCCGACGAGCTGTTCCAGATCTTTATGATTCACGCCAACGAGTTCGGCTACGTGCTCGACGCAATGGCTGAGAATGCTGTCCGTGGCAAGCTCACCATGATGTACAACAACCGTGGTCGCTCGTTTGGCAATGGCCGCGAAGCCCGCAACCTCTTCGACGATGTCAAGAGCAACCTTGCCGCCCGTCTGGCCGAAGAGGGCGGTGAACATACACCCGAAGAACGTAAAACAATCAAGATGGAGGACGTATTATGATACAATGCCCTGAATGTAGACAAATGCTGCCTGAAGACAGCGCTTTCTGCGACAAGTGCGGAAAGGAACTCAAGTGGTGCCCCGTGTGCCGACGCCCCAAGCGCGGTACCGAGTGTCCCGTGTGTGGCAACGACCTGATAGCTGGTCGCAAGTACCTGGCCATGGTGGCATCGGGTACCGACATGCGTCCCGTACAACAGACCGTGTCGCCGATACAGTCCGTGCCGCCGAAACAGTCCGCACCATCCATACAGCCAGTCCCCCAAGGCACCGCCGTCGCTAAGCCACAGCCCACCGCTCTGGTAGGCAGCGGTTTGCGTCTGACGCTTGCCGAGGGTGCTTTCGGTCGTGTTGGCGGTATGTGGCCCCAACTGGCCTCGTGTACCTATGTTTCCAGCAACCATGGCGTCATTGGGCGCACGGCTGCCGGATGGACCATTACCGACAATGGTACTACTAATGGAACTTATGTCAACGACCAGCGCCTCGCCCCGGGTTCTCCCGCCGTGCTGGCCCTTGGCAGTCGCGTACGCATTGCAACCCTTGATTTTGTCGTGGAATGATAATTGAGATTGATGCCCTCTGTCACAAGGGCTTGATACGTGACAATAATGAGGATGCGCTGGCCATCAACGGATTGCTGCTGCGCGACGACGCAGCCTCTCTGACCGTTGACATTTCTGACGAGGGTTCCTTCACGCTCCTCGTGGCCGACGGCATGGGTGGACACGAGAATGGCGAGGAGGCCAGTCAGTATGCTTTGGAAAGTATTCAGCAGCGCTTCAGCGAAAGCGTCATTGGCCGAGACTCCTTCGAAGACGACATCCGCCTGGCTACGCGCGACGTTGCACTACGTCTCAACCAGACGGCTGCCGAGCGCGGTCAACAGTTACCTATGGGCTGTACGCTGACGGGACTCATTTGGCACTATGGCCATACGTGGCTCGTCAATGCCGGTGACAGCCGTACCTATCGTTTGCGTAACGCCATGCTGCGCCAGTTGTCTACTGACCAAACCGAGCGTGGTCTGACCGGTAATCCCGAAGCCTCTAAGCTATTGCTCAACTGTCTGGGTGGTGGCAAGGATGGTGCTCTCGACATTACCGACATGACTGGCAAGGTGCTCTCCGACGATCTGTTCCTCATCTGCAGCGACGGTCTCTGCGACATGGTCACCGACGACCAATTGGAGCAGGCTCTTGTCGACGGTGCCACTGCTGCCAATCTCTACCGTATGGCTTGTGAGGGTGGGGGCGTCGACAACGTTTCTATCATTCTTGCTCGCTGTCAGTCAGACGGTTATTAGTAAAAAGAAGAACGTAGCTTCCGATGTGGAGGCTACGTTCTTTGATCCTTCGTTTTCTTACCAAGCCATCATGTCGCGTTCGTCAGGACGATGGGCTTTGCCGTCTTCGCCCAACACGTAGACCTGCAGGTCCTCGAAGTATCCACCGGTCTGCTCCTGCAACTTCTTCAGTTCACCCTTGGTGTCCTCAAAACCTTTGAACTCCTTGGCAGAGGCGAGGTGGTTGGTAAACTCCAGTTTCTTGTTCTCGGTATCCAATACTGAGATCCACTCATCTTTCGTGCGGTCTCCAATCAGAAATTTCTTGCTCATAATGTTTTAGCGATTAGTTTTTAAGTATTCGTTTTCTTTTTCTGATGCAAAGGTACGAAAAATCCCGATACGCTATTCACATATCGGGATATTTTTAACGTAAACGTTTGTTTGTATTACTCACCCTTAATGGCAGCTACACCAGGCAGAACTTTACCCTCGATAGCCTCGAGCAGAGCACCACCACCAGTAGAGATGTAGCTAACCTTGTCGGCCAGACCGAACTTGTTAACACAAGCTACAGAGTCACCACCACCAATCAGTGAGAAGGCACCCTCAGCAGTAGCCTGAGCGATAGCGTCACCGATAGCGCGGCTACCAGGAGTGAAGGTATCGCACTCGAAGACACCAGCAGGACCGTTCCACAGGATGGTCTTAGCACCCTTGATAGCCTCGGCGAATGCCTTCTGGCTCTCAGGACCAGCGTCAACACCCTCGAAACCAGCAGGTACGTTGTTGGCAGGGCAGGTAATAATCTCAGCACCGGGCTTCACGCTCATGGTACCGAAGTCGAGACCGTTAGTAGCGGTGCAGTCAGAACCGAGCACGAGCTCTACGCCGTTCTTCTTGGCCAGCTCCTCAACACCCAGAGCTACATCCAGCTTGTCCATCTCAACGATAGAGTCACCAATCTCACCACCGTGAGCCTTAGCGAAGGTGTAGGTCATACCACCGCAGAGGATGAGCTTATCAACCTTACCGAGCAGGTTCTCAATGATACCGATCTTAGAAGATACCTTTGAACCACCCATGATGGCAACGAAAGGACGCTTGATGTTGCTCAGTACGTTGTCAACAGCCTGAACTTCCTTCTCCATCAGCAGGCCCAGCATCTTGTTGTCAGCGTCGAAGTAGTCAGCGATGACAGCGGTAGAAGCGTGCTTGCGGTGAGCGGTACCGAAGGCGTCCATGACGTAGCAGTCAGCGTAAGAAGCCAGCGTCTTGGCAAACTCCTTCTGAGAAACCTTCAGGGCCTTCTTAGCCTCGTCGAACTCAGGAGTACCCTTCTCCAGACCTACGGGCTTACCCTCTTCCTCAGGATAGAAACGCAGGTTCTCGAGCAGCAGAGCCTCACCCATCTTCAGGGCAGCAGCAGCGTCAGCAGCCTTAGCGCAGTCGGGAGCGAAAGCAACGGGAACACCCAGAGCCTTTTCCACAGCCTCACGAATCTGACCCAGAGACTTCTTAGCATCTACCTTACCCTTGGGCTTACCCATGTGTGACATGATGATGACAGCACCACCATCGTTCAGGATCTTCTTCAGGGTGGGCAGAGCACCGCGGATACGGGTGTCGTCTGTGATCTTACCATTCTCGTCCAGGGGTACGTTGAAGTCTACACGTACGATTGCCTTCTTACCGGCAAAGTTGAATTCGTTGATTGTCATAATGCTTTTGTTATTTTAATAATGTATGATAATTCGTTTAAAAGCGACTGCAAAGTTACTAAGTTTTTTATTGAACACAAAGACACGAAGACACAAAGATTTTTGAAATTTTAGTTTTTTAATATTTCCTTTGTTCCTTTGTGCCCTTGTGTTCTCAAAATGCAAACTATAGATTACACCTGACACCTGCTATCATCCATGCTCCAGGCTGTGGCACATTGCCGTAATCCACATATTGGTGGTTTGTCAGGTTGTTGCCTTCCAGATAGAGCGAATAGCAGTCCGTGTTCCATGCCAGTCGAGCATCGAGAATGGAGTAGGGGTGGTAGCTCTTAACTTCTCCTGTCGTCGTGGTATAGGTCCCCATGCGGTCTTGCCAGCGGTAGCCGATGGTTAGGTCCAGCTGACGTGTTAGGTGCCACAACATGGAGGCAGTCACTTTATGGCGCAGGTATTCCAGCGAGTATTGTGACTGCAGGTAGTCTGCCTCTTGCTTTTGCTGGTGCAAGTGGCAGTAGTTTACTTGAAACATGAAACTTGAAACTTGAAATTTGGCTGTCGCTTCTTCGCCCAGAGTATTCACCTTGGTGTAGTTCACGCTTTGCCAGACAGGGTCTGCCTCGCGTGTGTCGAGTACCCAGTCAATCATGTTCTGGGCATGGTGGTGGAAGATGCTGGCCTTTACCGTCAGGTGTCGTGAACGATACTTCACACCGCCCTCTATGGCGCGCAGCTCTTCGGGCTTCAGATGTTTGTCGGCCTGATGTCCACCCACGCTGTAATACAACTCTGTGAACGATGGCATGCGCAGGGACTCGTTATAAGAGGCATATACTTTCCAGTTATCGCCAATGCGATAGCTGACGTCAATACCAGGATAGACGGTAAAAGGCATTTCGCTCCACGTGTTTTTGATGGCGATGAAGCCTGCAGAGAGTGTGAAGCGTTTCAAGAGGATGTTATGCTCCAGGTGGAACGATAGGTTGCTGCGGTTTAACCCTGCCTTATAGTGGCTAAAGGGCTCATTTAGGGGTTCACCGAGGTTGGTGCTGACGATATCCTCGTTGCGGAATTCGGCCCCCAAGGCCGTACGACCGGCTATCCAGTCGAAATAGCTGTTCAGGTTGATGCCAAAGACATCTGTGCGATGGTAGTTGAAAGGCACCTTTGATTCGTCGCCTCGTATCAACTCGAACCTGTCGTACGAACGATTCCAATAGATGGCGGGTTTGAAGTGCAGCCATCCACTTGTTTCACCTTGCAAGGCGGTATAGAACTTGGTGGTTTTCTCGTACTGCTCGTCATACTTGGCACTATAGAAGGTGTTGGAACCAAAGCCTTTTGTCGTGACTCCTGCGTGCCAGGAGAGCTGAACTTGTTCGCCATCGTAGCCACCTTGATAGAAAGCCTTTGCTCCCTGATAGTCGCTATTGAGGTTGCCTGCCTTAGAACGACTGTAGCCATCGCTGCGGGTGAAACTAGCTGAAAGGCTATGACTGTTGATAGCCACACGTCCTGCCGTCGACAGATAACCAAACGATCCGCCCTCCAAACGCAGACTTTGCCCTGTGTGTCGTGATTTCGTCACGATATTTATCGCTCCCACGAGCGATGAGGTGCCAAACACACGTCCTGCAGGACCCTCCAGCACCTCTATGCGCTGGATGTCGCTGATGTCACACGGCAGGTCAAAGGTGTTATGCCCCGTCTGTGGGTCACAGATGTTGATGCCATTCAACAGAATGGCTATCTGTTCCTGCGTACCACCACGAATGCTGACATCCGTCTGTGCACCGATAGGCCCTCGTTGGCGTACATCGACGCCTACGGCCATTTTCAATAAGTCGTTAATACTTTGTACTGGCGCCGCCTGAATCTCTTCACGGCTCAGTACAGTGACCATTCTCGCGGCTTGCCCAAGTGCAAGCGGTGCGCGTGAGCCCGTCACCTCGACATCGTCGAGCGTTGCCTCCTTGTCTGGACTGCTGGCGACAGAATCGCCAACCACTGTGGCGCCCACCACACTCAGTGTGTCGGTAGTGGTGGCAGCTGCTGTGCGTAGTGTTGCTACGCTCAGCACACCAATGGTGACGACGCGTCCCAAACAGGCAAACAGGGCATATCCCTTCCGCGAAAAATGACGGAAGCGGAGGGCCTTGCGCTGGTTGAAAAGTGCTTTGTACATATTGTTACCTTGAAAAATCAGGTGCAAAGGTACAAAAAAATGGTTAACCAGCAAAATAAAATTGATGTTTCCTGATTAGAGTTGATTGCAACAGACCTCCCCATCTCCCACAAGCCTGCTGAAATACCGATATGTAAAGGGATTGAGGTGTGGGAGGTGTTGATGCGACATCTCCCACACAGGTCCCCAACACCTCCCACAGCCTATGCGGCCAGAGGAACAGCGAAGTACTGGGCGACATGATGATACTCCTTGCTGTCGTAGCCGAGTTCCTTCAACGCTTGACCCAGATGCACCTTGGCGCTGTGATTGATGACCAGCGAGGTGAACTTACCCTTGATGATGTTCAGCATCTCGTTGGAGTTCATCGTCTTCGTGTTCTCGCCCTCGTTAGGCTTGCGGAAACAGGCTTCTACCATCTCTGCCATATCCTTCTTCTCCATATACTCCAAATTAAGCAGCTGAATACGTGCCACCTCGTCGTTGTTGAACCAGTAAGAGGCCTTCTCCTCGCGGAGCTCATGAAGCACCTGAGCGTAGAGCTGATCGTAATCGATGTCACCTGAATTGTCGATAAACAGCCCTTCAGGAATGGTCAGACAGATGAAACGACGACTTCCTGTAGCGTCCGACAGCGGATGTGGATTGTTGGTGGTTGCCACAAACGACGCATAGCGGGCGCGATCTTCCTGCGAAGCACCAAAGATAGGGCGTCCATTGACCTTGTTCTTCGACAGCGCTTGCTTCAGCGAAGAGTGCTGGCGGACAGGGATAGCATCAAACTCGTCGATGTTTACCAGCAGGTTGTTCGTCAGCGCCATCTCCTTATCGAACTTGTTCGACAGGTTCAGGTGGTCCAGATAGTACTCACGCAGATGCTTGGGAAGCAGTCGACGCAGGAAGGTGGTCTTTCCACATCCCTGAGCGCCAATCAAAACAGGAACGCATTCGTTGCCGTGAAGCGTGTCCATCTGAAGCCAGTGGGCCACCGCTGAGCGTAGCCAGATGGCCAGAAAGTTGTGCTGTTCTGTCGTGATGCCTGGCAGGCGCGAGAAGAGTTGTGCCACGTGGTTCTGTCCGTCCCATGTTGGCAAGCCGTTCAGATAGTTTTGGATAGGGTTGTAGATGTCAATCTCTTCTGAGTTGACATAGTCCACAATGTCGCTCTTCGAGCCATCCTCCTCAAACACATTTTCGCGTTTAGCCTGAATACAGATGCTGTTCAGTGCCTGTTGCGTCAGCACACGATAGTCCGTCATCGTTCCATCCTGTAGCTTCTTGGCGAACTCTACCTTGCCGTTCAACACATTGCGACGGAAGGCGTAGTGCTCGTTTAGGAAAAGTTCAACACCCAAAAGATTTTCAGTTGAGACCTGTGTGGCCTCATTCTCATGAATAGAATTATGCATAAAAAATAATTTTTAATTGGTTAATAAACTGGTTAGTATGGAAATTTTGTTATCCAGCTGCAAAGGTACATAAAATTTTCATGCAATGCAAGTTTTTTCCCAAATACTTGCTATTTTAACAATGCAAAACTGAACGGAAATATGAATAGTGCATAATGCATGATAAATTGCGAGTGGGAGGTCTGTGGGACCTGTGTGGGAGGTGTCGCACAAACACCTCCCACACCTCAATTTCTTTTCACATTGGCATTTCAGCAGGTTTATGGGAGATGGGGATATCTGATTTTGAAAACGTCAAATATTGTGTATTTTGAATTTTATTTACATCCAAAATTGGCAATTTTGCTACTATTAGATGTAAAATTTGCTCCCTGCCTAGGGAAAAATATTTTTCTAGGCAGGGAGCAAAATTTTCTTAGTTAATGCGCTAAAAGCACTTTTTGGGGGCTTTTGAAATTATTTGACAGAGAATTGTCTGCGATTGCTCGACTATTATTGATAGGTCAAATCGGCGAGCTATGGTGAAGGCTTTTGACGATTTCTTTTTCCATTCAATCAGGGTTGTTTTAAGGTCGAATCATTCCTTTTATGTGTATTTATTCTTATGATACGAGTTTGTTCGAATGAATTTCAATCAATTAGTGCTGATTTTCATTAGTGTAGTTGTGTTTTTATTCTTTTTTTTTGGATATTTGTCATAAATACAGTATTTTTGTAGTAAATTTCATTTATATGAATAATTGCTTGAGAAATATTTGCTGTGAGCGAGTCTTGGCATGGTGCGTTTTCTTGTTGTTTGTCAGGTTCTTATTTGATAGGCTACGAGCATGCTATTCAGTTATTATGGGTAAATACATTCTCGATTATGGTCCTTTTGATATTAGTGATTGGTTGATAAACTACGAAAGTGGATTTGTCAGACGGGGAATAATTGGACAGGTGTTATGGGAAATTGAACAGTTTCGCCTTTATGATGTTCGAATAGCCATTACCATCATTTGTTTTGTTACATCTGTTGCTGTATTATCGATTGTAATACGCATTTTCAAGGACGAAGGCTGGTCCATGTTAATCCTTCCAACAGGTTTTGTATTTGGTTTTACATTATTTAATTTGGGCGGTCGTAGAGATATGTTGTCACTTTTGCTAACATATACGATATTCTTTTTATTCAAAAAATACCTCTCCGATCAAGGAAAGAAAGGGTTATGGCAGATTCTGTTTTATGCCGTTTCGATTCTTCAGATATTCATACATGAAGCCTCATTTTTCTATACGTTTCCTGTCTTGATATTATTATATTTCTATAGATTCAGAAATAACCATTGTTCCTATGGCAGAAGTACTTTAATTTGTTTATTTTATTTTATGCCCATTTTTATTGCGATGGCTATTGTATGCATCTTCAAAGGGGACTATAAAATGGCTTTCGTCATATGGAATTCCTGGGGAAAAGTCTTTAACGCTTTCCCAAGCTACAGTGAGATTGCAGCTATTGGTGAGGGAGTCGATGCCTTGACTTGGGGAACGCAAGAAACATTTGTCAATCATCTTAAGGCTGCTTATATCGGTTCCCATTCGCCTTCTTATTGGCGCATACCTCTTGTATTGATTAACTTTGTGGTGAGCTACTTGCTAGTTTTACGTATTAATGCCGTAGATATGGGTTTATATAGAAAGAAGTCCATTAACCATGTGCTCATGAGCAATATCGTGATGTTTCAATTTATCTTTATGCTCCCGATGTTTACTGTTTTGTCATGTGACTGGGGGAGAACTATTCCATACTGGCTATTGTCTTCATTGTTCTTTTATCATATATTTAAGAATGAAAAAACTGAAATCTTCTGTTCTCTGACTAAAGTATCACAAAGCATTCAAAATAGTGTTTTGTCAAATAAACTGCTGCGAAGCAACTATACCTACATATTATTGGTTCTTCTAAGTCCAATACCTGGCGCTTGTGCTCCTTTTGACTATGCAAATACTATACAGCAAGGAATTTCTGCAGTCTTTCAATTTTTATAATTTTATTGACTATTGAGCTTCTATTCATTTCATTCGTTGTCCTTCGTCAGCAAATGCTAGCATTTGTTCATCTCCCTTGCTGTCACCATATGCATATAAGTAGTAATCCTTACGATTGGGCTCTTGTGATAGAAATCTGTCAACTTTTTCTTGACCATAACAATTCTTTGATGAAAAGCGGCCGGTTATCATTCCTTTGCTGTCTACCTCGATTTGTGTTCCAATGATTCCTGACACATGATGCTGTTCACACCATGGCTTGACCCACTCTTCGATGCTGGCACTGACCACATATACAGAATGACCTTGTTGTAGGTGGGCATTCAAAGTTTCGAAAGAGTCTTTTCGTCTAAAAAGGTCTATCACTTCCCTAAATTCCATACCTTTTTGCTGAAAGTCTTTATATTTCCAGTTTTTGTAATAATAGCTAAATAGCTTTTCCTTTGCTTTTCCATTTGGGTATAAATGCATTTTCATTAGTATCAATAAAGGGGTATAGAACAATAGTCCCATGTATAGACTGATAACACCATGCGTAAAAATGATAAACTGAACAAACGTATCTTTTGTGGTCAACGTTCCGTCAAAATCAAAGACAGCAATACTTCTTTTCATAGTTAACAATGAATTAGAAATGTTTGATAACGTATCTAACTAGCATATAATTTGTCGGTACACATATGATAAAAATTGGTATTGGAGCCAACTGCTTCGTGCAGCCCACTAGGATGAAAACGTTTAGCAGGACTATTTGTAGGAAATAGTTAAAAATGTGGCAGAAAACAAATCCGATGCCATTGCCAAAAGACTTTTTCCGCTTAAATGTAAAAGACGTCGTCAGCAGGTAGTTTATACAGAAACTGACTAAGTATCCGATAGAATAGGACTCATTGTGGGATAATAATGGCAGCAGAAGATAATACACACCATATTGTATTGCCACAACTAAGCAACCTACTATGCCAAATCTGATGATTTCCATTCGGGGTATAATTGATTTACCAATATAATATGAGAATAAAAGATAGAATCCAGCCCAACAAACATATTTGAATAAACCTATCGCTAGTGACAGCTTTTGTCGGACTGTTGCTGTTGTTGTAGACAATCATGTTTTGAAGATAACGCAGATAGCCTAAAAGTGCCCAGATGCTTGTCAAGTATAGATAGTTGGTTCCCATTCTGCTGATAACCTCTTCGGACATCGTATACATAATATAGCAAACTAAATTAACAGATGCCACGATAGACGTGGCTTGATTAATAAATGATATGTTATATCCTGTGATACTTACTCTGGGCTTCGTTCCCGTATGTTCGTATATCGAATAATCATCACTGCGTTTGGTCAATGCTAGGAAGATTGCAATTAGAAATGTCATCAAAATTAGCCACTGTGAAATCCAAATATCTGTTGTAAAACCGCCAATAAATATGCGTAGAACAAATCCGAAGGCTATGATTGAGACGTCAAGAATTGCATATTGTTTCAATTTCAAGCAATATGCGATATTCATCAGCCAATAGCATGTAGTCAGTAAGTATAACAAGAGAATATTGCTGCTGTGTGTCAAAGGAAGTATGGTCATGGAGGCAACGAAACAGCCCCCCATGAGGAAATAAGCCTCTTTATAGGACACCTTTTTTGATGCTATAGGGCGAAGACGTTTGGTTGGATGAATACGGTCTGCTTCAACGTCCATGAGGTCATTAAAGCAATAAATGCTACTCGAAATGAAACAGAACGAGAAAAAAGCTGCCAAAGTGGGAAGAAGATAATCAATACATAGAAGATGATTGCTAAAGAATATCGGTGCAAAGATGAATGTATTTTTCACCCATTGACGAGGACGTAGAAGTTGAAAATAATATTTCATTTTTGTTTGTTGGTTTTTGTAAATAATGTTTTATCTAGCTATTTATTTGGTGATAAATGGTGCAATAATGCTACTATCAAACTTCTATATTTCATGTACAAGTAGCTAGGTAAATTAGAGATTAACAGCATTCCTGTCTTACTGAATCCGCACAAGCGGTAATGCTTTCTCAAAATAATTCTATTCTTTCTAATGAAATGGAATATTTCTTTTATTCGTTTGTCTGAAAAGTATTCAGGGAAGAGAGCAACCTTTCCTAAAAGTTCATTATGGTACATGATGATGTGCACTATGCTCCAATGCTTGATATTGTCAGATTCATTTTTGATGGCATCTTGGGTAACTTTCACTCTTTGGATACGATTGTCGATATACTGGCTGATGTGACTTTTGAAATAAGCGTGGGCAAGTGAACTGTCACGATGGGTATATTCATAGAGTGGCTCATCGACGATAATAGTTGTACTAGCATGAACAAAAGCTCGGATGTTAAAAATAAAGTCTTCATCAGTACGCAGGCCAGAATCATTCTCGATATGGTTGTCAGTGAGCATCTGGCGTTTGTAAAGCTTGGTCCAGCACTGAGAATAGATTTTATCTTTGGAGAAGAAATGGATGAGTCCTTCTTCGTGGTTCAGAACATATTGGTGGTTGGTACTGTCGAGATGTGAAACATTTCCTTGTTCGTCTATCTGTTTATAATTGCAGCATATGATGTCGGCATCATACGCGTAACCAACACTTACCATTTTGTGTAGCATCAATGGCTCCATTTTGTCATCACTGTCAGTGAGGGCAATATAATTGCCTTTGGCAATTCTCAAACCCTCATTCTTTGCCGAAGCCGGGCCAGAATTTTTGATGTGTAGGGCAGTAATGAAGGAATATTTTTCTGCATAATCGTCACAAATCTTAGGGGACGTGTCATTAGAACCATCATCGATGAGAATAATCTCAATAGTAACTTCTTGCTGTCCAATTACGCTATCAACACAACGTTGGAGATATTTCTCTGTGTTGTAAACAGGTATTATTACGCTGACATCCATATTTATATGTTTTGAAAGAGATTAATCCATTGATTCATGATGGTTTTTGGTTCATAGCGTGCAATATTTCTTTGGGCCTGTTCACCCATCTTACGTCTTAAGTCAGTATCAGACATAAGGTAAGCCATCTTATGGGCGAGATCATTAGTGTTTTTGTATTTAGCAAGTAGTCCGTCTTCGCAGTCTTTTATTATTTCCCGTGGCCCATAAGGACAGTCGAATGAGACACAGGGCAGTCCACAACTCATGGCTTCAGCGAGTACAAGTCCAAAACCTTCGTAGCGGGAACTCATGACATATAGAGAACTCTTGGAAAATTCCTCAGCAATATCATTGGTCGCTGGCATCAGATGAACAGTACCTCTCAAATTGTATTTGTCAACAATGTTCTGATATAAACTTTTATCACCATTACCAAAGATGTATAGATGCCAGTCGTAAAAATCTTTTGGTAACAGATGCCAGGCTTCTATAAGCATGTCAAAGCCTTTTTCTGACATGTATCTACCAGCGGAAATTACCCTTTTGACTTCATAGTCTTTGACTTTCTTTGGAGTTATCGTCAACATGTTCGGTATAACTTCTATATGCTTGGCATATTCTTGCCAAAAAGCAATATCTTGTTTTGTTAATGTTACAACACAATTGGAATATCTCAGGCTTCTCATGATATAATTATCCCATAGGAAGAATAATTTGTAGAGGTATCGATTATATTTGAATTTTGGGGATAACGTGACGGTTTCCCCTTGCGTATGTGATTCCATTACCGTTTTTATGTTTTCTTGATGACAAGTCTTAATGATGATGTCAAGTACTTGGTAGGAATAAACCGTAGAAACTACAATGTCAGGGCAAATATCATTAATGAGTGATTTGAACTGATACCTGAAACATTTGCGTGTCTCATGATATGATTTCAGCCATTGAGATAGTGTCATCTCGTTTCTTTGTGGCATCATGATGTCAAGGGGTTTGTATATGATGTTGGCATCCAACGGGAAAGCTAAAGGCTGTGATAGTTGTTCATAAGTTGTCAAATATATCTCGTATGATGTGTGGTTTACTAAATAATTCATCTTGCAGGTAAGGATTCTCTCAATACCAGCAAAGTTCTTCATTTTGTCTATAATATACAGAATTTTCATCTTGTCCAATTATTTAAGCATAAAACGTGGAACTTGCTCTAACTGACAGTCTGGATAAATGAAGCCACCATACGAAATAAATGCCATTTTGATGTCTGAGTTTTTAATATAATGATACTCTCTTTCACCATTTTCTTTTTCTGACCCATACGGATATGCAAAATATTTAGGTTCGTATCCTGTGTGAAATTTGATAATGTTCATGCCATTAGAAATTTCTCTGTCCATATCTTCCATAGATAGTTTATTGAGTGCAACGTGTGAAACCGTATGACCACCTATTGTACACAAAGGTTCTTGGGTTAGAGCTTTTATATGTTCCCAACTCATAGATAAAGAACGAATAGGAGTATGCCAATCCATATTGTATTTGACAAATAATTTATTTAATTCATTGACAATATCTCGTGGATTTAACAGAAGAACCTTCTCTCTGATAAATCGGAATGTATCCCACTTCTCTTGGAAAGTTCTACAGGTATATTTACTTCCATCAGATAGTTCAATCTCTGTAGAATTCAGAATGAGGTCTTCTATGGCATACCACCAAAGGATAGCTTTCTTGTCTGGGAAATCTGTCGCTACAAATAATGCGAAAGGTACATGATGTTTTTTGAAGATAGGATAGGCATTTTCATAATTGTCAAGATAACCATCATCCATTGTAAAACACACAAAAGGTTTGTCGATATTAATCTTGCCTGATATTACTTCATGTAATTGGTCTAAAGAAAAAAAAGAGAATCCGGCCTTTTTATATTTTACAATAACCTTTTCTAAGAAGTTTGGGGAGACTTTCAAATGCTCATTGTTGGGTATATGACCGTTGATTCTTTCACAGACTCTATGAAGCATTATTACACAGCCTTTTGCATTTTTACCTTTACCATAGTAACGATAAAAGTAATTGAGCAAAGGATATCTTTCTTGAAAGATATAGTATTTACCCCAATCTTTTAGATGACTAATTATATTATGGATGGTTTTTATCATAATGTGTTCTTTATCTTTATAATCTTCCAATATAGGTGCTTATAATAATACGTAATAAGATTATGTTTTATTCTGTGATATAGATTCCTATAAAGAAAGCCATCGTTTAAGGTTTCTTCTATACTGCCATAATATCGCTTATAATCATAATCTCCTCCAGCGAGAAAGACCTTTTTGAATCGCTTTTCTATTAAACGAGTCATTACATATTCATATATTTGTTGTCCTGGGGAGTATCTTGAGTATTGTATATCAAAACTAAAATTTTCTAGATAGGCTATTGAGCATTGTTCGCATGAAAACATCATGGCTGCAAGATTCTCTCCAAAATAAAGAACATATATATCAGAGACATGGAATCTTTGGAAATATGATTCTGCTTCTATTTTACCTATATGATGAGATCTTTCTTTCCATTTATTATAGCTTCTAACAATCTCTTCAGGGCAGTCCCCTCTTTTGTATTCCTGAAATGATATGGGACCAATCTCTCTTTCTGCCTGATGTCTTTGTTTGTTGAGTCTATGACGGCTTTTTGATGACCTCCTTTGTATGAATGATTCTGTAGAATCAGGAAACTCAATAGAAAAATGCGTTACTTCCTTATATTTTCCATCGGTATTACAAAAGAAGAATTTGGTATAACCTATATTAGGATAATTCTTAAATAGGTAATCTGAGATCTCTTTAAGCAAATCATTTGAGATTCGCATTTTCCAGATTCCGAGTTCTGCATAGTTGTCAAATATCCGAGCCTCGATGATATGTCTCCCTTTGCCTCGTTCTGCCTTCAGCACAATATAGTTATCGCAAAACAAGTCAAACCTGTTATATATAAAGTCAGGATTAATCTCGGGAATATATTTATTGTCTATTACTTGAACCATAATCTATGCTTGGCTTAGGATTCTTTTATACAACGTCCTATTTTGTTGCATGATAGCATCCGGACTATATCTTTCTATATTATGCCTTGCTGTAATACCAAATTCCTTTCGTAATGAATCATTACAGATTAGTCTTTCCATTTTAGTCGTTAAATCATCAATGTCACCATTCTTTGCCAATAAACCATCAATGCCATCGTTAATAATATCAGAAGGTCCATTGGGACAGTTGAATGAAACACATGCTAATCCAGAACTCATAGCTTCTATTAATGCTAAAGGCATGCCTTCATATCGAGAACTCATTACAAAAATTGAACTTTTCCCATATTCTGATGCTATATCATCTGTGACAGGCATGCAATGGCAGGTGTCTTGGCATTTCTCTGTTTTTGCCATTTCTTCATAGGGTGCTCTATCCTCATTGCCAAAAATATATAAATGCCAATCATTGTATTTGAGGGATAGTTTTCCCCATGCTTTGATTAACATATCAAATCCTTTTTGATCTGAATATCTTCCAACGGCAATAACTCTCTTAATGGAATAATCGATAGTCTTTGGAGGTCGGATGGTAATCATATTGGGAATCACAAACAAATTCTCAATATGCAATTGTTTCCATGATTTCATGTCCTCATTCGTTAAACAGACAAGCATCGCTGCTTTTTTGATATGGTGGAGAATATATGAATCATGCAGTTTACCATACAAAGACAAAATGGGATGATAAGCTAATCTTTGTTTCATGAACACATTAGTCAATTGAATATGTGATTCTATAACAAGTTTTATATTGTTCTTGTGGCATAACTTAGTCAACAAATCCAATACGTCAAATGAATAGGTAGTACAGATAATCATATCTGGCTGATTGCCTTTTATGACATGGTTTAGTGTTTTCATATATACAGAACGGGCTTTATAGAACAAGAACAACCACTTATAAAATGGATAATCCGTTCTACTGGGTATTGGGGCATTAACTGGTATGTAATGAACTTTCTTTGATATAGGAAAAGAAAATGGAAGATGCATCTGGTCTGTTGTCATTAATGAGATGTCACAATCAGTTTCTGCCAGATAATTAATCTTCTGGGTCATAATCCGCTCAACACCTGCTCTGTTGATGATATTACCTAATATATATAGCAACTTCATGTTTTTGTGACTTTAGCTTTGGAGAAATAGAGGACCATTTTTGTAAACCCCGTTATTATTTTATTGATGGTTCTCGTATATTTGAATTGTGGTATCAAGTCCAACATTTCACATTCTTTGTCCTTGTATCTTTCATAATCTTGAATAATTCTAGTGGGAAGATTTTCCGATATAATTCGATCCCGTTCTTTTGTTGCTAAGTCGGTATTTGTATTACTTATTCCTGTAGTGTCAAAGAAGGAGACAACAACGGGCATTAATGTATATGATGCATTCTCTAAAATAATCTTTTGAAAGAAAAACTTCCAGTCTGATGATATCTTTAAATTCTCGTCGTATAATGTATGTTGAAATAATGATCTTTTGTGAAAGGTTGCTTGATGTGGAATAGCACCTTTATAAAAGGTCATCATGGATATATTAGATAATTCATAATTTAATGTTTCTTGATTATCTTTTCTTTTAATTTTACCAATAATAAAGTCTGCTCCTAAATAATTTTGACTCTCCTCTAAGACTTTTTTGTTGTAGAAAACGTCTCCGGAATTCATAAAGATTAGATAGTCTCCATTGGATGCTTTGATGCCCTTATTCATGGCATTGAATATGCCTTTGTCTGGCTCTGAAACCCAGTAATCAATTTGATTTTTATATTGTTCTATTATTGGTTTGCTATTATCTATAGATCCACCATCTATGATTAGAAATTCATAATCATGGCAGGTCTGATTGACCACACTATTGATAGTGTCTTCAAGTCCGCAAGCATTATTCAAATTTACTGTTATGATTGAATATTTCATGCGATATCATATTTTTTTATGAATTCATCTACATTAAAAAACATCTTCTCAATATTTTGTAGTTCCTCTTCATTAAAATTCCACCACAGAATCCTTTTAAAAGATGCTATTTGGTCATCATTGAATCTGTATTTTATTATTTTTATTGGGCATCCCACAGCAATAGCATAATCAGGAATATCTTTTGAAACAACAGCACCCGCACCAATGATAGCTCCATCTCCAATCGTAACACCATCTAATATAGTGACGTTTGCGCCAATAAATACGTCATTTCCAATTTTTATATTTTGTCGTTCTTCTATTTTGTTAGTGTCAGTAAGTGTAATTCCATTTTGTCGACTTATTGAATAAAACATGGGGGAAGTACTGATTCCATTTGTAGGATGAATTCCCCATCCACAAAAGAAATTAGGACCTATAGAACAAAACTTCCCTATATGGGTCATACTTATTGTGGCATTTGTAGATATATATGTATAATCTCCAATCTTAGAGTTCTTGATGTGTGAAGGCCGATATATTTTCACACTTCTTCCGATTTGGGTGTCCTCTAACTCAAGCATAATATGTTCCCAATCAATTACTTGGTCGAAAACATACATTTCCTTTTGAAGAAATATGCGAAGTATTTTTCTTCCTTGGAGTATTACCCAATTCTTTAATTTATTCATTGATAATTATTTGAGGTTTTAACATTACAAATCCCATATTTCTTCCATTATACTTTAGAAAATCAGTTCCATTGTCGTATATGTTGAATGTACAAGTATCTTGTCTGTCGTAAAAACATACATTAGGCAAATGAATATCAATATGTATCATATATGTATTAGGCAATAGTTCTTCTGCTGGATATGTTAGTGTAAAAGCAACCTCATCTAGTCTTTCTAATTGTTCAAGTTTAAGCTCCTGACAACAAATTTTGGTCTGATTCATAGTTTGTATATAGAGGCTTGCCACAGTTTTTTTCTCAAACATAGAACCAGCTTGTTTCCCAAATACGACTCTAAACGAGATGTTTTCCGCAAAGGAGAAACTGCCTTTTTGCTGGTTTTCGTTTCCTTCAAAACAGACTTCTTTTACAAAGACCCTCTCGTTGTTTGTGTGATGCCGGATATAGTGGACATCACTCTTCCCACTGCTGAGATACTCTGCTACAGCTGAACGAATATCACTCTCAAATACGACTTTTCCATTTTCTAAGATGGTTCCCTTATTACAAAGATTTAACATGGAATCCATGTTATGAGAGACGAATAATACAGTTCTGCCACCTTGTTGTGAAACGTCTTTCATCTTACCGATGGCTTTCTTCTGAAATTCAGCATCGCCAACAGCAAGCACTTCATCAACAACCAAAATCTCAGGTTCAAGGTGAGCCGCTATAGCAAACCCGAGACGGACCATCATGCCCGAAGAATATCGTTTGACGGGGGTGTCGACATATTTTGCAACACCTGCAAAGTCGACAATTTCGTCGAATTTGCTTTTGATTTCTGCTTTTGTCATACCCATGATAGAACCGTTCATGAAGATGTTTTCACGACCAGTCATCTCAGGGTGGAATCCAGTTCCTACTTCCAGCAGCGAAGCGATGCGGCCTTTTATCTTGATGTCTCCAGTAGTAGGTGATGTGACACGTGAGAGAATTTTGAGAAGGGTAGATTTACCTGCGCCGTTCTTGCCAATAATGCCGACAACATCGCCTTGCTCTACTTTGAAGTTGATATCGCGTAATGCCCATACAAAGCGACTTTCACCTTTCTGGGTACGGTCATTTGTCTCACCAATCTTTAGGTATGGATCTTCTTTTCCACGGATAGTGGCCCACCAACGGTTTAAATCCTGACTTAATGTGCCAGTGCCGATGGTTCCAAGGATATATTGTTTGCCTACGTTGTTGAATTCAATAACAGTGTTACTCATAGTCAGATAGCGTTAGATGACATCCATAAAATTACGTTGTACGCGATTGAAGATAACGATGCCGAGTAAGAGGATGATAACGGTGAATGCAAAACTATATCCTAGATAGAGCCAGTTAAATTCACCGACACCGGTGAAAGCATATTTGAAGGTCTCAAGAATGGCTGTCAGGGGATTGGCTACCAGTACCCAGATATATTTAGGATAGGTCTCTTTCATGACCGATAGAGGATAGATGACGGGGGTGGCATACATCCACAACTGAACGCCAAATGTTATTAGGAATCGCAAATCGCGATATTTAGTGGTCATTGAAGATATAATCATACCAAAGCCTAAGCCCAAAGCACCCAACATAATGATGAGCAGGGGGATGAGTAAAAGGGTTGCGTTGATTTGAAAATCAACCCCTGATGCGAAATAATAGATATAGACCACTAAGAACAGGGCAAACTGGATGGCCATTTTAATCAGATTTGAGATAACGATGGATAAAGGCACAACCAGTCTTGGAAAATAAACCTTACCAAAGATTGCTTGGTTAGCATTGAATGTGTCGGAACATTTACTGAGACAATCTTGAAAATAGTTCCAACACACAAGGCCGGCAAGGTAGAATACAGCCTGGGGAATGCCATCGGTTGAAATACCTGCAATGCCACCAAACACAAACATAAACATGATAGTGGTGAACAAGGGCTGGATGACAAACCAAAGTGGTCCCAATATGGTTTGTTTATAGAACGTGATGATATCGCGCTTAACATACATGGATAATAAGTCACGATAGCGCCACACTTCTTTCAAATCAAGACTGAATAGGCGATTTCTATTTGTAATGATGATATCCCAATCGTTTGACATATGCTTGCTATATGTTATTTGTCATGTGTTGTATGGATGAAGTCCGTATTCTTCCGGTCTATTTTTAGGATATTCATTACCATCTTCCAAACAAGTTTAGGTAGGGATAGTATCTTGCCAAAGACGGAGTGACTACGCAACTGCTTGGGTGTGGATACGTAGAGTGACAGACAGATGAAGAGGAATAACAACCACCACTTGATATACCAAGTGAGGGAGAATATCAATGAGAAAGCTGTCATGAGAACAGCCATGCTAAAAGCACCGACGACCAACATGGAGCGGGGGATGAGTGCCTGCTGGACGGTTTTGTCGATATAGTCGATGTTGCCTTCCATTACGGCTTGTGGGAAATAGGGAAACAGCGAGAACAGACTCTGTATCTGGGCAGTCATCCAGCGCAGACGTTGTTTCTGGAAGTTGTCCTTGTTGGAAACTTTCTCATCATAGACGTGGATGGTGGGCTCGTAATGAATGTGAATCCTTTGGCGTAGCAACAAGGCTTCCAATTCTCGGTCTTCGCCAGCGGTAGAGAGTTTATAGACGTTTTCCTTGAACCAACTGAAGCGGAAGCACATGCCGGAACCTATGAGCGCAGAAGAAAGACCAATACGGTTGTGGGCTTTGCGGAACAGTGTATTGTTAATCTCCTCACTGACACCATCGAGTACAGCAATATCGTTATTTGAGTTTTTAGCGCAACGGTGACATTGGATGGCATCAAAGCCCTTGTTACAAACCTCGTTGAGGGTGGCTAAGAAGTCAGCTTCTACCACGTTGTCGGCATCAAGGATGACCACATAGTCATAGTCGCCTTTGACCTGTTGTAAGGCATATTGCATAGCCTTAGCTTTACTACTCTTCTCAAAGACGGGTTGCAGAAGGGTGATAGGCAACTTCGCCAACTGCTCATTGGTTTCCGGTTGCATGTGGTCGGAGATAACGACAACATGGAAGCCTTTATAGGGATAGTACTGTCCCAAGAAAGTCTGCACGGAGTTGACAATAACACGGTCCTCGTTGTAGGCTGGATAGAGTACGAGAAAGTTGTTTTGCCGCGCCTCACGCATGGAGCGGAGCTGCCCCTCCAAGTAGGCAGAGAGTGGTGACACGGGTTTCTTCCACAACATCGATACCAACGCAAAAAACAGAATGTAAGCACCAGATGCAGCAAGTAACAACCAGAGGAGAATCTCAATGATATGTAAAATAAGCCAAATCATAATAAATTTATAAGGTATTAAGGGTTATAGTTTCTTGTTGGATATGGTCTTTAACTTCCTGCCGATAGGAGTCTTTGCCAGAAGAGAAGAAAGGAGTATGACAGGTATGGAGAAGAAGGTGCGATCCCACTTGTCATCAACCAGATAATTCGGGGTGGCCAAGGCGAAGATAAATAGCACGATGGCAAATAACGTCCACCACTTCAAAGCAAGCGTGAAGTAGATAAAGGGCATGATGGTACCCATGAAGATGATGATAGCCATCATCAGCATACGGGGTATCAGCATCCATTGGATAATCTTGTCGATGAGGTCGTAATGGCGCTCGATAATGGCTCCAGGCAAATAACGGATGTTGCGTGTGATGGTAGTCAGATGCGACAACAACCAACGACTGCGCTGACGGTTGAAATCCTCGGCACTACGGGCCTTCTCGGAGAATACCATGATATCGTCGAAATAGTCGACGAAGATATGTTGACGCAGCAGACGGGATTCTAGCTCCTTGTCGTCCCAAGAGGTATTGGTTGTCAAAATGTTGGCCTTGAACCAGTTGAAGTCGAAAGCCATGGCAGAACTAGCTGCAGCAGCTGAGAGCCCTAAGGTGATGTGGCCACGACGGAAGATGGAGTTGTTGATTTCCTCAAAGATGGCACTCAGACGGGCAGATACCGTATCACGGTTTTGTGAGAGCATGTGACACTGGATGGCTTTAGTGCCTGCTGCTTCGTAGGCATTGTTGACTTGACTGAGGTACTCTGGCTCAACAATGTTGCCAGGGTTGAGCACAATGGCAATGTCATAGAGTTTAAACTGTGGCAGGTTGTTGATGGCCAGTTGCAATGACTTGGCACGTGAACTCTTCGTGAAGTTAGGTGTCAATAGGGTAATAGGCTGTTGGGCCAACCGGAAATTGCTCATCTCGTCGAGCTGGTCGGCAATGACCGTGACGTCGAATAAACGTTGGGGATAAGTCTGTCCGAGGATAGAGTTTACCGTTTGTTCGGCACTGGGGCCGTTTTTGTAAGCTGGAATGAAAATAATAAAACGGTTCTCAATGCGGCTCTTGGGAACTTCCTGATGCTGACTGAACATGGAGGCCATCGCAAAGATGCCCATATACACCACCGTCAGACAGACGAAGATGAAAAAGACCAGGTCGCTATAATATATGATATTCCAAAAATCCATATCTTCAGTGTTTTATAAAATGCCAAAGTCCTCGAAGAGTGGCTTTTGCCAAATCGAAACGTCGGTTAAACAAATCTTTCACAATTCCCTTTGTACCTGCTATCAAGATGAGATAGAAGAACGACAAGTAGCGCCAAGGGAGTGGACTATTACGTTGAACCAAGAGTAAGCGGTTACGCGTAATATAATAGGTACGCAAGGGACTGGCCTGGCCTGTGGTCTGACTCTCCTTATGATAGATGGTGCTGGCTGGCTCATACCAGATGGTATAGCCTGCACGGCGAATCATCATAGACCAGTCGAGCTCCTCATAATAGAGGAAAAAGCAGGTAGGCATCATGCCTGCCTTATCTATGGCTTCGCGCCTGACCATCATTGCGGCTCCATGGCCATAAGGTGTGGGATGAGCTATATCGTATTGCCCGAAATCAGCCTCATTGAAACCTATGGCATGGTTGCGCAGGGTGACACGTGAGAGTGGGGTGTAGCCAGCATACTGGATAGGCCGCTGTCCCCATGTGAAGCGTATCTTTGGGCAGACCATACCAATCTGTGGGTCGGACTCCATGCGTTCCACCAAGTGACGGAGGTCTGCTTGCAAGTCATGCCTAGTTTTTATGAGAGAAGACTCCTGATTGTCTAGCAGTGTGTCATTATTGATGAAGAAGAGGTACTTGCCGTGAGCCACCTCAATACCGAGGTTATTACCCCCAGCAAATCCAAGATTCTCATGACTACGGATGACCTTAACCTGTGGATAGCGTTGTTCGATGATGGTCGCTTCGTCTTGTTGAGAGGCATTATCTATCACGATTACCTCTATCGACGTGTCGTCTAAAGGTAATGTGTCCATCAACTCACAGGTGTCTTTCACCCCGTTGTAATTGATGGTGATTATAGATATTTGTATATCCAACCGTACCATGGCTTAACTCTCATTTTTTCAATTTCCTCAAGGCGAAGGCGGCGTTTCTCTTCTTGTGTCGTCAATATGTTGTTTTCATAGTTTATCCACTCTTCTTCTATGTAGGGAAGAATGTATACAATTGTAAGGCCTCCATAGAAAACAAGACAGTTAGGAAACTGCATAAGTACTTGGTTTCCATATCCTCCAAGTTGAATAGATACAAAAGCACAACAAAAACCTGCACCGATACCCCGCAAGGAAGAACTTTTCAACCTAACAAGAACTATCCAACATGCTCCCAATAGCATAATAATGGTGCATATAAGGAATGTCGTAATGCCAATTACTCCCGTGTGTATCCAAATAAAGACATATTCTGAGTCCGGAGGCACAGTAGCCATAAATGTATACTTATTATTGGCGGGTACGTTTTTGTATCCAATTCCCATTCCAATCCCCCAAGGAGCTTCTTTCATATATTTCTTCATGGCTTCTTGATTTATGGTTCGTTGATTGGCAGATGCATCGTTTTTGTCAAACGCAGAACGCATACGCCTAATTTGTTGATTACTATTGCCTATGGTTGTAAAGGCGAGCATAAATACTAATAATGAGAATATTATAGTGAAAGGAATAGCAATTCTAAAAGATTTGGAAAGGAATATATATGCCATGAACCCTGCCATTAAACAAGCAATGGCTGTTCGCGTTCCAGAGGGGAACATCGCCCAAGCACATATAATACCAACAATGAAAAAGAATAACTTGACTTTTCTTATTTTTGCTGTTATACCAAATATAATAAAGGCAACTGCAGTAGATGCAATTCCAATACCGAAATTTGCGGCATCACTGTAGATGGAAAAGTATCTAATTAGCGTTCCTCCTTGTAAAATATGTGTTTCTCTGCCTGGACCTTGTATGAAAGAATTCTCTGCGTCTGTAAATCCAATGTTTTTTTGCTTCCATACCCAAATTGAAGCAAATAAGGCTAGAGTTCCCCAAAAAAGAAGATATTTAACTAATATTTGGGGACTACTAATGTAGATGGAGAAAACTATAAATGCGTACAATAATTGGAATGCTATAGAGCGTGCTGTAGTGTACCACCCTCCCACTTCTATACCAATGCCACAAGTATCATTAAGAACTTCCAAAGTGCAGAATCCACACCAAATCATCAGTGCAAAAAGCATGATGTTGGTGGTACGTTCAAACTTAGCCTCTTTGATATCAACAATAGCTAAAGCTATAAGGACTATTTCCAGTAATTCGTTAGGTACTGATGTCGGAATGCCGATTGATGGGAAACTATGCCATTGGATAATATAGTTGATAGAGATAAGAGCCCATAAATAGACCATTCGGTAGTGGAAAGGTGTTAAGACGAGAAGAATAAGAATGGGCAGAATACAGATAATGGCAAAGGCGTTGAAACCTGCTGTGATAAGTTCATAGAGAGCAAGCAAAAACAGGAGAAAGAGTAGTGATACTCTTCCTCCGTGTTTCTTCGTATATGTGCTGAACGTGAGCTTATTCATTATAAGGCGTGTTCGTTTTCTGTAGCAGTCAATCCTAATTGTGACATACGGTAGACGAAGTTGTTGAACTTCGTATAAGGTGGTAACTGACCGACGAATTCCTCGACAGCATAACGACTTGCTTCTGTCAGGTACATGAAAAGGGAATTCTTATGCTCTTCGTCCAGCATAGCCTGAACCTCATTAAGCGCTTTTTGGTCAACATCCTTCCAGGTGCGGTTGGCACGTGTTACCATCATATTAATGGTACCCATATTCAATAGGGCAGGAGAGATAGAGTAGTCATCCAAGTTAGGATACTCGATGATGGCAATCTCCTCGGGGAGAATATCAGGGCAGAGATCTTTGATGCCCTTAGCCAGAATGAATTTGCTGTCTTCTGCTAGGAAATCTTCATCGTAGGTCAGGCGACGAACCTGCAAACCAATAGATATCCAATAATTTTCTAACTCCTGAGCAATATAGCTTTTACCGTTGCCAGAGTCGGTTGAGATGAGGTTAAGCACATTTTGCTGGCCTTCCTTGAATTTTGGTAAGAGAGACTTGCTTAACTGTTTCATAGCCATATCGGCAATAGTCTTGTTGTAGCGGCGATAGCGCAGATTGCTCTCTTGTGGGAAACAACCTATGACGGGTACCTTTGTTATACGCTCTGAACGCATACGGTCACGAAGAGTGCGGTCGAGCATCTCGATAATCAAGAAGTAGAGCGTGGTAAGCATGAAGGTGAGCATGAAGGCTCCCAACAATATCATCAGACGGTTGGTGGGTTGCGAATTCAATGGGAACATTGGGGGATTAAGCACACGTAGGGTAGCTGTGGTCATCTGTAGATTGCGTTGGCGCATACGGGCTGCATTAAGACAACGGAGCATCTCCATGTAGTTACCTTCAATGAAGCCTATATGACGTTCCTTACGATCGAGCGTAGCACCGATAGGCGCATAAAACAAGTACTGCCTGTCCAAATTCTCTTTCATGATATCAGTGGCAGTCATCTCTGCCTTAGTCTTTTCTAGAAGCAACAACTGTTCCAACCAACGTTCTAGCATGTCCTGAGCCTTGACCCCTGTCTCTGTGCTGAATGTGGCTGCCTCGATGTCTCGTGTCAACTGATTGACGCGCCCAGTAGCTCGTTGCAAATCACGCTGAGCCTTCGCCAATTCTTCTTGAGATTCGTTATTATTACCACCTCCTTCACTACTCATCAATTTTAGATTGGAGATACGGGACTGAATGCGCGAAATGTCGCGCACTTGATTGGTAAATTCCTTGTTTGATCGAATGACCTGTGCACGATTTCCCAATTGGCGCTCCAAATAGTCGAGCAGAGCTTTGGCCGTGGTGTAGTTCATCAGCTGGTCATTACGGAAATTCTGTTGCTGAGCTTCCAAGTTGGCTACTTGTTTGGTCTGCTCACCATAGTTGATAATGCGTTTTGAAACATTATAACGAATAAGATCGTCCTCTGCACTGGTTAAGATACGGTATAGACGAGCCACCTCACGTTCAAAGAACTTGATGACATTGTTGGTCTCGCCATAACGCAACTGCTGATATTGACGGGCAAAAACATCATTCAAGATGTCCAGTGTGTTAAAGGCAATACCGGCATCGTTGGCTGAATAACCGATGTCGATGATGTCACTTCCGTGAAGTTGAAGAACTTTTAGACGACTAGTGATATTGTCAATACCAAAATAGGGATGATAGTTGAGCAAACCAAAAAGGAAATTGTCTTGTGATGGTTTCTCGTAGGCTTTCAAATTGGCGTATGTAGCTGACTCATTGTTGTGATTGATGAGTCCTTTTACATCAGCAGGAACCGTGGCACTCAACTGACGGAAATGTTCAGCGGAGATATAGTTGTTGTCCTTGTTGGGATTACCATACATCATGCATCGGGCAAAGAGACGCAAAGCTACCTCATGAATGGTGTTGTCGGTGGTGATAATCAGCATCAGGTTGGTGATATTGGTCTGCGAGTTACCGCCAGCAGTACCAGTTCCACCTTCAATATTGTAACCAGTAATCATGCCTGTATAGATGGTCGTGTTGGTATCATAGATGCGCTCCATGTTGCGGGTAGAAAACCAAGCAACAATCAACGCAATCATCGGCAAGATGACTAAATACCAACGTATTTTATAGAGGAAACGGACAAAATATCTAAACAAATCCATATTGAGTACGTGTTATTGATTTCTTTTCTTCTCTTGGCGAGCAGCTTTGCGAAGTGTTTTTTTCTCAGTCTGCTCTAATTTTCGATAGCGTCTATCTTCTTCTGCGGCTGCTTTCTTGATGTTTTTGGCGACCTCACGATTTTGTTTGCGAATGTCTTTTTCCGATAATTGGTCGTCATCGAGAGTGACGTCTGTTGTGGTGTTGGTTAGAATAGGGGTATGGGAAAGCAGTTCCAATGTGATAATATCTGTTGTGATGACAGTTTGCATGTCCTGATACTGACTGACGATACCAGCCTCATTCATTTTTGTACTTGCAAAAGCTTCAATGGTCATATTGCCTTGGTGGAAATCCTCTTGGTTTAATGCACCGGCACCTTGATAGATGGCGGCTCCCTCACTCACCGTTTTCAGTGTTACTAGATTGTTAGTAATCTTGATATAAAGTGTAGCAATTTGTTTTTTAAGCTCGTCGAAGGCAATATCTTTCTCAATACGAGCCTTATCCACTTCCAACTTCTTACGTCTTACAGAAGCTGTCAAATCAAGAATATCCTCCAAGGGTACGCTGACATTGACACCCACATTCCAATAACTTTGCTCACTGCCTTGGAACTGGTAGATGGTGGTATAGCTTTGCGTACTGTTGTTATTACCCCACATGTCCGTTTTGCCATAACTGTAGCTAGCATGCCCTTGAACGTAGGAGAAGATATGGCGTTTCTGCTTGGCTACCTCGGCCTGAGCAATCTCCTGCGCTTTGTTCAACGACAGAATCTGGGGGTTCTGCTTAGCATTCTCATAGAGCACTGCCAATGGTGGCAGGTGGAACGTAGAGAAATTAATGGTGTTATTATCACTGGAATCAAAAAAACCAGCGCTAATACCACTATTATTATATTGCGCATGGCCAACAGAGACTGTGGCCGCCAATATTATCGTAAGAAATAATTGTTTCACACCGTTCATAGGCAATCTCAACACATTAAACGTTTCCAGTCTGCTTGAAGCGTGTAAAGGTCTTTAGGATAATCTTCATATCCAACCAGAAATTATAACTCTGTCCATAGGTAATATCCAACTGCTTGCGTTCTTCAGCAGACATTGTGCCTCCGCGACCACGCTCTTCGACCTGCCACAGACCTGTCAGTCCGGCAGGAGCCATGAAGCGGTCGATGCTGGAGTCTGCCGTCAACTTCTCTGCTTCATAGAGTGGCAACGGACGATTACCCACGATAGACATGTCGCCCTTGAGTATGTTGAACAACTGTGGCAACTCGTCGATGCTGTACTTGCGGATGAACTTGCCAACCTTGGTGACGCGAGGGTCGTTTTCAATCTTGATGAAGACGTTGTCGTTTTCCTCTTCCTTGTGCTTGTTGAAGTCGCTCTCAGATACCACGAAGTCGTCGCCAACCAACATGATTTCCTCATCACTAATCATCATCTCTGAATCCATACCCATATTCATCATTGCCATCTCTGCTTGGTCACCTGAAGAAACGGGGATGGTCGACTTGGGTTCTTCAGCATCCTGGCCCTTATATTGGTTGTGGTCCTTGCTTAGTTCCATTAACTGGTGCTCGGCATCCTCATACATGCTGCGGAACTTCAGAAAGTCAAAGACGGTATAGTTGGTGCCTACGCGCTTTGATTTGAACAGTACGGGTCCCTTGCTCTCCATCTTGATGGCTATAGCCGTAATGATGAAGATGGGGGAAAGAATAATGATGGATAGCGTGGCAACAACGATGTCAAAGAGTCTCTTCCAAATCGGAATCTGGAATTTCAGGATGCCACGCTTGGGAACCTCATCGGAGAAAAGAACATTCTCACGATCAGAGATAAACTGAATCTTCTTGTTCATTTCCGTGACGGATGCTTCCTGCTGGATGGTGTCGTTGATACCGGATTTGATATAGATGTTACGCTCTTCGTCTGTCATGGTGTCAGTCATGAGAACAATATATACGCTGCGACATTTCTTGCGCAGATAGGTGATGGCCGTAATATCCTCATTGCGGACATTACGCTCAAAGAACACGAGGAAATGCTCATTGGAAACGTGTGGTGTACAAATCTGGGCAGCTTCCTTGTAGGCATTGGTCATCCTGACCAACTGTCCAGGAATGTATTTCAGACGTTCTTGTGTCTTCTGGTTATTACCTAAATATACAACACCTATCATGTCAATTTCTATTTGACTAATCGACCTTGGTCGCTTTGACCTTTAGGTCTAAGAATTTACAATCTTTGATTAATTGGGAAGAATCTTTTTGACACGAATCTTCAACTCCATGGGGTTGAAAGGTTTGACAATGTAGTCCACAGCACCAATCTCTAACAGGCGGATACGCTCACTGGTAGAGTCCTCGCTCGACAGCATGATAACAGGAATGTGGCAGAATAGCTCGTTTTGCTTAATCCACTCCAGGAAATCGTCACCACGCATGCCCGGCATACGGATGTCGGAGATGATGAGGTCGGGCGTATTGCCAGCCTGAAGCCATTTTACACCTTGTAAACCATCGGGCAACCACTGAACGTCGTAGTCACTCATAAGATAGATGGAGAGCACCTTTGCGATGGTCTCTTTGTCGTCAAGTATCAGTATTTTCTTTTTCATAAATCAAACAAACCTTAGCTAATTGTTGTTTTTCTATTCTGCAAAGGTATGGAATTTTTTTTAATTGTAGTCAAATAATAATAAAAAAATATTGAAAATCTGTAAAAAAGTTGGTTTTTAAAGATTATTTGCAGAATTTTGTAGTGCGAAAACGCACATATACAGATTAGAAAACATAATAATATTATTATCAACAATGGCAAACAGGTATTTATTAGGTTTCGATGTTGGCAGTTCGTCTGTCAAGGCATCGCTCGTGAATGCAGACAGTGGAAAATGCGTAGCAACAGCGTTCTATCCCGAGAAGGAAGCTCCCATCATGGCGGTCAAGGCAGGATGGGCCGAGCAGGATCCTCAGATGTGGTGGGACAATGCTAAGTTGGCACTGAAGAAGATTATGGCTGATGCTCAGGCGACTGCTGAGGAGATTAAGGCTATTGGTATCTCCTATCAGATGCACGGTCTGGTATGCGTCGACAAAAATCTCAAGGCACTGCGCCCTGCTATCATCTGGTGTGACTCTCGTGCCGTTCCCTATGGTGAGAAGGCTTTCAATGAACTGGGTGCTGACCAGTGTCTGAGTCATCTGCTCAACTCACCGGGTAACTTCACAGCTGCAAAGCTGGCATGGGTTAAGGAGAATGAACCAGAAGTTTACAAGAATATTTATAAGATTATGCTGCCTGGCGACTATATCGCCATGCGCCTTTCTGGTGTGGCTAATACCACTGTCAGCGGTTTGTCTGAAGGTATGTTCTGGGACTTCAAGAACAACCAGGTGGCTGACTTCCTAATGAAATACTATGGTTTTGACCAGTCGCTCATTGCAGACATCGTGCCAACCTTCAGCGTGCAGTGTGAGGTGAGTGTTGAGGCTGCTGCAGAACTCGGTCTGAAGGCTGGTACACCGATTACCTATCGTGGTGGTGACCAGCCCAACAATGCGTTGTCACTGAATGTGCTCAACCCAGGTGAGATTGCTGCTACGGCAGGAACCAGTGGTGTTGTCTATGGTGTGCTGGGTGATGTCAACTACGATCCAAAGAGTCGCGTCAATACCTTTGCTCATGTCAACCATACTGCTGAGCAGACACGTCTGGGTGTGTTGCTGTGCATCAATGGTACGGGTATCCTCAATGCCTGGACACATCGTAACATCACGCCGGAGATTGGTTATGCGGAGATGAATGACTTGGCAGCCCAGGCCCCTATCGGTAGTGAGGGCGTTACCGTCATTCCGTTCGGTAATGGTGCCGAGCGCGTGCTGCAGAACAAAGAGATTGGCTGTTCAATCAACGGCCTGAGTTTCAACAAGCACAACAAGGCTCATCTGGTGCGTGCTGCTCAGGAGGGTATTGTCTTCTCGTTCTGCTATGGAATGGAGATTATGCAGCAGATGGGCATGGACATCAAGAAGATTCACGCAGGTAAGGCCAATATGTTCCTTAGTCCGCTGTTCCGCAACACGCTGGCTGGCGTCAGTGGCGCAACCATCGAACTCTACGATACTGATGGCTCTGTAGGTGCTGCCAAGGGTGCTGGTATTGGTGCTGGTATCTATAAGGATGCTAACGAGGCTTTTGCTACACTCGACAAACTGCAGGTCATTGAACCCGACGCTGCTCATCGTGAGGAGTATCTGGCTGCTTACGCCCGCTGGAAGGCTGTTCTGGAGTCTAAAATCTAATCTTGGGCGAAAAGATAAGAAAAAAACGGCAGTGCTTGATTGCATTGCCGTTTTTTCTTTGTGTTTATCGGATGAAGAGTAGTTCGCGGTATTTGGGCAATGTCCACAGACCGTCCTCCACAATCATTTCCAACTTGTCAATCTCCTTGCGGATAGCTTCCATGTGCGGACAAACAGTATCGTGGTAGGCTATGGCACGCTTGTGGATGGCTTCGATACGGTTGGCCACGCGACGGGCACCCGTCAGTTCCTCTACCAGTTGCTCAATCTTCTCTGTACGTTCGGCAATCTCTTCGATGAGTTTCATGTTACGGGCACTGAGACGGTCGGCTTTGTCGCTGCTGAACACATCCTTCATGCCCTGTACGTTCTTGATGAGTTGTGACTGGTAGTGCGTAGAAACGGGGATGATGTGGTTCATAGCGAGATCTCCCAGTACACGGGCTTCAATCTGTATGGTTTTTACATACGTCTCCCATTTTACCTCGTTGCGGGCCTCCAGTTCCTTGCGATTCATTACCTTGGTGCTCTCAAACATCTTTACGGAAGACTCGTCGAGATAGTGCTCAAAGATAACAGGACATGACTTTTCAACATCCAGTCCGCGCTTGGCAGCTTCCTTCACCCATTCCTCAGAATAGCCGTTGCCGTCGAAGCGGATAGGCTTACAGGTCTTCACATCGTCCTTCAGCACTTCTAAAATGGCAGAAATCTTGTTTTCGCCCTGAGCTATCTTTGCATCGACGCGTTCCTTGAATGAGTTCAGCGCCTCAGCCATAGCAGCATTCAGCGCTATCATGGCACTGGCACAGTTGACGCTGGAACCTGGTGCACGGAACTCAAAGCGATTACCAGTGAAGGCAAAGGGAGACGTGCGGTTGCGGTCGGTGTTGTCGACGATGAGGTCGGGAATCTGGGGGATATCAATCTCCATATTCTTCTTGCCCTTCACCTCAGAGCGTTCACCTCTTTCTATATGGTCGAGCAATTCTGTCAGTTGGGTACCCAGGAAGCTGGAGATGATAGCTGGCGGTGCCTCGTTACCACCCAAACGGTGGGCATTGGTGGCACTCATGATTGAGGCTTTCAGCAGTCCGTTATGCTTATATACAGCCATCAGTGTCTCTACGATGAACGTGATGAAGCGCAGGTTTTCCTCTGGCGTGGTACCGGGAGCATGCAGCAGTACACCATTGTCTGCAGAGAGTGACCAGTTGTTGTGTTTACCACTTCCGTTAATGCCGTCGAAAGGTTTCTCGTGCAGCAACACACGGAAACCATGGTTGCGGGCCACCTTCTTCATCAGCGACATTAGCAGCATGTTATGGTCTACAGCCAGGTTGCACTCCTCGAAGATGGGGGCCAACTCAAACTGGTTGGGGGCAACCTCGTTATGGCGCGTCTTTACAGGGATAGCGAGTTCAAGGGCCTGAATCTCCAAGTCTTTCATAAAGGCCTGTACGCGGTCGGGGATGGTACCAAAATAGTGGTCGTCCATCTGCTGATTCTTGGCACTCTCGTGACCCATCAGCGTGCGACCTGTCATGAGTAGGTCGGGACGTGCAGAGTAGAGACCTTCGTCTACGAGGAAATACTCCTGTTCCCAACCCAGGTTCACCTGTACCTTGGTGACATCGTCGTAAAAATACTGGCAGACATCGGTTGCGGCCTTTCCAACAGCATGCAGGGCACGGAGTAGAGGAGCCTTGTAGTCGAGTGCCTCGCCTGTATAGGCGATGAAGATGGTGGGGATACAGAGGGTATCATCAATGATGAATACAGGACTTGTGGGATCCCAGGCGGAATAGCCGCGAGCCTCGAAAGTGTTACGGATACCTCCGTTGGGGAAACTGGAAGCATCTGGCTCCTGCTGTACTAACAGCTTGCCAGAGAACTTCTCTATCATACCACCCTTGCCGTCGTGTTCTACAAAGGCGTCGTGCTTCTCGGCCGTACCTTCTGTCAGGGGTTGGAACCAGTGGGTATAGTGTGTCACGCCCATCTCCAGTGCCCACTGTTTCATACCAGCAGCTACGGCATCGGCTATCGAACGGTCTAGACGGGCACCGTTATCCATCACGTCAATCATCTTGTCGTAGACGTTCTTCGGCAGATAACGATACATCTTCTCCTTGTTAAATACGTATTTGCCGAAATACTCCGACGGACGCTCTGAGGGCGCCTTTACGTCGAGGGCACGTTTCTTGAACGCCTCTTCTACTACCTGAAATCTTAAATTGTTTGCCATTTAGTCTATATAGCGTTTAGTAATGTCTGTATAATTTTCTATGCGGCGATCTCTAAGGAATGGCCACCAGCGGCGTACCTGTTCTGAGCGCTGCATGTCCACCTCTATAATCTTTGCTACCTCTTCATTGATAGGAGCTTCGTAGAGCAGTTCACCCTGCGGACCGGCAACGAACGATGTTCCCCAAAAAGGAACACCATCTTCTTCACCACAACGGTTGACTGTGACTACGGGAATACCGTTGGCCACAGCATGACCGCGTTGAACGGTTTGCCATGCCATGCGCTGACGTTCTTGTTCCTGTGGTGTGTCGTTGGGATCGTAGCCAATGGCAGTGGGGTAGATGAGCAACTCTGCACCCTGCAGTGCCATTAGTCGAGCAGCCTCAGGATACCACTGGTCCCAACATACAAGCACGCCCAACTTGCCTACAGAGGTCTCGATAGGTTTGAAACCCAGGTCACCCGGCGTGAAGTAGAACTTCTCATAGTATCCAGGGTCATCGGGAATGTGCATCTTACGATATTTGCCCGCAATAGTGCCATCCTTTTCTAATACTACTGCTGTGTTATGGTACAGTCCAGTGGCACGACGTTCAAACAGCGAAGTGACGATAACCACCTGCAACTCCTTAGCCAGTTGGCCAAAGAACTGGGTTGACGGACCAGGAATGCTTTCTGCCAGGTCGAAGAGGTTGACGTCCTCCTCCTTGCAGAAATACAGCGAGTTGTGCAGTTCCTGCAAGACAATGAGTTCTGCACCCTCTTGGGCCAGTTGACGAATCTTTGTAGCCAAGTGGCACTTGTTGGTTTCCACGTCTGCCACGTTGTGCTGTTGTATGATTCCAATCTTCATGGGTCTTGTTTTTTTGTTAAAACGGTGCAAAGGTACAAAATAAAATTTAAAGTGAGAAAATCTCGTGCTATTTCTAGCTGATTTTTTTGCTGCTTCAGTAATACTGCATTGTACAGCAGTGCAATGAACCGTGTTGTTTGATGACGGCACGACAGTCAATGCCAACAATCTCTCGATCTGGAAATGCCTGCCCAACAACACGCATGGCCTCTTCGTCCAGATCGGGTTGATTGTAGGTAGGCACCAGTACGGCACCGTTCACTACCAGATAGTTTGCGTACGTTGCTGGCAGACGGTCGCCATCGTCGAAGATAGGACGGGGGAGAGGTAGTTTCAGCAGACGATAGGGTTTGCCTTCCAATGTCCGAAGGCCTTTCAACTCCTCTTCCATCTGTGTAAGGTCGGGATGGTCTTTATCGCCTCCCGTATATAATAAGGTGTCGTTGGGGCAGATTCTAACCAGTGTGTCGATGTGACCGTCGGTATCGTCACCAATCAACGAGCCGTGTTGCAGCCAGACGATGCGCTCAGCGCCCAACCACTCCTTCAGACGCTCCTCAATCTCCTGCTTGGTCAGTGGTTGGTTACGATGGGGTGCCATCAAACAGCACTCCGTAGTAAATATGCTACCCTTTCCGTCGCTCTCTATAGAACCTCCTTCCAGCACAAAGTCCAAGTGGTCTTCGTACACGCCCTTAACAAGCCCTTGCTCGTAGAGGTGCTTGTTTATCTGATTGTCCAATGTAGCCTCGAACTTCTCACCCCAACCATTAAAGCAGAAGTCCAGAAGGAGCACGGATTCTTCGGATTCAACGGATATAAACCCATGGTCTCTTGCCCACGTGTCGTTATGGGGGATTTTGTCTACGACAAGTAATGGTTCCCGCTTGCTAATTTCACGGGCCATCTCTTCATAGACTGCGGTGATTTCTGGTAGGATAGGAGCCCAGTCAGTATCCTCGTGTGGCCATGTCAGTTGTACCATGCTTTGGTGCTCCCATTCAGCCAACATGCGTCGTTTTTGCTTTTTCATGGTGCAAAAGTATAAAATAATTGTGAATTATGCATTATGAATTATGAATTATTTATTACCTTTGCACCTGATTATGATGTTAGAACTGCACAACGTAACCATTGGAGAAACCATCAAGGGACTATCTGCTACCCTCGATGAGGGTCAGCTTATAGGTCTGCAGGGTAGGGGAAAGACCACCTTGCTGAGGGCTGTTGTGGGACTGATACCTATTGATGGTGGACATATCTGTATCGACGGCGAAGTGTTGACGCCTGAGTCTGCGCCCTATTTCCGTCGCTATATGGCCTATGTACCCCAGCGTTTGTCAGTTCCTGAGGGGTACGACAAGGTTCCTACTGACTATGTCCAACTGGTGCAACGTGCTGTCGATTCTGGTAAGCAGCTGTTGGTGGTCGATGAACCCGCAGAGGCCCTCACTGAAGAGAAACAGTTGGCCGTTGGTCGTATGTTGATAGAGGTAGTTCAGCAGGGACGTAGCGTACTGACTGTCCTGAATCCATTGAACGATAATTATATCCAGCTATGAAAATCATTTTAGTTCTTGTCGTTGTGGCATTCATTGCGTGGAAAGGCTACTTTGCCGTGCGTAGAGCCGTGAGGAGCTACAAGAAAGACCGCGAGGAACATGATTCTTTGCGCGAATACCTGGTGGCTAATGGTGCCACTACGTTTCAGTCGCTCTGGCCCTTCTATCGTCATGCTCTGCAACGTGCCTTTAAGATAAAAAAGCAGTCTTTTTTCAAAAAAATCTGGTAACTCTTATGGTGGTTGCCATTTTTTTTTGTAATTTTGCAGCCCATAAAAGGTATTATTGACACACAAAAGGTAAAAACATTATGGGTGGCTTCTTTGGCACAATCTCTACAAAGGACTGCGTAAACGACTTGTTTTACGGGACCGACTACAACTCGCACTTAGGTACAAAACGCGCCGGACTGGTGACATTCGACGAAGAAAGCGGCTTCCACCGCAGTATCCACTCGTTGGAGCGCCAGTATTTCCGTTCTCGCTTCGAAGATGAACTCGACTCGTTCAAGGGACATCAGGGGTTGGGGGTCATCAGCGACACTGATCCACAGCCAATCATCGTTAACTCCCACCTGGGGCGCTATGCGGTAGTCACCGTTGCCAAAATCAATAACCAGCGCGAGATTGCCGAGGAACTGTTGAAACAGCGCATGCACTTCAGCGAGATGTCTGCCAATAACATCAATCAGACCGAGCTTGTCGCCCTGCTCATCAATATGGGTAACACGTTTGTGGAGGGCATCAACAAGGTGTACCAAAAGATTGAGGGCTCTTGCTCGATGCTGATTCTTACAGAAGATGGCATCATTGCAGCTCGAGACTTCTTGGGACGTACCCCTATTGTAATAGGTAGGAAAGAGATACACCGTCTGTCACCTATTGGTACAGACGAGTTCATCCAGTCCTTTGCTGTCACCAGCGAGACCACCAGTTTCCCCAACCTTGACTATAAGGTCTTGCGTGACCTGGGACCTGGTGAGATTGTTAAATTGAAGGCCGATGGCGTCGAGGTGCTCCAGAAACCACTCACCCGCTGTCAGATATGTTCTTTCCTGTGGGTTTATTATGGTTTCCCTGCCAGTGACTATCAAGGCATCAATACAGAGTATGTTCGCGAGAAGAACGGTCGTCTGCTGGGCGAGAAAGACCCTGTTGAGGCCGATATCGTCTGTGGTATTCCCGATTCTGGTGTAGGTATGGCGTTGGGGTACTCTGAAGGTAAGAAGATTCCTTACAAGCGTGCCGTGCTGAAGTATACACCTACGTGGCCTCGTTCGTTTACCCCTGGCAATCAGGTGCGTCGCGACCTTGTGGCGAAGATGAAACTTATTCCTAATCCGGCCATTCTGAAAGACCAGCGCATCGTCTTCTGTGACGACTCCATTGTACGTGGTACGCAGTTGCGCGACAATGTGCGCACCTTCTTCGACAATGGTGCCAAGGAGGTTCATGTGCGCATCTCTTGTCCGCCATTGGTCTATGGCTGTCCTTTCATCGGTTTCACTTCCTCGAAAAGCGATCTGGAACTCATTACTCGTCGTATTATTCGTGACTTTGAGGGCGACGACAAGAAGAAACTGACGGAGTATGCCAAGACGGGTACGCCAGAGTATGAGCGTATGGTCAAGGAGATAGCTCGTCGCTTGGGACTGACCTCGCTGAAGTTTGCCACTATCGAAGACCTTATTGACTCTATCGGACTTCCGAAAGATCAGGTTTGTACGCATTGTTTCGATGGTACTAGCTACTGCCACGAGAAGGACAATGAGAAGTGGTTTACATAAAATGTAATAATCTGAAAATTAAAAAATGTAAAAATAGTAAGGCGGATTCTTGTAGTTCGCCTTTTTTTCGTACCTTTGCACTTTCAAAACGTAATAAGAAGCGTGAAAATACGACAAGTGCTCAGCGCCCTTGAACAGTTCGCGCCTCTGCCCTTGCAGGAAAGTTGGGATAATGCTGGCTTGCAACTGGGACTGACAGAGGCGGATGTTTCAGGGGCATTATTGTGTCTGGACGTCAACGAACAGATTGTCGATGAGGCCATCAGCAAGGGCTGTAACCTCATCGTTAGCCATCATCCGTTGTTGTTCCGTGGCTTGAAGCAGATCAGCGGTGTAGACTATGTTCAGCGTTGCGTCATCAAGGCCTTGAAGAACGATATTGTCATCGTCTCTATGCATACCAATATGGATAATGCTCAGGGTGGTGTCAACTGGAAGATTGCCGAGCGGCTGGGACTGCAGCAGTGTCAGTTCTTTGCTCAGAAGCAGGTGGGCGACATCGAGGCTGGCAGTGGTGTCGTTGGTCTCTTGCCACAGCCGATGGCTGCTGATGACTTTATCCTCATGGTGAAAAGACAGTTTGGCGTGGAGTGCGCATTGTGTAACGAACTGTTGCGACGTCCTATCCATAAGGTGGCACTCTGTGGTGGTGCTGGTGACTTCCTGTTGCCTGATGCCATCAGTCTTGGTGCTGATGCCTTTATTACTGGCGAAATGCATTATCACCAGTATTTTGGCTACGAACAGCGCATTCAGATATGTGTCATAGGTCATTATCAGTCGGAGCAGTTTACCAGCGAGATTTTCCGTGACATCATTAATAAGGAATGCCCTGATGTGCGTACAGAGATAGCAGAAACGTGCACGAATCCTATTCTGTATATCTAGTCGAAAAATCGTAATATCGAAACATCGAAATATCGTAATAACGAAAAAAATAAGAAAACAATGGCAAAGAAAGATCCCACAGACCTGTCAGTAGAAGAGCGTCTGAAGACCCTCTACCAACTGCAGACAACGCTCTCAGAGATTGACGAGAAGCGTGCCCTCAGAGGTGAGCTGCCTCTGGAAGTAGAAGACCTGGAAGACGAGATTGCTGGTCTCACCACCCGCATCGAGAAAATCCAGAACGACATTGACGAGTACCAGCGTGCCGTAGCCCAGAAGAAGGGTGAGATTGAGACCGCCAAGGCTAGCGTAGAGCGCTACAAGTCTCAGTTGAACGACGTGAAGAACAACCGTGAGTACGACACACTGTCGAAGGAAATCGAGTTCCAGTCACTGGAAATCGAGCTCTGCAACAAGAAAATCAAGGAGGCCACCTTCAAGATTGAAGAGAAGAAGGCTGAGCTGGAGCAGAATCAGGCAGTCATCGATGACCGTCGTCAGGCACTCGATATGAAGAAGGCTGAGCTTGACGAGATTATGGAAGAAACCCGTGCCGAGGAGGAGAAGCTGAAGGAGAAGGTCAAGGAGCTGGAGATTAAGATTGAGCCCCGTCTGCTCACCTCGTTCAAGCGCATCCGCAAGAATGCCCGCAACGGTCTGGGTATTGTTTATGTGCAGCGTGATGCCTGCGGTGGTTGCTTCAATAAGATTCCACCCCAGCGTCAGCTCGACATCAAGATGCACAAGAAGGTTATCGTCTGCGAGTACTGCGGTCGTATACTTATTGACCCAGAACTGGCTGGCGTAAAGATTGCTGCACCTGGTGCTGAGGAGAAAAAGCCTCGCAAACGCGCCATTCGCAAGACTGTCAAGAAGGACGAGGACATCGTTCCTGAGGCAGAGGCATAAGCCTTATCTCATCTTAATACACATTTTCGTAAGGTCATCGTTGGGCTCGGCATTGCCAACAAAGTCCTCGACGGCCTTATGTATTGTTTCAGAGGTCTGACGGGCGTCCGATAGGAGCATTGGACTCCATCTGCATGTATTTTCCGTCGAGCAGGGGTGGATTATGACCGGCATTACAGAACTCCATATGGGCGGTTTTCAGGTTGATGAGTCCGATGAACATCGTGACGAACATGCCTTGCTCGTTGTCTTCTGCTAGCGCATGATTGAGGCCTTCTGTGCACATTTGTTCTGTTGATGTATCAGCTTCTCTGCGCGTTGCAGGGCCAGCTGCCACTGCTTGCGGTTCTTGGCTTGGTAGACGTTGATGAGTTCACCGAAAAGTCCACCCTGCGAAATATTTTCCGCATATTTTCTGTTTTGTTATTATGTTTACAGCTCGGTGTAGAGCGGAATAGCTGTAAGGAATTGATAGGTTTGGTGCTCGTAATCCATGCGCAGACAATAGTGCTGCAGGCCGTTGCTGACGACAAGATAGTCAACGTGGAGTAGGAGATTGTAGGCTGAAATCTGGGCGAAAACGTGCCGAGAAATAGGCACAGAGGGCGCCTTGTATTCACAAATCATAAGTGGACGCTGGTCATTGCCGTAAACGATGCTGTCGCAACGCACGGTTTTGTCGCCACATTGTAGTGCCACTTCGTTGCCCAGTAGCCCCTTGGGATAGCCCTTGTGGTCAACGAGCCAGTGGGTAAAATGCTGGCGCACCCACTCTTCAGGGGTCAGGGCTACGTAGCGACGGCGCAGGAAGTCGAAAATTTCCGGTTTCTCGCGCGTACCTCTTATCTTGGCATCGTATGCAGGCAAGTTCAACTCTTTCATGTGTGCAAAAATACAAAAAATAATTCGTATAATTCGTGTAATTCGTGTTTTTTTATTATTTTTGCACTCGAATATGGCCCAAACGACAGTAACATACGATTCAGTGATGAAGGAGCTCCTGGAGCGCCAGTTTAAGCCCATCTATTATCTGATGGGTGATGAGTCGTATTATATCGACAAAATCAGCGACTGGATAGCCCAGAACGTGCTACAGCCTGAGGAACAGGACTTTAACCAGACCGTTATGTTCGGATCTGACGTCAATGCGTCGCAAATTGTCGATACCTGCAAGCGTTATCCCATGATGGCAGAGCGCCAGGTAGTCATCGTCAAAGAGGCCCAGAACATCAAGAATACAGAGCCGCTGGAGAAGTATTTCCACCAGCCTATGCCATCGACAGTGCTCGTTTTGTGCCATAAAAACGGCAAAATAGACGGTCGAAAACAGGGTTTGGTGAAGGCTATCAAGGAAAATGGCGTGCTTTTTGAGAGCATGAAACTGAAGGAACGCGACCTTCCAGCCTTTATCCAGCAGTATTTGAAGGCTAAAAATGCCAGTATCGACCCGAAATCGACGCAAATGATAGCCGATGCCATCGGTGCAGACCTCAGCAGACTGACCAGTGAGCTCGATAAGGTGCTGTTGGGCTTGCCGGAGCAGGATAGGAGGGTGACACCCCAGGTGGTAGAGGACCAGATAGGGGTGAGCAAGGACTATAATGCTTTTGAGCTGCGTGATGCCATTGTAAACCGAAATATTCTGAAAGCAAATCAGATAATAAAATATTTTGACGAAAATCCGAAGGCTGGTGGACTCTATGCGCTCCTCCCGTTGGTGTTTAATTACTTCCAAAACTTGATGTTGGCACATTATTGTCCACAAAAAGGCAGTCAGGAAGCACTTGCACAGTGGTTGGATATGAAATCTCCATGGGGTGCCAGAGACTACCTGACGGGTATGAAAAATTACTCTGGTATGAAAGTGATGCAAATTATCGCCAAGATACGTGAAATTGATGCCAAAAGTAAGGGCCTGGACAACCCCAATACCCCCGCTGGGGAGCTCATGAGGGAGTTAATTTTCTTTATATTTCATTGATTTTCCCCTTATTTTTTTCTCGTTGCTCATTTTTGCCAGACATAAAATTTTGGCCTCAAACGCCTGTCTGTACTGGTGTTCTGGCAAAAAATAACGCCTCATAATTCGCGTATTTTTGCTTTTCTTGCCGCTCGTTCGGAATTCGCTGAAAACGAAAAAAATGAAGATTTTCGGAAGGCAAAAATTCGGGTTTGATAAATTTTATGATTTATGGAACTGAATTTGCAAACACAAATCAATTTAGGAATGTGTCAGAATTTATAATTTGCACATGGATATTCAAATTTACAAAGAAAAATAGGCGAATCGGAATTCTGATTTGTAAATACAAATCCTGCCATTTATATTTGTATATACATACATATGCAAAACAGTATTTATGATATTAAAGTTCCCAAAATCAGCAATTTACACATTTTTATTCACATTAAATGTATACTTTGGCTATATATTTCAAGAGATTTTATTGTATATTAGAAAATACAACAGATGATATCTGTAAATATCTCATTTATACCCAATTATTTGCGTATATTTCTCTTTAGAGATTCTTGATATGTAAATTTGATGCATTTTTTAGATTTGTAATTCTAAACCACGATTTTATATTTCACCAACTATGAAGTTTTAAATTCTGAATTAAAAATTAAAACTTTACAACCTAAAATTTTCTTTAGATTTCTTGCATATGTCAAATAAATGCTTTACCTTTGTAAAATCAAAATAAAACGGCATTTTTGCCCTATTTTTAAGTAACATGGACATCAAAGATCGCATCAGACTCATCATGGAGGACCAGCATATGACTCAACAGGTGTTCGCTGACTACCTGCAACAGTCACCCGCTACCCTCTCCAGTATTTTCAATGGACGTACCCGTCCGACCCTGAATATTGTGGAAGCTATCAAAACGAAAATTCCTGACATTAGCACCGAATGGTTGTTGTGGGGTACTGGTGATATGCATATGACCCACCCTGCTGACCAGGAAGAGGGTCTTTTAGATGCCTCTGAACAACCTGTTGGTGGGTCGGATCAAATGTTGAATTTTGATCAACCTTCGCTATTTTCACCTCAAAATGTTGCTCAGCCGACAGGTTTGCGTCAGAGTGTAAAAAGTACACACCCGGAAATTGTTCGTGAGGAAATCAAAATAATTGACAAACAACCTCGTAAAGTGACTGAAATTCGCGTTTATTACGACGATCAAACCTACGAGACCTTTGTTCCTGCTAAAAAATAGTCTTTTTTGCAAATACAATAATTAATTTCTGATATAGTTTCTTCATCTTGTCACCAACTATTTGTGAAAACACTTGGTTGGTGGCTTTTTTTTTAGTACTTTTGCATGCAAATTATGAAAAAGTTTATCCTTGATTTAAAAGTTAAGGCCGTAGAACGCCTGAGCGAGAAGCATGTTTTGCTTAAACTGACTGACGAAAATCCTTTGCCGGAGATGTTGCCAGGCCAGTTTGTAGAGGTACGAGTAGATGGTTCTTCTACGACATTCCTACGTCGCCCTATTTCTATCAATTTTGTAGACCGTCAGGCTAACGAGTTGTGGTTGATGGTGGCAATGGTTGGTGACGGAACGCGTCAGCTAGGACAGTTACACGTTGGCGACAGCTTGAACTGCGTATTGCCGTTGGGCAACGGCTTCACTGTGCAAAGCGATTCCATCGCTTTGAAAAAGGTGTTGCTTGTTGGTGGTGGCGTAGGTGTGGCCCCATTGCTCTATCTGGGCGCTGAACTGAAGGCACAGGGCTGTGAGGTGACGTTCCTGTTGGGTGGTCGCAGTGCAAAAGACGTACTGGAGCTGGACTTATTTAATAAGTACGGGCGCGTGTGCGTAACGACAGAGGACGGCACGCTGGGTGAACAGGGCTTTGTGACCAACCACAGCGTGCTTGTCGAGTCTTTCGACAAGATATTCACCTGTGGTCCTACGCCAATGATGAAGGCTGTGGCACGCTATGCGAAGGAGAAGGACATCTATTGTGAGGCTTCGCTGGAGAATATGATGGCCTGTGGTCTGGGGGCCTGTCTGTGTTGCGTAGAAAAGACCACAGAGGGCAACCTCTGTGTTTGTAAGAATGGTCCCGTATTCCCCATCAGCAAGCTGATGTGGTAGTTCATAATGCAAAATTCATAATTAATGGCTGATTTAAGAGTAAATATAGGCACACTGAGTCTGAAGAACCCAGTGATGACAGCCAGCGGTACGTTTGGCTATGGTGTTGAATTTGAGGACTTTATAGACCTTGGTGGCTTGGGTGGCATTATCGTGAAGGGTACAACGCTGAAGCCTCGCGAGGGCAATGACTATCCGCGTATGGCAGAGACTGCCAGCGGTATGCTGAACTGTGTGGGACTGCAGAACAAGGGTGTGGACTACTTCTGTGAGCACATCTATCCGCAGATTAAGGATATCGACACGAATATGATAGTCAACGTTAGTGGTTCATCGCCTGAGGACTATGCCGAATGTGCTGCACGCATTGATGCACTGGACAAGATTCCTGCCATCGAACTGAACATCTCTTGTCCGAACGTGAAGGATGGCGGAATGGCCTTTGGCGTGACGTGTCAGGGGGCTTCGAGTGTGGTCAAGGCAGTGCGTCAGGCTTATCATAAGACGCTGATAGTCAAGCTGTCACCCAATGTGACGGATATTGCTGAGATTGCCCGTGCAGTAGAAGCTGAAGGTGCAGACTCAGTGTCACTCATCAATACGCTGATGGGTATGGCTATCGACATAGAACGTCGCAAAAAGGTACTGTCAATAGGTACGGGTGGACTTTCTGGTCCCGCTGTGAAGCCTGTCGCTTTGCGTATGGTCTATCAGGTGGCTAAGGCCGTGAAAATCCCTGTCGTAGGTTTGGGAGGCATCTCTACGGCAAAGGATGCCCTGGAGTTCCTGATGGCTGGTGCTACAGCTATTGAGATTGGTACAGCAAACTTCCTCGATCCTGCGGTAACTATCAAGGTTCGGAATGGCATCAACGAATGGCTCGATGCCCATGGATGCCAGGATATCCACGAGATTATCGGGTGTCTGTAAAAAGCAAGAAGGAAGTAAGGTGTTGAGACATAATTTAAGGGCGGCCAAAAGGTCGCCCTTAACCAACACAAAAACTAAACTAGACTTAACTAAAGCTATTTCAGATTTTCACAAATCCCTCATAGCTTGTGCAAAGATAGTATAATTTCTTTAAACCACAAGTATTTTTTGAGATTTTTTTGCATTTAAATGCGAAAATCTTAGATTTTCCCTGTTTTGTAGACCAAATACGCGTCTAAAATGGTAATTGCAGCCATTGTTTCAACAACAGGAACGGCACGTGGCAAGACACAGGCATCATGACGCCCGCGAGCAGTCAGTGTGGTTTCGTTGCCGTGAATGTCTACCGTTTCCTGTTCGCGGAGTAGGGTAGCAACGGGCTTGAAGGCCACACGGAAGAAGATGTCTTGTCCATTAGAGATGCCGCCTTGAATGCCTCCGCTGTGGTTGGTCTTGGTGGTCACGACAGAATCCTGCCCCACAGTGTCGTGAGATACAGTGAACACGTCGTTCTGCTCAGAGCCTCGTTGGGTGACAGCAGCAAAGCCATCACCATATTCAAAGCCCTTCACGGCATTGATGCTCAGCATGGCAGCACCCAGTTGGGCGTGCAGTTTGCCGAATTCTGGCTCTCCCAGCCCCACAGGACAACCCTTGATGACACAGGTAATAACGCCACCGATGGTGTCACCCTCAGCCTTGACCTGTTGGATGAGCTCAATCATCTCTTCAGCCTTCTGCGGGTCAGGACAGCGCACAGCATTTGTCTCTGTCAGCGAGAGGTCGTAGCGGTGATAATCGCTGTCAAGCGCGATAATACCCACCTGCGAGGTATAGGCACTAATCTGGATACCCAACTGGCGCAGAACAAGCTTGGCCAGGGCACCGGCAACCACACGACTGATGGTAATGCGGGCCGAGGAACGTCCACCACCACGATGGTCGCGCACGCCATATTTCTGCGTGTAGGTGAAGTCGGCATGAGAGGGGCGGAACACCTCGCGCATGTTGTCGTAATCGCTGGAGTGCTGGTTCTCGTTGCGCACAATGAAGCCGATAGGACAGCCTGTCGACTTGCCCTCGAAGACACCGCTGAGCAGTTCCACGTGGTCTGCCTCATTGCGTGCTGTCGTAATGTTGCTCTGACCAGGACGCCTACGGTTCAGCTCCTGTTGGATGAAGTCGATATCGATGTCGATGCCGGCAGGCATGCCGTCAACAACACCGCCAATGGCCTCACCATGGCTCTCGCCAAAGGTGGTCAGACGGAAGATGGTTCCTGTAGTGTTCATGAACTTATGGGACTTATAGGTCTTATAGGTCTTATGTGACTTATAGGATGGGCCTGATTAGTGGCAATGGCCACAGCCACAGCCATCGTGATGATGCTCGTGTTCATGGTCACAGCCACAGTCGTCGTGGTCGCAACCACCTCCGCAATCGTCACAGTGACAGCCACAGCCACCTGTCAGGTGCTTCATCATGTGGTCTATCTCTTCTTTCGTGGCGTCACGGTTCTCCAGAACAGTACCCTCAAAATAGAGTGTCTCGCCAGCCAACGGGTGGTTGAGGTCCATCTTTACCTTGTCTTCACTGATTTCCATGACGCGACCATTGAAACGGTCACCCTGCTCGTTCTGCAGTGGAACGATGGCGTCCTGGAAGATATGCTCGTGGTCGAAGTGGCCGTTGATGCAGAACATCTCACGATCAAGGTCGAGTACCAGCTCGTCATGATATTCGCCATAGCCATCTTCCTTACTCAACGTAATCTGGAAGTTCTGGCCTTTCTCGGTAGCTATCATCTGCTCCTCAAACTTGTCGAGGGCAAAGCCAAAGCCAGTGATGAATGCGAATGGTTGCTCGGCAGTGGCCTCTTCAATGAGTTCTTTTCCGTTGTCGCCGTCAACATACAGCTTGTATGAAGCGGCAATGTACTTGTTTGTCTTGTTGTCCATATACCTTATTATATACTCTTAGTTTCTTTCAGAGCGCAAAGGTACTGCAAAATGATGGAATTTCCAAAGAAAAAGTATGAAATTTGATTCAAATCAATGAAAGTAGGATTTAATTGACATGGGTCAAAAATAACGTTGTGTGCGCAAACAATTTCGTGTTTTTCTTGTTTTGTATGAAAAAACGCCTTACCTTTGCATCGTCAATCAAGACAAAAGGATAACATTTAAAGGTAAAAATTAAAGATTAAGAAAGGGTAACAAAATGAAAAAGATTGTATTGACACTGGTTGCTCTGATGAGCATGACAACCATTTTCGCAGAGAACGAAGGTATGAACACTACTGAGGCATACAACATGACCGTCAATATGAAGAATTTGGCACGTACCTTGAACCTGTCTAAGGATCAGGTGGAGAGCGTTGCCGAGGTCCACAAGACTTTCTCTTCAGAGATGATGTTCGCTGCACAGTATGGTAAGGAAGAGCGTACAAAGATGGTAGAGAAGGCCATTAATAAGGACTTGGCCTACATGAACTACATCCTGAACAAGGATCAGTATCGCAAGTACGTGATGCTGCTGAACATGACGCTCGTAAACCGTGGTTTGAAGTAAGTGTGATAGATAGTTAGTTAGTAGTATTAATGTTATGAAAAGAAGGGGCATTACCGTGATGGCAGTGCCTCTTTCTTTGTTTTATGGCAAATTATTTGGCTAAAAGCGAAAAAAGTGGTAATTTTGCCGTTGGAAATCAATTCATAGTAAAAAAACTAACTGGATATACAATAAAATGAAACAGATAAGAATCATACTTTTGGCACTGGTAGCTGCCATTCTGGTGGGGTGTGGAACGTCATCTACAGTGCCTATTTCAGGAAGAAAACGTACGCTGATGGTGTCTGACGAACAGGTACTGAGTCTGTCGAACCAGCAATATCAGGAGTATATGCAGACTGCCAAGCCCTCAACGAATGCTGCCAATACGGCCATGGTCAAGCGGGTGGGGCAGAACTTGGCGAATGCGGTGGTGACTTATCTCAACGCCAATGGTCTTGGTAGCGAAGTCTCTCAGTACAAGTGGGAGTTCAACCTGGTGCAGGACCAGTCGGTGAATGCTTTCTGTATGCCTGGTGGCAAGATTGTGGTTTATGAGGGACTGTTGCCTATCACACAGGACGAGACGTCGCTGGCCATTGTGCTGGGGCATGAGATTGCCCATGCTGTTGCCAAGCACTCTGCCGAACAGATGTCCACAGCCATCAAGCAGCAGTATGGTGCCCAGGCGCTGAGTGTGTTGATGACTGGCGCTGGTGCCAGCAGTGGTTTGCAACAGGTGGCAGGAACGGTCTTCGGACTGGGCACTAAGGGTGCCAGTGCTAAGTATTCGCGCGACCATGAGAGTGAGGCCGACTATATGGGTATTATCTTTGCCGCTATGGCTGGCTACAATCCTGATGCTGCTGTTCCTTTCTGGCAACGCATGTCACAGGCTACGGGTGGTGGCTCTACGTCGTGGTTGAGCACACACCCCAGTGATGCTACGCGTATCAAGCAGATTCAGGGATGGTTGCCTGAGGCCAGAAAGTATTATAAGGGCGGCAAGTCCAGTGTGGGTAACAGCAAAAACATGAAGACCATACATATCTCTAGTAAGAAAAATACCAAAAAGAAGAAATAAATGATGAGAAAAGTATTTTTTAGTCTGTCGATGCTGATGGCCTTAAGCCTGTCAGCACAACAGAAACAGGGTGGCATCAGTCCACAGATGCTACAGCAGATAGAACAGCAGAATGCGCCTACAGCCTCTGATCGTGCTCTGCGCAATGCACTGGCAGCCAACGCTATCGATAACCTGGCACAGAACCGTCAGCATGCAGGGGCGCTGGATACCTATTTCAGCATAGAGACCAAGAAACAGTCGATTACTGATCAGAAGTCGAGTGGTCGCTGTTGGATGTTCAGTGGCTTGAACGTGTTGCGTGCCAATTTTGCACAGCGTACGGATTCGCTGAGCGTATTGTTCTCGCAGGACTACCTGTTCTTCTGGGACCAGCTGGAGAAGGCTAACCTGATGCTGCAGGGCATTATCGATACCGGCAACAAACCCATTGACGACCAGCGTGTGCAGTTCTTCTTCCACTATCCGCTGAACGATGGTGGTACGTTCTGTGGTGTTGCTGACCTGGCAGAGAAATACGGTCTGGTACCTGCTGACGTACAGCCTGAGACCTTCTCGGCTGATAACACCTCTAAGATGTCGAGCATCATCAAGTCAAAACTCCGTGAGCAGGGCTTGGAACTGCGTAAGATGGTGGCAGAGGGTAAGAAAGCCAAGGCTATTGAACAGCGTAAGACGCAGATGCTCAGCGAGATATACCACATGCTGACCATCACGTTGGGTGAACCTATCAAGGAGTTTACCTATGCCTTCAAGAACAAGGACGGCAAGGCCATCACACCTGCTAAGAAGTACACACCCCAGTCGTTCTATGAAGAGACGGTGGGTGGCAAACTCAATGGCACGTTCATCATGGTGATGAATGACCCGCGTCGCGACTACTACAAGACCTACGAGGTGGAGTACGATCGCCATGTCTATGACGGACATAACTGGAAGTATCTGAACCTGCCTATGGAGGAGATAGAACAGCTGGCCATTGCCTCACTGAAGGATGGTCGCAAGCTCTATAGCAGCTATGATGTTGGCAAGCAGCTGGACAGGAAACGCGGCTATTGCGACTTGGAGAATTTCGACTATGAGTCACTGTTCAATACCACGTTCAACATGACGAAGGCTGAGCGTATCTCTACGTTCGACAGTGGTTCCACACACGCTATGACACTCTGTGCGGTTGACCTCGATGCCAATGGTCAGCCCCTGAAGTGGAAGGTGGAGAACTCGTGGGGTGGCAGCTGGGGACAGCAGGGCTGTCTCATCATGTCGGCACGCTGGTTCCGTGAGTATATGTTCCGTCTGGTGGTCGACAAGAAGTACGTCTCTGAGAAGCTGCTGAAGGACTACGAGCAGAAGCCTGTCATGGTGATGCCGGAAGACCCCTTGTTCCAGGTGGACGAGTAAAAAAGTGACAATTATTTGCTACAAGTGTGATTTTTCTGTCAAAATGTTTGGCAGATTCCTGAAAAAGTTATACTTTTGCAATCGATTAATAAAAACAGAGAGAACAATGAACATGTTTAATGCTTACTTTTACGGCTATTACTTTTACTTTACAAGCAATTGTGAAGCGGTAGGTCGTATGTAAGATTAAAACATGAACAAAATAGTAATAAGGCTCCGCTTCACCAACCAGTGAAAGCGGAGTTTTTTATAATAATAAGATAGTCAAATAGTGAAATTGTCAAATAGTCAAATAATAAGATGAAACGTATTGCTATACAAGGACTGATAGGGTCGTTCCACGACATTGCTACTCACCTCTATTTCGAGAACGAGCAGATACAACTCATCTGTTGCAACACTTTCGAGGAGGTGTTCCGTAACATGAAGCAAGACCCTACGGCCATTGGTATGCTGGCCATCGAGAATACTATCGCTGGTTCGTTGCTGCATAACTACGAGTTGCTGCGCGACAGTGGTACCACCATTGTGGGCGAGCATAAGTTGCACATCACGCATTGCATCTGCTGTCTGCCTGAGGACGACTGGGATACCATCACGGAAGTGCATTCGCATCCTGTGGCGCTCATGCAGTGTCGCCAGTTCCTTTCCCAGCATCCACAGTTGAAGAATGTGGAGGCTGAGGATACCGCTGGTTCAGCGAAGATGATTGCTGAGGGTCACCATAAGGGGTGGGCAGCCATCTGTCATGCTGAGGCTGCCAGACTCTATGGTCTGAAGGTGCTCGAAGACCATATCGAGGACAACAAGCACAACTTCACCCGTTTCCTGGTGGTCTCGAATCCTAACAAGGCCGACCTGTTGCGACCATTGACGGAGGCCAACAAGGCCAGCATCGTGTTCTCGTTGCCTCACGAGCAGGGCTCGCTGGCACACGTATTGGCTATCCTCTCGTTCTATCATATCAACCTGACGAAGATCCAGTCGTTGCCCATCATTGGTAAGGAGTGGGAATACCTGTTCTATGTCGATGTGATGTACGATGACCTGACACGCTATCGCCAGTCGATAGACGCAATTATCCCATTAACCAAGGATTTCAAGATTTTAGGAGAATATAAGGACGGTCGACAGACCAACTAAGAATTGAAAAATTGAAGAATTGAAAAATTGAAGTTATTGAAGAATTGAAAAATTGAAAACATATATATGGAAAAAAAAGTAAATACTGGTAGTGAAGAAATTGGAAAGGAGAAGAATACTTCAACTCTTCAATCTTTTAATTCTTCAATTGTTCCAGCCGATAGGCTGAGTCTGGTACAGGAGTACTACTTCAGTCGCAAACTGAAAGAGGTGGCACAGATGAATGCCGAGGGCAAGGACATTATCAGTCTGGCCATTGGCAGCCCCGATATGCCCCCCTCAGAGCAAACGATAGAAAAACTGTGCGAGGTGGCTCATCAGCCTGGTGCCCATGGCTATCAGCCCACACAGGGTACACCTGAGTTGCGCGAGGCTATGGCAGGGTTCTACAAGCGTTGGTACAACGTCGATTTGGATGCCAAGAGCGAGGTGTTGCCATTGATTGGTTCCAAGGAGGGCATCCTGCACGTCACGCTGGCTTTTGTCAATCCTGGTGACGTGGTATTGGTGCCCAATCCTGGCTATCCTACCTATACGTCTTTGTCAAAGATCCTGGGTGCGAAGATTGTCAACTACGACCTGCGCGAAGACAATGGGTGGCAACCCGATTTCGACCAGTTGGAGGAAATAGCTAACACCCATCACCAATCACCCAACACCCGAATCAAGCTGATGTGGACCAACTATCCCAATATGCCGACGGGTGGGCGTGCCCGCATGGAGACCTATGAGCGTCTCGTGCGGTTTGCCCGCGCGAACAATATCGTCGTGGTCAATGATAACCCTTACTCGTTTATCCTCAGCGAGGAACACCTCTCCATCCTGCAGGTTCCTGGTGCCAAGGACTGCTGCATCGAGTTTAACTCGATGTCGAAGAGTCATAATATGCCTGGTTGGCGTGTAGGCCTCTGTGCCTCTAATGCACAGTTCATCCAGTGGATTCTGAAGGTGCAGTCGAATATCGAGAGCGGTACCTTCCGTGGCATCCAACTGGCTGCTGCTGAGGCCTATAAGAACGACGAGGCTTGGCATCGTGAGTTTAATATCGAGACCTATGCCCGTCGTCGCCAGTGGGCCGAGAAGATCATGGACGTCCTGGGTTGTACCTACGACCCGCATCAGGTGGGCATGTTCCTGTGGGGCAAGATTCCTGACAGCATTCAGAACGTAGAAGACCTCACGGAGCGCGTCCTCCATGAGGCCCGTGTCTTCATCACCCCCGGCTTCATCTTCGGCTCTAATGGCGAGCACTACATCCGCATCTCCCTCTGTGCCAAGGAAGACAAAATCCAAGAGGCCCTTCAGAGAATTGAAAAATTGAAAGATTGAAAAATTGAAGTTTTTCATGTGATGAAAGAAATTGTGATGAGAATTGAAAAATTGAAGTTTTTCATGTGATGAAAGAAATTGTGATTGCAAACTTGAGCTTAGATTTTGCACTGAGAATAGTAAACTTGTACAAGTATCTATATGATGCCAAACAAGAATATGTGATGTCAAAACAGTTACTCAGATGTGGAACGAGTATTGGGGCAAATATTGCTGAAAGTGAACACGCACAAAGTACAGCGGATTTTATCTCGAAACTATACATTTCACTGAAAGAAGCTAATGAAACTAAGTATTGGTTGACACTACTATACAAAGCTTCATACCTGACAGAAAATGAGTATGAATCGATGATGAAGGATTTGCGTATAATAATAGGAACATTAGTTAATACAATAAAGAAAACAAAAGATAACCCAACAGAATAGGGGATGCGAAGAACTTCAATTCTTCAAAAGAACTTCAATTCTTCAAAAGAACTTCAATTCTTCAAAAGAACTTCAATTCTTCAAAAGAACTTCAATTCTTCAATTCTTCAATTCTTAAATTCTAAAGAAGTATGGAACTAGAATTAGAGAAACTGAATTTACCGAGTGACAACGAACGCCCCTTCGTCATTGCAGGCCCCTGCAGTGCCGAGACTGAGGAGCAAGTGATGGATACAGCCCGCCAACTGGCACTGAAAGGCTGTCATAACTTCCGTGCAGGTGTATGGAAACCCCGTACCAAACCAGGTGGCTTCGAGGGCCATGGCGAACCCGCCCTTGTCTGGATGAAGCAGGTGAAGGACGAGACAAAGATGCAGATTGCTACCGAGGTGGCTACGCCAGAACATGTAGAGCTGGCCCTGAAGTATGGCATGGATATCCTGTGGATAGGTGCCCGTACTACTGCCAACCCCTTTGCCGTACAGGCCTTGGCAGATGCCCTGAAGGGTGTCGATGTCCCTGTCTTTATCAAGAACCCCGTGAATCCTGACTTGGAACTCTGGATTGGTGCTTTGCAGCGTCTGAACCAGGCTGGCGTCAAGCGCCTGGGTGCTATCCATCGTGGTTTCTCCAGCTACGAGCAGAAGATCTACCGCAATGCTCCTATGTGGCAGATTCCCATTGAGTTGCATCGTCGCATCCCTGAGTTGCCCATCATCAGTGACCCCAGCCACATTGGTGGCCGTCGAGAGCTGATTGCTCCCCTCTGTCAGCAGGCTATGGACCTCGGCTTCGATGGCCTTATTGTCGAGAGCCATCGCGACCCGGATAAGGCCTGGAGCGATGCCAAACAGCAGGTGACACCTGATGTCCTCGACTATATCCTGTCATTGCTGGTTATCCGTGACGAGCATGTCACCACCGAGAACATCCAGCAGTTGCGTAAGCAGATTGACGATCTTGACAACCAGCTGATGGAGATCCTGTCGAAGCGTATGGCTGTCTGTCGCGAGATTGGTAACTACAAGAGGGAACACAACATGACGGTGCTGCAGGCTTCGCGCTATAACGAGATCCTCGAGAAGCGTGGCGTGCAGGGTACACTCTCTGGTATGGGTGCCGAGTTTGTCGCCAAGGTCTTTGAGAGCATCCACGAAGAGTCCGTTCGCCAACAGATCGAAATCGTCAACAAGTAAAATGGAAAGATTGAAGAATTGAAGAATTGAAGTCCCTGCGGCTTCAAAAATTGAAAAGTTAAATAATTGAAGAATTGAAGTCCCTGCGGCTTGAAAAACTTCAATTTTTCAATTCTTCAATTCTTCAACTCTTCAACTCTTCAATTCTTCAAAAACTTCAATTTTTCAATTTTTGAATTCTTCAATTCTATGAAAATACTAGTATTAGGTGCAGGCAAGATGGGCTCATTCTTCATCGACCTGCTGAGCTTCGACCACGAGGTGGCTGTCTTTGAGCGCGATGCCAAGCGCATGCGCTTCACCTACAACTGTCAGCGCTTCACCAGCTATGACGAGATCAAGGCCTTCCAGCCTGAGTTGCTCATCAATGCCGTCACGCTGAAATACACCATCCCTGTCTTCAAGGAGGTCATTCCCTATCTTCCTAAGGAGTGTATCATCAGCGATATTGCCTCTGTCAAGACGGATATGAAGGAGTTCTATGAACAGACGGGCATGCGCTATGTCTCTACACACCCCATGTTCGGACCCACCTTTGCCAATCTGCAGCAACTCTCCGAGGAGAACGCTATCATCATCAGTGAGGGCGACTACATGGGACGCATCTTCTTCAAGGACCTCTACCAGCGACTGGGACTGAACATCTATGAGTACACCTTCGAGGAACACGATAAGACGGTGGCTTACTCACTGTCTATCCCCTTTGTCAGCACTTTCGTTTTTGCCGCTGTCATGAAGCATCAGGACGCTCCTGGTACCACCTTCAAGCGCCACATGCGTATTGCCAAGGGCGTGCTCAACGAGGACGACTACCTCTTGCAGGAAATCCTCTTCAACCCCTATACCCACGACCAGGTGGCACAGATCCGTACCGAGCTCAAGGAACTGCTGGAGATTATCGACCAGAAGGATGCTGCAGGCATGAAGGGCTATCTCACGAAGATTCGTAATAATGTGAAGCGCGACATAGAAATCAACAAATAGGACCATGGCATTAGGAAAATGGATTGGGGGCATCCTTGGCTTCATGAGTGGTGGCCCCTTGGGAGCACTGGCAGGCATTGTGCTGGGTGGCTTCCTCGACAATATGCTCGATGGGGTGAATACCCCAGAGACGCAGGGCACCTTCGATGGCTATAGTGGTGGCTATCAGGCGAGGGCGGCACAGGGACAGCGCAACAGTTTCCTGTTCTCCATGCTGGTCTTGGCATCGTATATCATCAAGGCCGATGGCAAAGTCATGCACTCCGAGATGGAACTGGTGCGCAACATGCTGCGCCAGAACTTTGGCGATGTGGCCAGTCAGCAGGGTGACGAGATTTTGCGCAAGCTCTTCGATGAACAGAAGCGGGTAGGGGAGCACCAGTTTAAGAACACTGTTGCCGACTGCTGTCGACAGATAGCCATGAATATGGACTATTCACAGCGCCTGCAGCTGCTCAACTTCCTTGTCATGATCTCCCAGGCCGATGGTCGTGTAGACCCCTCAGAGGTCGTGGCCATGAAGGAGTGTGCCCAATGGATGCAGATGTCTGCTGACGAGATAGACTCCATGCTGGGCATGGGTAAGGATGACCTGGCATCAGCCTACAAGGTCCTTGGCGTCTCCCCCGATGCCACTGATGCCGAGCTCAAGCGTGCCTACCGCAACCTGGCCCTGAACCACCATCCCGACAAGGTGGCAGCCCTCGGTGAGGACATCCGCAAGGCTGCCGAAAAGAAGTTCCAGGAAATCAACGATGCCAAAGAGCGCATCTGGAAGGCCCGCGGCCTATAACCCAGTCTCAAAACAAAAACCGTTTTTCTTTATTCTAAGGAATTTAGGAACTTAGGAATTTATTTCCTTGATTCCTTGGTTCCTTAGACTAAAATTTCTGCCCTTTCTGCGCTTTCTTCGACTGAAGATCGAAGTGTGGCGTTGCAATCTGCGGGCCCTTCTTTTATTCTAAGGAACCAAGGAATCAAGGAATTTTTTCGTTGACTCGTGCGCGTAAGCTATTCCTAAGTTCCCAGATTCCTTAAACCCAATAACTCTCCATAGAAATCACGAGTTAGGAAGATACTTTTTCTGTAAAATCCAAACTTTTTCGCGTTTTTCTTCGTTTTGTGCAAAATAATTGCTATCTTTGCAACATCATAGAATTTGAATCGATGAAAGAAGCATCTGTCAAACCATATCTCATAGAGAAACTCAAGCAAGAACACTGCTTGTGGAGCTATGACAACGACTCTATCCACGACATGCCCGACGACATGTTGATAGAGCTAGTAATGCTTTATCTTGACATCGATGAAATCAATATGCTCTTCAGCATTTTCTCCTATAAGAAGATGAAGAAAGCGTGGATAGAGAATGTAGTGGCTCAGGGAGAACGCTACTATAACCTGAACTATTTCTTTGCCTGGTACTACTTCCACGCCAAGCGTCCGCGCAGTTATGTGAAGGCCATGGCCACACGCCAACTCAATAAAAGACTGGCAGCATGAATTCGCCTGGCAGATGTAGAGTCCATTGGTATCATGAAGATGGAGGCTATGATGCGTCGTAGTAAGTTCCGTGACTACTATGACATCTATTCCATCCTTAAGAATGGTGCCGACATCAACGCTTTGATTCCGCAAGCGCTTGAACATTCTGGTCATAAGTTAAAGAGCAAGGGACTCATGGCTATGTTGTCGAATGGCGCATTATTCAAAAAGGATGAACAATTCACTCAACTTCAACCCATTTACGACGTTAGTTCTTCGGATATCGAGGCGTATATCAAGAGTTTGCTGGCTCGGAAAGATTAGAAAGGCGCTTCGACAGGACGGCTCGCCTAAGGTGAGGTTTGAATGTGTTCTCAAATGAGTTTGGCAAAGGTTTTAACAATCCTTAAGCCCAAAAATTCGTTTTTCTCGATTTTTTTACGTACCTTTGCGTCCGCTAAATGAGAACAGGCCCAGTTTCATAAGGGAAACAGACGAAAAAAATAGTCAGCCTGTGATCAGACACGGAGATGAGCGCCCTGCTTGGGAGGTGCATCCGTGAGAGTTCTTTGATTTACTAAATTGCATTAAGAGTCGACTTCGGGTCGCACCAACCGAGCAGCATATCGCAACGGTGGTAAAATAATGCGAGTTAAGAATTTGTTTTATTCATTAACTAAATAAAGATATGATTAGAAAGAGAAGATTTCGTGGAAACAAAAAGGCAGAGCAACAGGATCCCGTTCAGGAAGGAAAGATTCAGTTGCTTGATGGGCGCGTGCTGGACTGCTACCCATTGGAGCAGCCGCAAGGCGAAGTGGATAACCATTTATCGCTTGACACTACGGGCGTCTATCTGTCATTGAAAAGGCCGAATAAGGCTAATACGGTGAAAGATAATCAAGACGAAGATGAGAAGTTGTTGGAGAAGCTGTTTCTTGACAATGCCTTTGTTTTGTTGAATAACAGGGAGCGCATTCTGAGCGACAGCCGTATGTTCCTCTGTCCGTTGCCCATTCGGAATGGATTGGCCTACACAGGGACAAGTGGTTTCCATCACCCGACGTTGGGAATATACATTGAGTTCTGGTTGCATTGTCCTGCAGCGACCGTTATGAAAGACAATGGAGAAAAATGGCTGTTGTGGCATATTGCTGGCAGTCCGCTTAGTGGTAGTAACCGTTGCAGTCTCATTAATGCGCAAGGTGAGAGTAGGTGTGAACAGGGTTCACGTTTCAAGGACATCTGGGTGCCTTTTATGGAAATCAATGCTCGGTATGATGAAGCAAAGAGTATGTATGATGCCTATACGCTCCGGCAAGTGCTGAGTATTTTCGAGAATGAGGGAATAAAAGTAGCCTATAAGAAAAATACAAACTTATTCTTCTTGGAGCAGGCCAATAAGGAACTGAAAAGGAGCATAAGGTCATTGAAGGCTTATACAGAGCATCTCTATACAAAGTTACACAAGGCTCTGCTGGAGTTGAAATGTGTGGAACTGAAGGCTTTCATGGCTGAGTACAATGAACGGGAGGAGGCTATGGCTTACCGTCTGGCACAGATTCAGCATGAGCGGTTGGAACTGAGAAAACAGTTAAAGTCGAATGAGATTGACGGCATTCAGTATCAGAAGCTATGGATGCCTTTTCACAAGGAGAAGAAGCAGATTGTGAGTGAAATGAATCGCTTTGTTGATGATGCCTTACACACTCTTTATCCTGACGATAGAATTACACTAAGCGAGGTTAAGGACTTTATAGAAAAGTATTATGCAACCAATAAATAAACAAGAAAATGAAAAGAACAGTAGTATGTGAGTATGTAGGCTTCGGTCACCCGGATGCCGTTGCAGACCAAGTGAGTGATGCCCTGT
>JAEEGH010001186.1_pt1 | contig 77185 bp, 58 predicted proteins | sample 9134181 | NCBI WGS metagenome assembly JAEEGH01 (sample SAMN16246544, study PRJNA631951) | gut metagenome | biome: gut microbiome; feature: rumen; material: DP-attached | host: Bos | place: Iran: Karaj | collected 2018-10 | reverse complement strand
TCCGACAATTTCAATTGCTACGGGAGCGCTTGTGTCTGAATTCATTGAAAGAGAATCGCCGTATTTATCCTGTAAATATGTGCCATACTCTTTTGCCATGTCTACATAGCTACCTGAGTTGATGAATGTGTATCTTCTTGTAAGTGTCTCATCCGGAAGTGAAGGAACATACTCGTATACTTCACTGTTTGCGATATCACCTACATCATACTTTTCTCTCTGGCAAATGCTGTAGACTGCATTTACATAGTTGTAGCTGTTGTTTTTACCACTTATGTCTGCCTGAATGGAAGCATAAGGGCTACCATCTTCAAGAACACAGATGAAGGAATCATTTCCCTCAGCTACACCGAATACTCCGTAATATGCTCTGGTGTTATGTACTACCGCATCTCTGCTAAGACACATATCCCATCCATATACATTTGTATAGTAGCTGCTCTGTGATACCTTGCCGTTGTTGAAGTTGATTGTTGCTCCGCCGCCTTCGGGTACGAGCATGTAACCTTCTTCATCCTGTCCGCCTGCTCCGAAATAAGGGAGAGGAGTAAGTGTATAGATCGGTGAATCTGATTTATACTGAAGGTCCTTCATGGGAACCTCAACGACAAGATCATTTCCATCAAGCTTGTAAATAACGCTTACGTTGAATACCGGCTTGTCTGAATCCTTTACTGAAAGGTCATTTGCTTTATCAGCCTGGAAATTATCGTATGTATATCCGGCTTCTTCAAATGCCTTTTCCATCTTCTTTCTAACGTTTTCCTTTGTCTTATCACGAAGAACATAGATTACGTTGTCTGCAAGAAGAGGATAGTTTGCAAGGAGCTCATCCTTGTTGGCCTCATCCTTTTTACCAAGCTTGTTGATATCGTACTTTTTGTAGTACTGCTGGATAAAGTTAACTGCTTCCTTATCCATCTTATCAAGCCAGCCATCAAGGGCATCCTTTGTAATTACAGGTGGTATTACATATTCCTTGATTACATCACCGAGTGAGTAATCTACTCTGATGGAATCACCATCCTGTGTAATGTTGTAAATCTGATTTGAAGTACTGTATGCAAAGGTGTTATATGTTGTTTCAAGTCCTGTAACCACTGAATATGACATGATCAGAGGTGACTGAAGATTTGCTTTCTCCTCAGGAAGTGCAACCGCATCATTTGCTGCATTGTCAGGATTTGACTTCCACACCTTTCCGGTCTCTTTAACAGTTAATGTAAACTGTGTTGTAACCGGATCCATCTCAAGCTTTAACTTGTCGTTCTCAAGGACTACTGTGTCCCTTCCGCCTTCATAAGAATACGGTACGACAGCTTCCTGTGTATCACTGGCATTTTTATGATTTATTATGAAAAGTACGGCAATCAGTATTAAAACGCATATGATAACAGGTGCTATTAAGCCTTTTAAAAACTGCCATATTTTCTCTTTCTTCATATCTTTCATGTCTGCTCCCATCCGTAATTCCTATAGTCGGAACAAAAATTCCTTACCCAGAGAGATAAAGTAGGAAACTCCCTGAGATATCATACTGAAGAAGATCATCAGTATGAAGATCATAACAAGCATTGCAAAAAGTGTTGCAACCGTGAATAAAAGGTTCTTTCCAGCTGAGTACTCATGAATCTGTCCCATTGCTGCTATAACCAGGAGTGCTGCCCACACAAGTGATATCGCACTTACCATGGCGTAAAACTCAGCTTCATCTACGGTAACGAAGTTACTGAATAACATCAGCGGGAACTGGATCAGCGGATACGGCGTAAGCGCATAGCACGTTGCCATATAAACCTGTCCTAGTCGCCCCTTACCATCGAATAGAGTGGTAAGCCCCCAGTTTCCTACAACCCAGAGGGCCAGCGGAAACAGTATACTTGCTACATATAGGAATATATTCAAGTCTTCCCAGTAAACTACCAGGAAAATGAAGCTCGTGTATCTAAGCTTGAGTATTCTTATAAGTATTGTTGCTATAAGAATAGTGTTAGCTGCTGCGTAGGTTCCTCTTTTTTCATGTGTCAGATCCCAGAATCCGTCAAGCGGATGGGTGATACAGTATAAAGCGAACTTCAGCGAGTCAATATATCGATCATATTTCTCTTTTGTGATAGCTGCCATTATTTTTCTCCGTCCTGTACATTCATGAAAATATCTGCAGTGTCAATCTCATGTTTTATCTTCTTGACTCTTCCGATTCCCAAAGGAATAAGGAACAGTGCCAGAATAACCACTACAATCAAAACAATATGATCTTCAACCCATATCTTTCGATACTGCTTATATGCCTTTGAGTAGTTCTCTCTGTCATACTTGAGTTCAAAATACTTCATGGCATCTTTGTACTGTTCCTGACGAAGAAGTGCTCTTCCGATTCCGATATAAGCAAGGTCGTAGTTGCCGTTCTGGTCCATTACCTGCTGCCAGTAATTACCTGAAGCTTCGTAATTTCCCTTGTCGAATTCCTCTATTGCACTGTATACCAGATTTCCAAACTCAGTAGGAACAAAGGATGTTATCGAGCAGTCAAGACTATCTACTACGTAGAGCTCGTGACCTATGTGCTCGATCGCTGATGGTCTTCTAAAGTAACCATCCATGTTTCCGTTACCACCAAAGGCAAATACCATTCTGCCCTGGTCATCATATGCAAATAGCCTTCCTCTGTTTCTGTCAAGGCACACATAGATGTCATTGTCCATAACTGTTATATCTGTGAGGATTGAAGGACCTTCATATCCACCGCCGGCTCCAAGATAAAGGTCTCCGCCTACTGACCAGTTGCCGTTAGAAACCAGGACATCGCTACCCATGAGGTTTAACTTTCTTACGGCATTCTCGTCTGCTCTTGCCTGATCTTCTGTGCGAGCTTTGGTTGCATATATAAATCCTTCATAGTCCATGTAGATGTTTTCATATTCTGTAGGAACGAAGGATTCAAGCTTTGCTCTCTGTTCCTGAGAAGCAAGTTTCTTCCATATATAATCTGTCCACTCAAAGCTAACAGGTGTGGCTCCCACAAATCCCGAAAAAGTACCATCATTTTCGTACTTTACAAGACCTTTGTTTATTCCGGATGCGATGCAGTAAACTCTTTCAGCTGTATCAACTGCCAGTTTATTGGGCTGGAAAACAAGGGAAGGATCAAGGGTATTATCTGTAGGTTTTATAAATTCCATCAGATAGTTGAAATCCTTATCAACCTTGACTATCCTTGCGTTTCCCTGATCTGCTATAAAGATGTTGCCGTCCTCTGAAACTGAAATATCAGTTGGATTGTTGAATGTAGCAGGTCCTGATCCGCCTTTTATTGAATCTACAACTCTTACAACTTCAAGCTTTTCAGGTGATACTCTGTTCAGTTCTATGATCCTGTTGTTGCCTGTATCACACAGATAAAGAGAATTACCAACAGCAAACAGTCCCTGAGGATTTTTAAGTTTGACGTCAAGTCCAAGCTCTGAAGATGTGAGTACCTTGCTGACAGAATACAGATCCGGGCTCTCCTGAACATCTCCCCAATAATCGTAGTTATATGTGTAGTGTTTCTCTTCTGCGCAGGCCGTAACAGGCTGTAAAAGCACAATTGATACACCAATGAATGCTGCTAAAGTTTTTATGAATAAATTCTTTTTACGCATATCGCCTAGACCTTTCGCTTTAATCTTTAAGACCTGAGCTAGCCATTGTCTCAAGGATCTGGCTCTCAGAGAATACAAAGATAATAATTGGAACAATCATAACAACCACAAGTACGGCTGCTCCTTGTCCGGTTCTTGCAATTCCTCCGCTCTGGATCTGCTGAAGGGCATATACAAGGGTTTTTCTCTCTTCTGAATAGATATATGTTGATGCCTTGTTGTTCCAAAGAGCCTGAACTGAGAAGATGATAAGTGTCATCCATGCGGGCTTAACGTTTGGCATTACAATTCCTGAGAATACTTTCCACTCATTGGCACCATCGATCTTGGCTGCTTCTATAAGTGATGTAGGAAGTCCTTCCATGAACTGCTTCATAAGGAAAAGCCCCATTGGAGAAGCAAAAGCCGGAATGATGATTGACCAGTAGGTATCGATCCATCCGAGTTTATTAAGTATCAGGTAGTTAGGAATCTGTGTTACCCAACCTGTGAACATCATGGCTACTGTTACAAGTTTGAAAAATGCCTTGTTTCCCGGGAAGTCATATTTAGCAAGAACGAATGCTCCCATGGAGGCAATGATAAGGTGTCCTGCTGTTCCCACAAATGTGATGAATACTGTGTTGAAAAGATATCTTGTAAATGTGACCCAGGATTTTCCCATTGTTACAAACAGATCTGAGAAGTTATCAAGTGTTGGATGCTGTGGGAAAACTCTTGGTGGGAATTTAAAGAGTTCATCCAAAGGTTTAAGTGCACTGCTGACTGCATATACAATCGGGAACACCATGACTATGGCAACAAGTACAAGGAAAACGTAAAGTGCTATATCTCCTGCTATTGATCTGTTCGGTTTTCTTTTCTTAATTAGCTTCTTGCTCATATCAAGTTCCAACTCTCCTTAAAAGACTCTGGATCGCCTTGTTGCAAAGTATCATCATAAGGAACAATATTGTTGCTATTGCGCAGGCATAACCCATTTCAAATCTTGAAAAACCATAGTCAAACAAATGAGTAACAATTGTACGTGCTGCATAATCTGTACTTGGATATCCGCAAAGGGCCATGGTTACATCTGCAACACCAAAGGATGATGTGATGGACATAACTGCACCGAACATAAGCATAGGTTTCATGTTTGGAAGTGTAATGTACCAAAGCTCCTGCCATCTGTTCTTTATTCCATCCATGTATCCGGCTTCAAACTGTGCTCTGTCAACGCCCTGAAGACCTGCTACGAATGAAAGGAATCCTGTTCCCAAACTCATCCAGAGGATAACCAGCATACATATAGGAAGCATGTAAGTTGGATTTATGAGCCAAAGTTGAGGGCGATCAATGATTCCCACATTCATAAGGAATGCATTTACGTATCCATAGGCATCTCCTCTAAAGAACACTGAGAAGATAACATAACAGTTACCTGCGATTGACGGTGCATAGAAAACAATTACCGCAATACTTCTTATCCACCTTGGAAGTTCATTTATAAGCCATGCAAACAGGAAAGAAAGGATGTAGCCCAAAGGTCCTGTGATCAGTGCTATCATTAGTGTGTTTTTTACACCTATCAGGAAGATGTCATCCTGAAGCACAAGGCTTATATAGTTCTGAAGTCCTATGAATCTCGGTGGTTCGAGGATGTTGTAATATGTGAAGCTGTAGTAGATTGATGCAACTACAGGGAACACGTAGAACATAGTGAACAATATTGCATATGGAGCAAGAAAGAGATAACACATCTTGCGATTTTTGGCTTTTTTAAGTGCCACTGTAAAATTATGCTTTCGAAGCTTTATATACTTCTGCAGATATTCCTTCATTGTCAGTTCTCCATCGGTCCTTGTTTTTATTCAACCGGCATACCAAACTCAATACGTTTCTTCTTTATCTCTTCGTCAATGAGAATCGAGTAATCGATGATTGTCTCTCTGGAATCAACCTTTTCGTTGATTACTTTTCTTATGGCATTTGAGATGTGTCTTCCTGTGAAATAGCCACCCGGAACTTCTCTGATACCAACTGTGTTGTCCCACTGCTCGCTAAGTACTTTGATATCGTCAGCGCTCCAGGAAAGATTCTCAAATGCATCTCTGTTTGCTGTAGCATATCTTGCAGATGAACCAAGGAGTGCCTCGATCTCTCTACCGAATCTTACCTGTGTATCAGCATTTGCCCACCACTTCATGAATTCCCATGAATTTTGTCTGAGCTCTTCATCCTCTGTTGCGATCATCATTGTTGCGCTTCCTGTGATGAAGTCTGATCTGTCGATATATTTTTTACCATTTGCATCTACTCTCTCGGTTCCCGGGATAAGTGTGAAATCCCAAAGGCCTCTTATTTCAGGAGCGGAAACCATAAGCGTGTTATAGGTTGAATATGGTGCTACACCAATTGGCATTTCTCCTGAACGGAATCTGCTGACGAAATCGTAGATGGTTGGAATTCCGTAAGCATTAAAGTATCTTACATAATCATCAAATGCTCTGACTCCGGCTTCTGTATTAACCGTTGTCTTTGTTCCTTCTTCGTTGTACATATCTCCGCCGTACTGATAGAGAAGTGAGAAGTACATTGAAAGGTCAGGTACGTTTGACATTATTGCTGTTGATGCTGCTGCAGCTCCGCTGCTTCCTGCTGCTGTAGGAATACCTATCGAAAGGTTGTTTCCCTGAATGGTCGGAAGCATCTCGATCAGTTCTTTCCATGTCTGCGGAGTCTCAAGACCAAGCTCTTCAAGTACGTCTTTTCTGTAGAACATTACGTTGAAGCCCTGTGTCTCCGGAATAGCGTAAACATGTCCATCTAATCTGTACTGCTCATATGAACTTTCTGAATAGTGAGATAGAACTTCTTCCCAGCCATCGAACTGTGTTATATCTTCTGCTGCACCTCTGAGCGCGTAGTTTACAGGCTGATCTGCACCGACTGATAAAACAACGTTTGGTCCTCGTCCTGCAAGTACCGCATTAAGAAGTGCACCCGGATCAACGATCTCTACGTTTACCTTTACACCTGAGTTTGGAGTAAAGTCATCGTCTACCATTGACTTAAGTATTGTTCCCTGGTCTCTACCTGTGAGTACCCAGACCTTAACTACTTTGTCGCTTGATTTTTCATCATAAACATCACCAACTGAATTGTAGTCTACAAAGAATGATGCGATAAAAGACTTTATCTCATGGCCTGCTTTAGTAAAGAAGTTAGCCTTGTCCTTTTTTACCTTGGCATCAGTTCCTGAAATTACCAGGTAATCCACATCGAGCTTAGTCTCACTCATCTTAAGAGATGCGGTTCCAAGAGCTGTTATATTGTCCTTGAAAGTAACAAACTCTGTTGTGATCTTCTGAGGCTTTTCCAAAAATCTTTCAAGCTGTTGTGCAATAGTCTGTGCAGTTGCAATGTTATCTGCCTTCTGTCCGGAGTAAGCAACCATATCATCGACGATCTTGTAAAGTCTTTTTGATTCAAGATCCATGGCTTCCATGATTTCCGGATAAGTTGTATCGATATGATAGTCTCTGTACACATCAGGTGTTGCTCCGGTGTACACCAAAAGTCTTCTATATATCTGGTTAAGTCTGTAAGTCGAATCTTCCATATTCTCAAGGATCGCACCCATGCCGCCAAGAGTTGCCTCAAGTCTTATGTTGTGTGTTCCTTTTGTAAGATAAAACTTATAAGGATTTCCATCTCCATCAGAAAGTGTCATTAAGTCCCAATCGTTGTTGTAGTCAAAAGAGATTTCTTCCATTTCCTTAAATGGAATCTGTCCATCTATAAGTACGCTTCTATTTGATACAGAACCTCTTGCATAGTTCTGTCTTGCCTTGACTGTAATGTTGTAATATCCATCTTCAGGAACTTCAAAATTCCATTCAATCCACTGTCCTGAAGCTCTCCACGCCTCACCACCAACGTAGTTAAGAACTGTTGTAGTAACACTGTTTGGAACTGTTGTAGGTGATGATCTGTCATATTTTGCATAAAGTGAAGATTCTGATCTTAATGTTGAATCTTCGCCCTGAACTACTTCAAGATATGTCTTGGCAGCTTCTGTTCCTTCACTGCCCTGGTTGTTTGCGATGTACTGCTCGTAACTTGGTGTTTCTTTTACCCCGCAAAGCTCAACCCTTGAAAGGATCATAGGCTCATTGTCTGCAACGAATGTAAGAGTGTTATCGCCCTTTTCGAAGTAGAACACATAAGGCTCTGCCACAAAGCCCATGTCATCTCTAAAGAAAGCTCTCTGCCAGTCGTAGTACTCAACCTGTCTTGGGCGGATCTCATTGCCCTGGTTATCAATCTTTTTCTCGCCGTCGTCCATCCACATTCTGGTAAAAGAGATATTTCTTGCATCTTCAAATGGAATCTCGCCGTTTACCAGTACAGTTCTTTCTGCAGGAACGCCTCTTGACTCCGGAATGTAGTAGTCGATATCTATCTGGTACATTCCGGCTGCTTTAACATTTACGTTCCAGGTGATCTCTGAACCTGTGCCTGTGAACACGCCCTCTCTTGATGCAACTGATTCTTTGTGTACATCACCTGTTGACTGATAATCAAAAAGGCTGATCTCTACATTTTCCCGTGGATAAGCATCTTTTGAATGGTCATTTATATATCCGGTGTAGGCACCAACTCTTTCCATGCCTTCAATTTCTTCGGTAAGATCGGCATCTGCATATTTGGCACTGAAGTCTTCGATCTTTCTGCTTGAAAGACCAATGCATATGCATACTATAACTGCCAGGATTCCCACAACTATTAAAACTTTTTTAAGTGTTTTGTTCATGTTTTTAGTCCCTATTTTTACAGTTATTATTCTTGAGCAAATACCCAGAAAGCCGGCTTAGGCTCGTAATTTCCATCAAAAAGCAATGGACATTGTTTTTGCTCTTTATTGCTTCCACCGCCTACATTTGATCTGAACTGAAGCCATGAAAGCGTATCTATTGTTCCCCAGAAAGTCATGCCTGTTATGTTTACGCCTGAGTTCTTGGCGGATTGAAGAGAATAGTACATCAGGTTGTAGATCTTTCTCTGCTTCTCATACTCTTCTTCCATCGCTTCAGGGCTTCCGTCATAACCATCTGTAGCTCTTAAATCCCACTCTGTTACCTGAACTGCTCCTACGACTTTTCCGTAAGCCTTTATTGATGCTTCCATCTCAGCTGCTGAAGGACCTTCCATACTGTAATGTCCCTGCATTCCCATGGCCGAGATCCTTGTTCCTTCGCCGGGAGCTCCTTCATTTTCCTTTATCTTCTCAAGGAGTTTGATGATTCCTTCTCTCTTTTTGGCATCGCATTCGTTGTAGTCGTTGTAGTAAAGCTCAAGGTCTGCAGGTGCATATTTGTTGGCATATTTAAAAGCATTTATTATGAAGTCTTCATTCTGATATACATGCCACCAGCTTGAATTGCCGCCGTGTCTGTCTTCCAAAAGGTCTTCTTCAGGTCTTTCTGTATCGGTTCTGTAAGTTCCGGTTGAATCTGACACTGCTTCATTTACAACATCCCATCCATAGAAAAGATCTTTATAAGGACTGCCCTCTCCTGTGAAATGTGTAAGAACTTCTCTTATGTACCACTCAAGCCTCTTGTCCATTTCTTCGGCTGTCACATAATCTTTTGTCTTGTCGTAGTCCACATGGAAGAACCACTCCGGTGTCTGCGAATGCCACAAAAGAACATGGCCTCTTACCTTTATCTGTCTGTCAGGATTTGCTTCATTCCATTTAAGTATCTTGTTCAGGATCTTTTCAGGATTCGTGTAATTAAGAACGGGAACTGTAATTGTTTCGCCGTTTAGCTCTGCCTCTTTTGTTCCCGGGCATTTACTTACGCTGTATCCGAAAAGCGAATCGGGTTTTAATTCATTGCCGAGGGTAACTGCATTAAAGTGAGTTGTTACCAGATCCCAAAGTTTTGAGTCCCAGGGCTCTTTTCCGGTTATCGCGCATCCGATCCTGCAGCCCATTTTTTTCTCCACTGCGTCACGAAGCGCCGGTATCTCTTTTGCTTCATCTTGCTTCTTATCTGAACTCATCTCTGTATTTCCTTCTGTATTAGATATTTCTTTTACAGGTGTTTCTGTGTTTGATGCTTCTGATGCCGATGCTTCCGCACCTGACTCCGTATTTGATTCTATGTTGGATTCTATGCTGGATTCTGCTGAAGATGCAGATGCACTGCTCACGCTGCCGCAGGCTGATGTTGATACCACTACAGCTGCCAAAGCCATCACTGTCAGATACTTCCCCTTTACCATCAACTTTCCTCCCCGCTTTCTAGTAATCACTTTTTGCTAAAACATATTAAAGTTGACAATGTATAGCATATAGGCTACAGACCTGACTCGCTTACCAGTTGTTGCCAGACGACATTCAGATATTGCGATTAGGTGGCAGAAATTGCCCTCTGTTTTTTGTGCATTTTTCACAATTGGCATGGGGATGTTCTAGAATGTATTATCTAATATGAGCAGAAAAGAATAGAGAATAGCAATTTTTGAGAAGTTTTACTAATCACAAGATGTTATCATAATTTATGAATTATTCGTAAAATAGTATCTGAAATAAGAGAGGTTACAGCTATGCCACCTAGGAAAGACCCAGCCGTTAAGCTTGAATATTATCAACAGAATACCGATTACAAAACACGAGTAATGGTCAACAATGTTGAAAAACAGATTTTTCCAAAAGATAGTGCGCTTCGTATCTGGTACAACGAACTTTCATGCGACTATTCATCTCATTGGCACAATGCTTTGGAGATCATCTCTCCCATTGAGAATTATTATGATGTTGAGATTGATGGCGTTTCACACCATGTAATGCCCGGCGAGATCATTATCGTTCCCCCAAGGAAATCTCACGCTCTTCATGCACCCAAGACAGGATGCAGATATGTATGCCTTTTTGACATTGACTTTTTTTCATCACTTCGAGGCTACACAAGCCTTATGCAGCTTCTTCAGGAATGCATTCACATCACACCTGAAAACTATGCACCTATTTATAATGAAATATATGACAGCTTTTCAATGATCTGGCAGGAATACTTCCAGAAAACAGAGTTCTATGAGTTCTCGATTTATTCACACCTCTTCCAGATCATGACAATGCTTTCAAGATATCACCTCAGTAAGATCAATCTCTTTACCGAGAGCACTCCGGTTAAGAGGAATGAGTATTTTGAAAAACTCAATTCTGTCATCGACTATATAGATAACAATTATGTATATGACATTACCCTTGAAGATGCTGCTGCCCTCAGCGGCTTTTCAAAGTTCCATTTTTCAAGGCTCTTCAAAGAATACATGAATTGCACCTTCTATGACTACCTGATAAATCAGAGGATCAAGGCCACAGAAGTTCTTTTGACTGATGACCGTCTCTCAATTACGGACATTGCGCTGCAGGCAGGCTTTTCAAGTATTTCTACCTTTAACAGGACCTTCAAGCAAAAGAAAGGCTGCACTCCTGGCGAATACCGCGCCCTCTACTCCGGTGGCCTCGGCAGAGAGCGCGGAGATGTAAGAGCTAAATAAGTTCTAGAATTGTGTATTTTTACTCACTACTCGTTGGCGTGATTTACTAAAACTCAAAAACAGATAAATGTCTCCTTTCATGCTTATTCAGAGCAGTCGACATTTATCTGTTTTTTCATTTTGTAAATCATCTCCGCCTGCGTAAGATTCGTAAAAATGCGCAATCCATAACATCTATCTCTGCACTGTCAGAATCGCATCCTTTATCTCGTAAATTCCCATGAGTAAACCTGATATCCTTCACCTTCAAACACGAAGAATACATTGTGTTTACCGGTTATTTTTTCATCAAGCTCATAATGAACTACTACAGGCTCTTTTGAATCTACCGATACAGGAATAGCAGCAATTTCATCAGATGATGGGGTGTCAAGGCAGATTCTTATAGAGCCCTTTCCACTTCCAAGTACTTTAACGTCAACTGCGCTTGCACCGCCATTTCCAAAATCCACTCCAGAAAGACTTGTCCAGGATCCGTCCTGGATTCCTGTGAGGATCATCTCTCCTGAGCCATACTTTTTGGCAACATCGCCATACTGGGTAGTCTTGATATCAGCGCAGTTACTCATGGTTACTGCTGGAATTTCTTTATATGGATCAAAGGCTTTTGTCTGGTCAACGCCATGTCTTGTGCCTATGCTGGCTGTTGGCTCAAGGTCTCCGCCCAGCATCAGGCTGTCGATATTTGTGCTTCTGTATCCCTGAAGAATTCCCATTTCTTTTTCCAGAATTCTTGAATGGTATGTGATATACCACTGTCCGTCAAATTCAAACATGCAGTGATGGTTGTTTCCACCCTGGCCAAAGAATACCTGAGGATTCTTAAGGACGGCGTGAGCCGGTTCAAAAGGTCCCATAGGAGAATCTGACTTCATTGTCACGATCTCTCCCTGAGAAAAGCCAAGTTCAGACTCTGCTCCTGCAGGTACATCAAAGTTTGAACAATATGAATAATAGTAAGCACCGCCAATTTTGTTTATTCCTGAATCTTCAAAAAGATATGGTACATTCTCGATAGGCTTTGGATCGCCGTCGATGCTTATCATGTCTTTTCCTAGTTTTGCAACTCTTGCTGTTCCCGGATTTGAAGCTTTTTCCTTACAAGGAACTCCGCCGCCAAAATAGATATATGCTTCTCCGTCATCGTCCATAAGTACAGCCGGGTCAAAGAGCCATGTTACTTCCGCACATGTAGGCGTATCTCTTGAAATCAGTGGGCCATTTAAAGGATCTGTAAATGGTCCAACCGGGCTGTCTGCTGTGAGAACAGCGATTCCGTTTCCATTATTTGCAAAATATAAAAAGAACTTATCCTTGCCATCTATTGTTTTGTAAGCTGCTGCCGGTGCCCATGAATTAGCTCCCCAGGATGCTGCTCCGTTTGTTCCTGCTGCATAAATAGTCCCATGGTCTGTCCAGTTAACAAGGTCCTCTGAAGACACCACATTTATAGTGTTTATGTTGCCATAAGTATTCTCTTTTACTGTTCCATCAGCATTGTAAGAGAATTTATCACCTGTCATGTAGATATAGACACGGTCTTTATATACAAGTGCATAAGGATCGGCACCAAATCTCTGAACCATAATAGGATTGTGTTCTGTAATCTTCTTGTAGCTTTTCATAATCTTCACTCTATCTAATACTTCCATCGAAATTTCCCCCGCCATCTCAGCATTCGCAAAAGATGGCCTCTCTCCCTCATAATATCCGCAACCTCCAAGTAGCAACAGGGCTAAAGCCATGATAATTAGGTGTATAAGAGGATTCCCGGTTTTTATCGATTTAAACCAATGCATAGCCCTGCCCCATTGCTTCTTTAGAGTTTGTCAAAAGAAAATATATCGAATTTAACAGGTTCAAAACCACCAAAAAGTTGCTGATTTTGTTTCAGTAATTGCGGAAGTCCCCAATTTAGCAAGCTTTACGCAGTGTGTAGCAATATTTGATTGGAAGGTCAGGCTGAAAAAATAGAAAATTACGGTAGGGTATAAACATTATTATTATGTATTGGGGAGATAATAAAATGCTTAGAAAAACACGCGTTGAAAACGGGCTTGTTAATGGCCTTCCGGGCAATGACCCGAGGGTAACTGTTTACCGAGGCATTCCTTTTGCTGAAGCACCTATTGGGGAGAATCGTTTCAAGGCTCCACAGCCTTGTAAAGACTGGGAGGAACCTCTTGATGCTTTTGAATTTGGGCCGATCTCATATCAGGATACTCCCGGAACCGGAGACGGACTCTATGACAGAGAATGGCATGTGGATCCTGACATTGCCAAGTCCGAGGACTGCCTGTATTTAAATATCTGGACACCAGCAAAAAGAGCTGATGAGAAACTTCCTGTTTTAGTATGGTACTACGGCGGCGGATTCCAGTGGGGTTACACCGCTGAAATGGAATTTAACGGAGAAGCTCTTGCAAGAAAAGGAATCGTTGTAGTCAGCATAGCCTACAGACTTGGATGCTTTGGATTTTTGGCTCACAAGGAGATAACAAAAGAAAATCCTGATGCCCCTGCAAACTTTGGTCTTCTTGACCAGAAGGCAGGTCTTCACTGGGTTAGCAGAAACATTTCTTCTTTTGGCGGAGATCCTTCAAAGATCACAATAGCAGGTCAGTCTGCCGGCGGATCAAGCGTTATGCACCAGCTTACTCATGATGGCAACCGCGACATTATTAAGGGCGCTGCCATTTTTAGCGGAATTATCAGACATGTAAACGCAGAAGATGATATATTCAGGCCCCTTAACCTTGAGCAGGCTGAAGACCTTGGCGAGAAGTTCTTTGAATCTCTTGGAGTAAAAGACCTTGAAGAAGCAAGAAAGCTCTCTTCCAAGGAGCTTCTTGACGGATACAACCGATTTATCAAAGATCATCCCAGAATGTATCCAATTGTGGATGGCAAGTTCTGTACAGGGGACCCTGTTGAGAGATTTGTTAAAAGAGATTGCGCAAACGTTCCTGTTATCTCAGGAAATACTGCAGATGAGTTTACAATAGACGGAATCAGTATGGTTGAGTCCTCTGTAAAGAGCGCATTTACTGATGCAAATAAAAATGATGCAGGTCAGAAGTTCTACTACTACAGATTTAATCCGGATATTCCTGGGGATGGTCACAAGGGCGATGCTTATCCCGGAACCTTCCATTCATGCGATCTGTGGTTCTTCTTTGACACGCTTGGAATGTGCCACAGACCTTACAAGGGCAGACACTTTGATCTGGCATACCAGATGAGCAGCTATTTTGCAAACTTTGTAAAGACAGGTAACCCGAATGCAGAAGGTCTTCCTGTTTGGGAGCCTTATAAGACCTCATCTCCTCACGAGATGGAGTTCCTTGGAAGAGGCGCTACGCCAAAACTTGAGGGAGGCATAAGACAGAACAGCCGCAATCAGGCAGTAAATCCTTATCTTCCTTCATGGGAATATATCCCGGACGGCGAGCCTTACGTATTTGGTGACAGAGTTTACGTATATGGATCACACGATCTGTATCAGGGCGAAACCTTCTGCCTAGGGGATTACGTATGCTGGTCAGCACCTGTAAAAGACCTTGGTAACTGGAAATATGAAGGCGTGATCTATCCAAAGACAGCTGATCCACTTAACCCTGACGGACATATGTGCCTGTACGCACCTGACGTCACAGTAGGCCCAGATGGCAGATATTATCTCTACTACGTCCTTGATAAAGTTTGTGTTGTATCTGTTGCTGTCAGCGACACTCCTGTTGGACCTTTTGAGTTCTACGGATATGTACACTATGAAGATGGTACAAAGCTTGGCGATAAAAAAGGCGATGAGCCACAGTTTGACCCGGGCGTATTAACTGAAGGGGATGAGACATATCTTTTCACAGGATTCTGTGGACAGGGCGATAAGTCAAGACATGGTGCAATGCTTACAGTTCTTGATAAGGACATGCTTACAATTAAAAAAGCTCCTGAGTTTATTGCTCCCGGTAACTGCTACAGTGAAGGAACAGGCTTTGAAAAGCACGCTTTCTTCGAGGCACCTTCTATCAGAAAGCATGACGACACCTACTATTTTGTTTACTCTTCAGAAGTTATGCATGAGCTCTGCTACGCTACTTCAAAGAGCATTTACGGACCATACACCTATGGCGGGGTTATCGTAAGTAACTGTGATCTTCATATCGACAGCTATAAAAAGGCTGACGAAGCTACAGCTTATGGTGCCAACAACCATGGAAGCATTGTGGAGATTGACGGTGATTGGTATATCTTTTACCACAGACATACAAACGGAACCTGGTTCAGCAGACAGGGCTGCGCTGAAAAGATCCATTTTGAAAGCGACGGATCCATCAAGCAGGTTGAGATCACTTCCTGCGGACTTAACGGCGGACCACTCTCTGATATTGGTGAATATCCATCATATATTGCTTGTAACATATTCACTAATGACCATAAAATATATGTTGAAGCAAGCGCCCCAAGAGTTGTACAGGAAGGCGGCGACAACGCACCAAACAATGGCTACATAAAGGATATCGTGGATGGCACAACCATTGGATTTAAGTATTTTGAGTTAAAGGATGCAATGGGCCTTCGCATTAAGACTCGAGCATATTTTAACGGTACATTTGAAGTAAGAACATCTCTGGATAGTGAGCCTATATGCAGTATCAGCGCTCATGGTTCAAATATCTGGACTGCATTTGAAGGCTCTTTTGACAAGGTAAGCGGAAAGTATCCTATTTACCTTACTTACAAGGGCACAGGAAATTGTTCACTTGCTTCAATAGAAATTTTGCATTCTTGAATCAAAAATTCAAGAATGTAGAAATATATTCATTGATTTACAAGGAGTTTGTTATGAAAAGAAAAAAATTATTGACCCTTCCTCTTATTCTGGCTCTTTTAACAGGATGCGGGGCGCCTGCTGCACAGCCGGCTTCCGGAAATGCAGGTAATGAAGCTGCCAGCAATGGTGCGGAAACTGCCACTGAGCAGGCATCAGTAGAATCCTCAGATGCAGCGGCATCTACTACTGAAGCAAGTGCGAATGCGGCAAACGACGCTTCTGCAGAGGCAAGCAGTGAATCAACAGCCGACGATGTAACTGCAAAACCAGAACCGGCAAAGGACAAATACGATATGAGAGATATCACACCAACAGATCTTGTCGCAGAGATGAAAACCGGATGGAACCTTGGAAACACATTTGATTCCTTCGGAACTTCAGGCGTTGAAGCCGAAACCTATTGGGGCAACCCAAAGACAACAAAAGAGATGATCGATGCTGTCAACGAAAAGGGCTTTGACTGCATAAGAATCCCTGTGACATGGGCTGACCATTTAGGCGCAGCACCTGACTATACCATCGATGAAGCCTGGTTTGACAGGGTTGAAGAAGTCGTAAACTACGCCCTGGATGACAATATGTATGTTATCATCAATTCTCACCACGAAGAGGAGTGGAGAATTCCTGATGATGCCCACATTGATGCCGTAGATGAAGAGGTAAAAGCTATCTGGGTTCAGATTGCAAACAGATTTGAGAAATACGGCGACCACCTCATTTTCGAAGGCTTAAATGAGCCCAGAGTAAAGGGCGGCACAAATGAATGGAGCGGTGGAACAGGTGAAGGCAGAAAGTGCCTGGACAGACTTAATCAGACTTTTGTAGATGCTGTTCGTTCAACAGGTGGCAACAACGAAAAGAGACTTGTACTTATTACAAGTTTTGCATCATCCCATGTTATTCCTACTATCGGAAGCATGAAGATACCTGAGGATGATCACCTTGCTGTTTCTATCCACGCATATACACCTTACGACTTTACATATTCTGCATCAGGCAATTCCTATGACACATGGGATGGTTCCCACAAGGGAGATATTGCCGGTGTAATGCAGGATCTTCAGAGAATCTTTGGAGTTAAAGGCATTCCTGTGCTTCTCACAGAGTATGGCGCCGAAGATAAAAATGGAAACTCTAAGGAAGTTTGCAACTGGGTTACAGAATATCTTACAAGAGCAAAAAAAGTTGGAATCCCATGCTTCTGGTGGGACAACGGTCTCTTCGAATCAGGAAATGAGCACTTCGCAATCTTTAACAGAAATGACTGCTCCTGGTACAGAGAAGACGTTGCAGACGCCATAATGGCTGTATACAACGAAGAAAAATAAATGGTCCTAGGGGACGGGGTTTGTGGTCCATTTACTCAAGTGCGGTATAATATCCGAAAATGGACCACATCTCCAAGGAAAGCAAACAGACACTTTTCAGGTAATGCTACTTCTTCCAAGTCATGATCTGGGGCAATGACCTCCGGTGAAAAATCGTCATATTCCAGTATTGGTATTTCGTTTTTTATAATCATGCGTTTCCTCCTGTCTCAAATATGTTCGCCATGATGATCTCGTCTCTGTAGGTTCCGTCCTTTAGCTTGAAAGCTCTTGGATTCATCCCGTATTCCTTGAATCCCATCTTCTTGTACATATGCCTGGCTCTGTCATTGTCAGAGAAAACTCCCAGCTCTACCTGCTCAAAGCCATTTGCTTTCGCCTGCTCAAGCGCGGTCTTCATCATAAAGCTTCCAAGTCCCATTCCTGTGTACATCAAGCGAATAGACATGCCAAGATATGCACGATGAAGATATTTTACATGTGGCCTCATGAGTGTTACTCCAAGATCTCCAATCAACTCATCTCCGAGATAAGCGCTTACCATGAAGTCTCTGTCACTTTCTACAATACTTCCAAGTATCTCTTTGATTCTCTCAAGATTGAATGGACCATCTTCAGGTTCCCTCGCCATAAAATGCGTCTCAGCTGAAACTGCCTCCCTGTGAAGTTTTACCTTCATTGCATCCTCAGGACCTGCACTCTTTATAGTTACCTCTCGTCCATCAGGTAAAAGAAATTTCTGCTCTTTTATTCTCATAGCCACCTCCATAAGTTTTTATATTTTTTGAAATAAAATAAGCCCCATCAAACTATCGCTTGATGAGGCCATGCATACTATTTTGGTTTTAAGCACTATCTATGCCTTACAAATAATCTTATCCTCATCACACATATCAAAAACAGACCCCTGAATCACATTCACGGATGTCAAATTGACTATATTCATTGTGACGAGATTAAGTCTTATCATATTGTTCCTCTTTCTGAAAAATTATTAGTTGTTAGTATAATTGACAGAAAACTCAATGTCAACAGTTTTATTGTTATAAAATTATTTTGATGTTATCGTCTTACCGTCAATCAATGGATACAACCAGTCATTAAGCTCACGGAATCTATAACCGGTTGATTCAGCCTTTTGGGTATTAAAACTTAGTGTATCTTCAAGACCATTATATGGGGCATCATCCCCCTGACTACTTATCACAGCTCTTTTGCCGAGACATTTTTCTATGTACTCAATGATATCTGAAATCTTAACAGTTTCTTTTGAACAGCCGTTTATCGGGCCTGATACAAAATGATCCGCCAGATATGCGATGAAGTCACCGGCATCTTTTTCATATATGAATGCCATCTCCTTGTCAAGATCATCAACATTCATCGGATTTTGATCTCTTATGTGCTCTATATAGAAATCCAATCTTCCGGTGTAATCATTCTCACCCATAACAATCGGATATCTGACAAAAGAAATATTGGCAGGGTCCATATACTCAAATACTGCTCTTTCTGCCTGCCTCTTTGACTCTCCATAGTTCTGTATCCTATCTATCCAATGAAGTTCATATTCTTCAGCTTTAAATTCGTCTTCCACAATCTCAGCGTGATCTATAAAATAAACAGAGCATGTAGACATCTGTATATATCTGTCACAGCTTACGTTTTCCAAAAGCGCCTTTACATCATTGGAACTGTAGGCAATTTTATCTATTATCAAATCAAAATGTTGTCCATCCAAAGCAGCTTTGACACTTGCCCCATCCGTCCTATCCATAACAACATAGTCTACGGAGCCATCAAATACAGGCTTTGAATTACCTCTTGTCGCAATTGTGATTTCATGTCTATTTTTGAGCAATGTATTGACCATAGGTATCCCAAAATATCTCGTTCCACCAACAACAAGTATTCTCATATCATTCTCCCAGATTTAGCATTGTAGCTTTTTCCTCAGAACCCGTTAAAAAATGCATGTATGCTTTATTATGTCGTCCCCCCTTCAGCATTTGCAAATATAATGTTCATTTTATCAAAAATTCGGAAGAACTCTACAATAGCAATTCTATCTTAAATAGCATAGGCTGCATAGGATGACACCTTTAAATATTGAAGATTATCATTGAATGAGCTTTACCTAAAGCATAATGCTCTCTCTTTGTATAAGCGTAAGTGACTTCATTAGCATTCTAAAAAATGTAGATTGCGGCTGCGTACGCCACCATTGACTGAGCCTGAGGAAAACGCCTTGGCCTGCGAGCCGACGGTGAGGATGATGGGAACAGTAGATTTTCTCGCACCGTCAGAATCAGCATTGTAGCGTTTTCCTCAGCCCCCGTCAATGGCAAGCACCTGCGGTGTGGCTGTAATCTAATGCCTCAGGCTCTGAATTCAGGAACAGTAGTGGTGGCTATTTTCAAGCATGTGAAGGGCTTTATGGCCGCAGTTTCCAATACAAGAGTGCGAAGAAAACGAAAACTCTGTTTTGGGCATATAAGCCTGATTTCATACTTACAACATCCATTGCCAGGATTTTTGATTCGTTAGTTTGGGCATATACGGCTTTTTATGAAGTTACAGCATCCAATAATTGATAATACTTTGTTTCATTTCACTCATCTAATGGATGTGTAAATCCATTTTTTCTCGTATATGCCCATTTTCATTTCCTGAAAAATTTACCGATGGATGTGTTAACTTGAAAAAATAGCTATATGCCCGGAACGACATTTTTGTCTATGAAAACTCCGATACTTCTGGCAGAGGTACGGATAAGAATGCTGATAGAGTGTCATCTTATCCGTAAAATCGGTCAGTATAAGCTTCATTTCCCGCGTGGCATACGGATAAGACAGCATACATCGTGCAATCTTATCCGTAAAATGAAAGATCATTGAGCAAAAAATAACCATATTGTACGGATAAAAATAAAGAATGGTGCTGGAATTATCCGTATGACGGGATGAAAAGGAGAAAATCTATAATCAGTGAGTGGACTTAAAAAAACAATATATGCCCAAAACTTTCCGATGTGAGCACGCTTGCATTGGAAAGCTTCGCCCATACATCCTTGAAAATAGCCATCCCTACTGTTCTCGGAGTCAGAGCCAGAGGCAATAATCCCCAGCCACACCGAAGGTGCTTGCCATTGACGGGGTCTGAGGAAAACGCTACAATGCTGCATCCGACGGTGATAGAAAGTCCACTGTTCCCATCATCCTCACCGTCGGCTCGCAGACCAAGGCGTTTTCCTCAGGCTCAGTCAATGGTGGCGTACGGAGCCAATTGCTTACGCATATACAAAAGGAGATTAATCCAATGTATGCTAACTGCATTCATTGGATTAATCTCCCTAATCTACATTTCTCTTTGATATAATGAAAAGTGCTGTTATTAATGATGGAATAAACGAAGTCCTGTAAATGCCATCACCATGTCATGGCTGTTTGCTGCTTCGATAACATTGTCATCACGAACAGATCCGCCAGGCTGAGCAACATATTTTACGCCGCTCTTATATGCTCTCTCGATGTTGTCACCGAATGGGAAGAAAGCATCTGATCCAAGAGCAACATCAGTGTTCTTATCAAGCCATGCTCTCTTTTCAGCCTCTGTAAATACAGGTGGCTTCTCCTTGAAAATGTGCTCCCACTTACCATCAGCAAGAACATCCATATAATCAGCTCCGATATAGAGATCAATAGCATTGTCTCTGTCTGGACGCTTGATAGTATCAAGGAAAGGAAGATTAAGAACCTGTGGTGCCTGACGAAGGAACCAGTTATCTGCCTTGGAACCTGCAAGACGTGTGCAGTGGATACGTGACTGCTGTCCTGCTCCAATACCGATTGCCTGACCACCCTTTACATAGCAAACCGAGTTTGACTGTGTGTATTTAAGAGTGATAAGAGCGATAATAAGGTCAATCTTAGCTGACTCAGGAAGCTCTTTATTGTCTGTAACAATATTTTTGAGCATTTCTTCATTGATCTCTATGAAGTTGTGTCCCTGCTCAAAAGTTACTCCAAATACCTGCTTTTTCTCTATTTCTTCAGGTACATAGTTCTCATCAATCTTGATAACAGCATAGTTGCCATTCTTTTTTGCCTTAAGGATTTCAAGAGCCTCATCTGTGTAGCCGGGAGCAATGATTCCATCTGATACTTCTCTTTTTACAAGTCTTGCTGTATCAGCATCACAAACATCAGAAAGTGAGATAAAGTCTCCAAATGATGACATTCTGTCTGCTCCGCGGGCTCTTGCATAAGCATTGGCAAGAGGGCTAAGCTCTCCAAGGTCTTCTACCCAGTAGATCTTCTTTTCAATATCTGTAAGAGGTGTTCCTACTGCAGCACCTGCAGGGGATACATGCTTAAATGAAGTTGCAGCAGGAAGTCCTGTTGCTTTCTTAAGTTCTGATACGAGCTGCCATCCGTTGAGGGCATCAAGAAGGTTGATATATCCAGGTCTTCCGTTTAATACCTCAATAGGAAGGTCGCTGCCGTTCTCCATATATACACGTGATGGCTTCTGATTAGGGTTACATCCATATTTAAGCTGAATTTCGTTCATGAGATTCTCCTTTTTATAAATTACAATTTCATTTATCAGCCACAGCTCATTCAAACCTGGCTTTGTTTTGCCTAACAAAATCAGGCATTCTTATTTATAATACGTGTCTCGTACTTGCCTGTTGCGATATCAATATATCTTGTGAAAAGAGATACCTTGTTATCTGCATTAAGTGCATTCCATACATTATTTGTAAATGTATCAATATCTCCTGCGATATTTACTCTTGTTGGCTCTCCTTCAAAGCTTGGAAGAGGATTTCCATCCTGCATGTATGTGTGGATGAAGTATCCTTCGCTTGCCTTTGGGTTGTCATATGTGTATGTGAATCTCAGGCACTGGCTTGGATCACCATTGTTGCTCTTTAAGATAGACATAGCAAAATCATATTTGCCGTTTTCAACATTCATAAGGCCTGAAATTCTAGGTGTATAGTTAGGAGCATCAGGCTCAAACTCTCTTGTTCTGAGTGACTCTTCAAAAGTCTTTCCTTCCTTCATAAGGTCATAAACTGTATCAGTCTGGTCACCGTTAGTAACGATTGTAGAATTTCCAAGAACGCGAACAGGTGCGTAAATGATAAGGCTTGGATCTTCCATCTTGGAAGGGTCAAAAGCCTGTGTTCTGATTCCTTCTCCATCTTCTACAAATACACGGTTTCTTGAGTTTTCACTTCTTCCCATAATGAAATATGCGCATACTGCATACTTTCCATCCTCAGAAGTACCAATAACAATGCCTCTTCCAGGGTATGAAGTGCTTCCGATCTCTTTCTGTAAATCTGTCATATTGTCTCCTCTCTAGGGGGAATTGCTCCGGATCCGGATGATACACAAAAGAAAAGCCTGAGCAATCCTTAACTTGATTGCCCAGGCGGTCGACTTAATATTATTATCCATACTCCCATGTGGTTACCCACTTATCCGCCAGTTGTATGGACAAGATAAACATACACTTTTTGAGTCGAAATTTCAAGATGGCATTTTGACTAAAATGCTTTTTGTAATAACTCATTAGGACGCACTAACGAACTGCGAAGCGTAGAGATTGTAGTAAGCGCCCTTCTTTGCCATAAGGCTCTCATGATCACCCCACTCAAGAATTCCACCATCATCGATAAAGAATATTCTGTCTGCATTCTTTATGGTTGAAAGCCTGTGAGCTACAACAAATGAGGTTCTCTTTTTAAGAAGCTCCTCTATTCCTCTCTGAACCAATATTTCCGTTTTGGTATCGATATTTGAGGTTGCTTCATCAAGTATGAGGATCTTAGGATCTGTCAAAAGAGTTCTCGCAAAGGCTATAAGCTGCCTCTGTCCGTTTGACAATCCTCCGCCTCTTTCTGTGATCACAGTATCATAGCCATTTTCCATCTTTTCAATGAAATCATGGGCGTGTACAGCCTTTGCTGCATCGATCATCTCCTCATCAGTAGCATCCATTTTTCCGTACTTGATGTTATCCCTTATAGTACCTGAAAAGAGGTAATTATCCTGAGTCATGATACCGAGCTGGCTTCTGAGGGACTGTATAGTAACCTTGCTGATGTCTTTCCCATCAACAAGTACTCGCCCGCTCTTGGTATTGTAGAATCTGCTGATAAGGCTCACTATCGTTGTCTTACCTGCACCGGTAGGACCAACAAGTGCTATTGTCTCACCCTTTTTAGCCTTAAAGCTTACATCTTTTAATATGTCCACATCAGGCTCATCGGGATATGCAAAGGTAACATGGTCAAATTCCACATTGCCCTTGATCTCAGGCATATCCTCTGCCTCATCGCCATTTTTCACAAGAGGCTCCATATCCATGATCTCGTAAACACGCTCTGCTGATGCAATATTTGTGATCAGCTTATTGTAGTAGTTTGCAAGATTTCTTATAGGGTTAAAAAACATTCCAAGGTACAGAACGTACGCTGACAAAGTACCTATGGACTCTGCAGTAACTCCAAGTTTTGTCACTGCAAGATAGTAAAGAGTGGCTGTCCCAAGTCCACCTGCTATTTCAATAGTTGGACTGTACAGATCTGCAATGACAACTGCCCTTCTGAAGGCATGTATCACCTCATCAACAATATCTCCAAACTCCCTGTTTGCCTCTTCCTCAGCGTTAAAACTCTGTATAACTGACACACCTTCGATTCCCTCATGGATAAAGGCTGTCATGTTAGAGTCCTTCTTTTTCCACATCTGCCATCTCTTATGAGCAAGAATCTCACAAAAATATAATCCAAAGAGAATAATTGGAACTGCTACAGCCGCTGAAAGTGAAAGCACCGGGCTCTTTACGATCATTATCACAAGGATCACTACCAGACTTACTGCTTCCGGAGCAAGAGTTGTTATAGTGCTTGAAAGAACCTCTTTTAGCGCATTTACATCACCTGTGACCCTTGCAAGGATCTTACCTGAGGGCCTTTGGTCAAAAAAGTCCACTCCAAGCTCCTGTATGTGGATATAGAGCTTTCTTCTGATATTCAGGATCATGTCATTGGAAATATCTGCCATGATCCGCCTCCATACCCTGGTTGCAAAATAGCTGACTACTGCAAGTCCTATCATGATGCCGGCCATTATAAACAGGCCTCTCACATTCCCGTTTACTATCTCATCATCTATTACTTTTTCTATCAAAAGTGGATAAACCGTTGATATCGCTACTGTCAAAAGAATAAGCAGCGTAACTGCTACGATTTTTCCTCTGTACTCCAGGAGATTGGCAAAAAGTCTTTTTAGAACATCGACCTTTATGCTCTCCTTTAATTCTTCATCTTCTCTGGTGCTGTTTATAGCCATGTAAACACCTCCTTATGCCTTATCCAATGTTGCCAGGTAAAAGAATTACTGCCCTGAAGCCATAGCTTTTCTATAGTCGCCATATTGAGCTTCATATGTGCTGTAATAGAGGCCTTTTTTCGCTAAAAGTTCAGCATGTGTGCCCCTTTCTTTTACCATTCCGTTTTCCAAAACAATGATCTCATCGGCATCCTTAACTGATGAAATTCTGTGACCGATGATGATCTTACTCATATCTTTCTTATCTTTAAGTTCCTGCTGAATAGCTGCCTCAGTTTCCATATCAAGGGCTGATGTGGAATCATCCAGAATTAGAAGATCAGCTTTTTTAGCAAGAGCTCTCGCAATAGAAAGTCTCTGCTTTTGTCCGCCTGAAAGTCCAATTCCCCTCTCGCCGATAACTGCGTCATAACCATCTGTGATCTTTTCCACAAATTCCTTGGCATGGGCGCTTTTTATGGCGCGCCTTACAGTAAGGTCGTCCATTGTAGCCTTGCTTCCAAGCCTCACATTTTCAGTGATTGTATCGGAGAAAAGAAATACATCCTGCGTAACCACTGATGAAAATGCTCTTATATCAGCCATTGTCATATCCTTTATGTCTTTTCCATTGATCCTGACAGCGCCTTTTGAAGTATCATAGAACCTCTCGATAAGATTAACTATCGTGCTCTTTCCGGCTCCGGTAGCTCCCATGATTCCAAGAGTCTTGCCCTTCTCAATGGTAAAAGAAATATCTTTAAGGATTTTCTTTCCTTCCATCTCGAAACTCACATTGTCAAAAGTGATTTCTCCTGATCTATCTGCGCTCTCCATAGATGGCTCTTTTTCCTCACCCCATGCATCGACTGGAGCGTCAGTTATTTCAGCCTTTGTAGACATAACCTTTTCAATCTTTTTGTATCCCGCAAGTCCCTGAGAAACAAGCGACAACATCCACCCAAGATTCTCGATTGGCCATACGATGCTGATGGAATATGATACAAAAGCCACAAGAGTACCATATGTGATACTGCCCTTAATAGCCGCATATCCTCCGATTGCTACCACGAAGGTCTGCATGATCTTTGGAATCATTCCAAGAAGAGGATCCGTGTCCGCAAGATCTGTAGCAAACTTTTTGTTGGAATCTGCATATTCAAGATTCTTTTCATCAAACTTCTTAAGCTCACTGCTTTCAGCAGAAAATGCCTTAACTGTCCTTACTCCCGATATATTCTCTTCCACTACCTTGGTAAGAGCAGCGTTCTTTTCGCTGATATCGTCATAGTCCTTGTTAAGCTGTTTTTCCAGATGAAGAGCTATATAAGCAAGGGGCGGCATGAATACAAGCGGAACTATACTGAGCTTCCAGTTAAGTGATACCATGCAGATGATGACTCCAAAGAAATAAATGGTTGCCTCTGTCATGAGCATTCCAACAAAGCCTGTAAGGTCCCACAATGAGCCGGCATCATCCTTAACTCTTGCCATCAGTTCGCCGGTATTGTTTTTGTCAAAATAGCCCTTGTGAAGTGAAAAAATATGCTTCATCATATCCTTTCTAAGGCCTGAAGCCACGCGGCATCCTGACATATCACACAAAAACTCTTTGACGAACTGGAAAACTGCCCTTCCTAGACCTGCTGCCACGTACAGGAGAATATCTCTCCTGAATATATCCATATTTCTTCCCACGATCACATCATCCACCATGGAAAGAGTTATAAACGGCACGAGAATATCAACCAGGGTACTGCAGACAAGACATATACCGCCAATTAAATATCTCCACCAGTTCCTAAAAATGTACTTTTTCATAAATATCACATCCTTTTGCGCTATGCGCTGTTGCAAAAACTAGTTGTCAAAAAAAGAAAAACGATAGGAAATCCCATGGAGATCCTACCGTTTCTTACACCCAAGACTGGCGCCGTTATCTTTGTGCATAAAAAAAGCGCGATCTCCATTTGCGGAAACCGCGCTGATAATACATTCGAGTATACTTACATCAAGCAAACTCCAGCGAGGTAACCACACTATTCCTATTAACTAAATCATTAAGTCTAACTCTGATAATCATATTGTGTTTACCTCCTTTCGTGTTTTTATTGACTATAATTACAGTATTATGATTGACTGAACTTGTCAATAACATTTTTAACAAGTTACATTTTTATACCGCATCTTCTTTTAGCGCCTCTATGATGTTGTCATCCTTTATCTTACTAATGCTAAGAGCCATGCTGATTCCAAGTATTCCAAATACTGCAGCGATTACAATCAGATACATAAGCCAGTCCGGATCAAATGTAAAAAGATTTGAATCAAATACGCCATACATGTAAAAACTAAGCAAAAGCGATACCGGGATTCCAAAGATAAGTGCCTTGATACCATAAAGAAGTGTCTCAAGCCTGATCATCTTTTTAAAGCCATGTTCATCAAGCCCTACAGACTTGTACATCGCAAACTCTTTTCTCCTAAGAAGCACTCCGGTTGATATGGTATTTACAATATTGGCTATGGCAATGAGCGTCAAAAGCGCAGTGAACCCATACATTGCAGTCTTAAGCATCAAAGTGACCGTATCCATTACCATGGCTGTATCGGTCAGGTCAGAACAATAGTAATTGTGATATCCCTCACCCTCAAACATTTGGTATATTCTGTCGTAAACTTCCCTGTGATCAGTCGTTTCAACTCCCAGATCTACAACCAGTTTTTCCTCAGGAAGCACCTCTTTTGCCTTTGAAAAATACATAGATGCCGGTACATAGATAGCTATATTGGTCTTAGGAACCAGATCGTAAACCTTATTGTCAGCATCATATTTCACAAAAGCTTCTACCTCCACAGCCGGTGGATAACCCTGTGTCTTGTCGTAGTGTACAGTCTGCCCCAAAATTTCATCATTAAACACTTCGCTCGGTTTCTTTTCGTGGAAATAGTCATTTAGCAGCACACCTTTCACAGTATCCTTATAATAACCATCCCTCTCAAGTCCGTTGTCCGCAAGTATCTTATCAAACTCCTGATCATCAATTGCCAAGACAAACATTCCCACCAAGTCAAGTTTTGAGAACTCAGGTAAAAGAAATTTCGGGTCAGCAATGTCTGTATTGGCAAGTTCTGTCTTTGAATCAGGGCCTTTTTTGAAAAGAAACTGAATCATGCTGACGCTGTACACATCTTCAACGCCTTCCATATCTTTAAGAGCGTTTCGTAACTTGCCTTCCTCAGATAGTGAACAAGAAGCTACAATCTGGTATGGAATCTGGAATTCAAATTTATTAGCTCTTTCAATTGATTTGCAAAAGAAATTAATAACCAGGAACAGGATAACCGACACTGCTATAGTCACGGTGATAACCTTCCCTTTTACGCCATTTCTTTTTATATTCTTGTAGGCAAGTTCTCCCTCATATCCGAAGATTCTCCTTATAAGAGGGTTTACCTTGAGCTTTCTTGCCTTGACTTTAATAACATTGTTCTGCCTGAGCGCATCTATTGGCATGACTTTTGCAGCCCTTATCGCCGGGACAAAAGTTGAGATCATTATTGTAATCGCTGCAAAAAATACAATTGCTGCCAAAACACTGATGTCACAAACTATAGGTATTCCACCACTCATTCCCTTGGCAGCAAACAGCATATCCGACTCAATGATCTTTTCGCCAAGAATATCAAGTGTTATTTTAGTTCCTATATATCCCAGCAAAAGCCCAAGAGGAATACCTATAAATCCCAGGACTAGTCCCTCATAATAAATCGAAAATCTCTTTTGCCTTGCTGTAGCACCCACACTTGCAAGCATTCCAAGATAGCGCATTCTCTCTGTCAATGACATTCCGATAGAATTGAAGATAAGAATAACCGAAGTTGCGATTACAATTGCAAGTGCTATGCCCATCATTACAAAAAAAGATCTGTAAGTTCCGACACTTCCTTCAAATGAAAAAACGCTCAGCAGGTACTCTGTGTTCAGGCTGTATTTTTGAATCCCGTAATCTGAAGCAATACTCTTAAGCTGCTTTATTGCAGTGGTATTGCATTTTTTCAGCTGAATGAACACCTGCGCTTTTTCAGTATCAGGATAAAAATCACTGTCCAGGCCCCGAAGTATATCCCAGTCTTTTGTTGGCATATTCCCATGAAGGATTGCCGTTACTGTACATGTCTCAGTCGAAAGAGTTTCAAACTTCTCGTTAGAGCGGTAATTGCCCCCAAGGTAAAGAAAGCCTTCAAGCTCATCATTTATATATCTGTAGCCCTGTTCAAAAGTAAGTGAATCACCTATTTTAAGGTCTTCAAGGCCATTATCTATAAGGAACTGTTCCTCCACAGCAATTTCCGAAGAATTCTTTGGAAGAGTGCCCTCATAATCAGTTACAACCGCCATAGAGAGGTAGTTTTCATCTGCATGCTGGATATTTCCCACTCTAAATCTGTACTCTTTATCATTTATGAGTCTTATTCCGCTCTGCTCTTTTTCCATCTCGCAAACGCCTGCTAGGGCAATTCTTTTATCCTGAGATAAAGATGAAAACTGCTCGTAGCTTACCTCATCAAACTCTGCATGTACATTTCCGTCAGAACGAACAGCTATGGTTCCAAAAAACTTAAAAAATGAGAACACCCCAAGGATTATAGCGCTGATAAGTGCTGTGGATGTAGCTATTCCAAGCACTGTTACGATAGTTCTTTTCCTGTTTCCAAGAAGGTGCTTCATAGTGAGTTTTGATACAATATTCATGATGCCATCACCCCTTCTTTCTTGGAATCACGGGTAATCTGACCATCTTCAATTGTTATAACTCTGTCTGCAGAAAGAGCTATTTTCTCATCGTGAGTAATGATAACAACTGTTTGGTTATTCTCTTTATTAAACTTTCGCAAAAGAGAAATTATCTCCCTGCTGTTCTCGGAATCAAGATTTCCTGTTGGCTCATCTGCAAGAAGCAGAGCAGGATGATTCATAAGAGCTCTACCAATGGAAACTCTCTGCTGCTGTCCTCCTGAAAGCTGCCCTGGAAGATGCGATAATCTGTCCCCTAGTCCAAGCTTTTCCACAAGATCTTTTAAAAGCTTTTTATCCGGTTTCTTACCATCAAGCAAAATGGGGAGCGTCATATTTTCTTCCACATTTAGTATTGGAATAAGATTGTAAAATTGATATATAAGTCCTATGTTTCTTCTGCGGAAAATAGCAAGTTTTGTTTCATCAAGCTTTCCAATATCTGTTCCTGCTATGTTGACTACACCTGAGGATGGAACATCAACTCCTCCTAAAATATGCAAAAGCGTTGACTTACCGGAGCCTGAAGGCCCTACAATCGCCACGAATTCCCCTTGCTCTATATCAAAAGAAACGTCTTTAAGGGCATCGACTCTCGTTTCTCCATTTCCATATACTTTGCAAAGGTTTCTGATTTCCAAAATATTCATTTTCCTTTTGTCTCCCTTCTCAAACAAACTCTATTTTTTATCTGAGAACAGATTAAAACTCCAGTATTACTGCCCTGTGACTTTTTCATTACAAAATTGTCACATTAGATAATTGTCTTATAAAATCTCACATTGAACTTAGTTCCCTTGCCGGGGATACTAGCCACCAGAATATCTCCATGCTGACTGTTTATAATAGTTTTCGAAAGGGCAAGTCCTATTCCCACGCTGTCCTTACCGGCATTTTTTCCTTTGTAGAAGCGCTCAAATATATGAGGCAGGTCTTCCTCTGCAATTCCACAGCCGGTATCTTCTATTACTATTTCAGTAAATATATTGGTCTCATTTGTAAAAGCCTGAAGTTCCCCACCATCTTCCATATGTTCGATACAGTTTTTTACTATGTTCTGTATAGCTTCTACAGTCCAGTTCTTATCGCATTTTAGCAAAACATTCGTTATATTCGTGCTATATCTGATATTCCTTAGATCCATCTGAATCCCGAAAGGTTTTATAGCTTCCCTCATCAAGACATCTGCTCTGACCTCATCCATCTTCATCTCTATCGTCCCTGCATCAATCTTAGAGAGCTTTAGAAGTGTCTGGATAAGCCAGCTCATTCTGTCAAGCTGATTGGACTGAGTCTGCAAAAACTCCATGCGCTTATCTTTGTCATCCTCTGTCTTTAGGAGATCGTTCATTACTATCATGGATGTTAGTGGTGTTTTAAGCTGATGACTGATGTCTGCAATAGCGTTTGCAAGTGCCATCTTATCTTTTGTCAAAAGATCTTTCTGATACTGCAATGTAGAGGTTGCCTTATAGATATTGGTCTTAAGAAGAGAAAGCTCACCCTCTTCCTGATCAAGGATATTGGGCGCTTCTAAGCCTGCAAGAACCTTTTCAAGATATGAACTAAGAGAAGCAATTGCTTCATATCTCTTTTTCGTGGTCATAATAAAGATCACCGTCAATGATCCGCCCAATAAAATTGACATAATAAATGCGGGTATACCGCATAGCGCATATCCGCATATAGAAATGGCCATAGTTATAACAACAGCTATACTAACCATCATTCTGAATTCTTTGTTTTTTAGCATACCAATCCCTCTGTCTTCAAGTCTTCTAAGCTGCATTGATCAGTTGTTTTGCTACTTAACTATTTTTCTACAATATATCCCATGCCCCTTACCGTTTTTATGATCTGTGGGTTTGAAGTGTCCTTTTCTATTTTATCCCTAAGCCTTTTTATGTAAACCGTAAGAGTGTTGTCATTAACAAAGTCTCCGTTGACATCCCACATGTCTTCAAGGAGCTTTCCCCTTGTCATAACATTTCCCCTGTTATTATAAAAAGCAAGAAGCAGCCTGTATTCCAAAGCAGTAAGCTCTACCATATTTTCTTTTCCTGTAGTTTCACTAACTATGCCAACCTTGGCTTCAGAAGTATGGATACGCACATCCTGTATTTCCAAAATACCATCATTGCTAGCAGATTCTGCGTCTCTGTTTCTGCCGCTTCGCCTGAGGACTGTCTTTATCCTAGCCATGAGCTCGCCTATTCTGAAAGGCTTACATACATAGTCATCTGCCCCCATTTCAAGTCCCATGACAACATTGACCTCTGCATCGCTTGCTGTCAGGAAAATGACCGGAACATCCTCTTTTTCCTTTATAAATCTGCAGACATCATAACCATTTCCATCTGGAAGGTTAATATCCAATATGCACAGGTCATAAGTATCCGCTTCAAAAGACTGCATGGCCTGCATTTTGTTTTTTACGTATACGACCTCATAATTCTCTTTTTCCAAAGAGTATTTAAGCCCCATTCCTATAGCATCATCATCTTCAAGTAATAATAATCTCATAATACCCCCATAGCACTATAGTAGCCAAGAAACGCTAAAGCTCCATCTATTATAATAGATATACTTGTAATAAGAATAGCACTTACACTTATTATTTTTTTCATTTAATAATATTCTTCTGAAAAAAGGTATAGAATAATAATGACGGAATATAGTTAAATATTTTTTCTCACGAAAGACTGATCCTATGAATGAAGATATAAAAGTTCAACAAAAAAAATATCGCACAAATATAGAAACGGGCGGAATCGCGCTTATCATATCCGGAGTCTGGGGGTTTCTAAAGTTCTTAATGTCCCTGGCGTTTGGAGCTCAAACCCTAATGTCCATACTCGATATATCCAGGGAAGAATATGAAAAGCTGAGGATTTTTATTTTAGTCTTTATTTTTGTGTCGTTTGGAGCCATTCTTTTTTTCCATTTTATCGTTGGGCTTGGCGCCATCAGATATGCCCATGGAAAAAGTTCGAAAACCCGGTTTTTGATCTGGACAATTTTATTGCTTGTTATCAACTTCGTTTGTTTACCTCTGTATTTTTATCCGACAGACGATTCCGTAGAAGATTCAACAATCGTATCGTTTTTCGTTGATCTGACTTTATGTATATGTCTCTTTGACCTGAATGCTTCAACAATAAAACTCAAAAAATTGTTAAAAAATATAGAAAGGTCCGGAAAATAATGCAGGAAGATTTTCATTACTATGCCACATACTGCGCGGCTTTCCTTGCAGGTTTCTCGCACGAAGAAAGCCTTGATATATGTTATAGTGCCCAACTGGTTGATCTGTGCTCCGCCACTTTTCTTACAAAGATAGGCGCCCCACAGATTGCTGCCACAACTCAGCTTCAGCTTGAAATGATGGAGGCAAGGACAGACCTTCTGGGTCTCCAGAACATCACAAGGATCTGGGCATCATTTCATTTTTTACCCAAAGATCTCTATGCACAAAAGGAAAAACGCAATAGACGCTACATGAACAAATACCGGCTAATATGCGGTCCTAACGGCGATTTAGTCGTAGATACTGTCAAGAATGCAAAAGATACTTCTCTTCAGCACATCGGTATAGCCATGCATGTTCTTGCAGACACCTGGGCTCATATGTACTTTGCAGGAACACCTTCTCAGGTCATCAACAATACTGACCGCGACTTCTTTGAAATACTCACTGAAAATGGCTCCACTATAGAAAAAAGGATTACCTTCAGGCACAGCCCTTCAACACCTGATGATCTTGAGAAATGCCTCTACACCAACACTCTCCATCAGGGCAATGAGAATTCTGTAATGAACCTCGGACACGGGCGCGCAGGGCATTTCCCCGATTATTCTTTTGCCAGATACAGGTATTACCCTTCCTGGAATGAATACAGAGACGTATACAAAGACAATCCGAAGGACTATATGAACGCGTTTCTTCAGATGGTAACTGCAATGAAGTACCTTGGCGGTAAGATCGATAATTTCGAAAAAGAAGTCTATGACTCCGAAGTCCATGAAAAGTATGGGGACAGGATCATGGAAATCCTTGAAAAAAGGCAGCTAAACGCATGTGAAGACTGGAAAAAATTTGGTGAAGAACTGTCCGGAGAAGAGATTCCCGCCTTCGACCTTGCAAAGTACCAGGGCGAATACATAAAGGCCGATAAAGATGCGAAAAAGGACACATTCATAGGACGTTTTATAAACGGTGCATTGTCACAGAAAACAATGGTCTCAAACAAGATCTATCAGTCAAAAAATATGCTTGCAGGCTTTTCACGTTTTGAAATGAGGAACAAGTTATGACCTATATGCAGAAATTCAGTGCTATACTTCGTGGGCTTATCACCCTCATCGTAGCAGCAGTAATGCTGATTGTTGGGAGTGATTCCTACGTTTTTGTCTTATTGTTTTTAACCTTAAGTCTTTCTATTGCAGGTATAAAGACTCTCATCTACTACTTCACAATGGCAAAATACATGGTCGGTGGCAGACTTGTGCTATATAAGGGGGTCATCTTAGTTGACTTTGCCTTCCTCACGTTTTCTTTTGCCGATATTCCGAAAGTATATATTCTTAGCTACCTCGCTTTGGTTCACGCCTTTCAGGGGCTTGTCGAGATTCTGCGAGCCCGGGAAGCCCATCTGTATGGAGCAAAAAGCTGGTGGAAAAACCTTGCCCACGGACTTGTAAGCATTGCTTTGGCTGTGTGCTGCATCATTTTCGTAAGAAATCAGAGCACTGCAGTCATCATTTACAGTCTTGGCCTTATGTACACTGCTATCACTTACATTGCCGCAGGATTTAAGAAGACCACTTTAGTATATATTCAGTAGTAATTATTTCTGCGCTCCAATTTACAAAGATATAGTGTTTATGTATAATGGAAACGTTACCGGAACTTGAATATATTTTAATCTATAACAATTATCGGAGGGTTACAAAATGCCAAACTGGTTAAAAGATGCTGTTTTTTATGAGATATATCCTCAAACCTTTAAAGATACCAACGGAGATGGTATCGGAGACTTTCAGGGTATAATTGAAAAGCTCGACTATGTGAAAGACCTTGGATGCAATGCTCTTTGGATCAATCCTTGCTATGATTCACCATTCAAAGATGCAGGCTATGATGTAAGAGACTACAAAAAAGTTGCTCCCCGCTATGGCACTAACGAGGATCTGTACAAATTGTTTGAGGTAGCTCACAAGAAGGGAATTCATGTGCTACTTGATCTCGTCCCAGGTCATACTTCAGAAGAGCATGCATGGTTTCAGGAGAGCAAAAAAGCCACTGACAACGAATACACCAACCGCTATGTCTGGACTCATCACTGGATCCAGGGAATTGCCGGCCACCCATACATTGGCGGCGAAGCTGACAGAAATGGCTGTTACATGCTAAATTTCTTCAAATGTCAGCCTGCTCTTAACTATGGCTTCCTCAACAGAACCGAGGATTGGCAGCTTCCACCTGATCATCCCGACTGTATCGCCACAAGAGAAGCCATGAAAGACGTTATGCGCTTCTGGCTTGACCACGGATGCGACGGCTTTAGAGTTGATATGGCCGATTCTCTGGTAAAAGATGATGATGAGAACAAATCCGCTACAGGTGCCGTTTGGAAAAATATAAGACAAATGCTCGATGAAGAATACCCAGATGCTGCAATCATCTCCGAGTGGTCCAATCCACGTCAGGCTCTCAAGTACGGTTTCCACGCTGACTTCTACCTTGATCATAACGGAAATGGCTACAATACCCTTCTTCGTGATTATGAAACAGAAGGTGGTGACCACAGCTTCCTTAAGAAAGACGGAAACGGTGATATCATGCGCTTTTTAAATGATTACCTGCCAAAATATGACGATACTAAAAATGATGGCTACATCAGCTTCATCACTTGCAACCACGACACGCCTCGCCCTCGCAGAACTCTTGAAATGAACGAACTTAAGATTGCTTACGCGATGTTCCTGACACTTCCTGGAGTTCCTTTTATCTACTATGGCGACGAAATAGGAATGAGATATCTTGATGTTCCAACCAAGGAGGGCGGCTATACCAGAACCGGCACCAGAACACCAATGCAGTGGGATAACAGTAAAAATCACGGCTTTTCAGATGCTGATGCCCCAATGCTTTATTTACCGGTAGACACAGATGCTGATGCTCCAACTGTTGCAGATCAGCTGAGCGACAAGGATTCTCTCCTTAATACAGTAAAAGAGCTCACTTCTCTTCGTCACAAGTACGAAGATCTTCAGGCTGACGGTTCTTTTGAAGTAGTGTATGCTGAAGCAGAGTCCTTCCCTTTCGTATATAAGAGAGGTAAGCTATCTATTGCTATTAATCCATCAGACAAAAAAGCCTACGTTAAGCTTCCTTCCAAAGGCGAGTGTATCTATTCTATTGGGGATGTCTCTCTTAATGACTATGAGCTTAAGATGGCTCCTCAGTCTTTTGTAGTAATGCAGTAAGCAATTATCACCATGATTTTATATAAACAACTCTTAGCATAAGTTTTTAACTTACACTAAGAGTTGTTTGACTATTACGAAAACCACGACTCCAATATTGAAAAATATACTGAAATATGTTATATTTCACTCAATTATATTGTTAACACTTTATTCTGGTTATCAATTAGTAAAGGGAGATTTCTTATGGAGTACAGAAAAAATAAAAAAGGGGAACCAATTTCCATTTTAGGCTATGGTTGCATGCGCTTTACAAGCGGTCCTACCGGAATCGACATTGATAAAGCCGAAAAAGAGATCATGACCGCTTTCGAAGCCGGTGTGAACTACTATGATACAGCCTATGTTTATCCCGGAAGTGAAGCTGCTCTTGGTGAAATACTTGAGCGCAACCACATCAGAGAAAAAGTAAATATCGCAACAAAGCTTCCACAGTATCTTGTCGGAAGCAAGAATGCTCTAGACAGATATTTTAATGAAGAGCTTAAAAGGCTTCGTACCGACTATGTGGATTACTACCTCATGCACCACATGACAGCCAGCAATCAGTGGGATAAGCTGGTTGGTCTTGGCGTAAAAGAATGGATTGAAGAAAAGAAAAAGAGCGGCCAAATCAGAAATATTGGCTTCTCCTATCACGGAAACACTGAAGATTTCATTGAGATTCTCGATGCTTATGATTGGGATTTCTGTCAGATCCAGTACAATTACATGGACGAGCACTCACAGGCAGGACGCAAAGGCCTTGAACATGCTGCCCAAAAGAACATTCCTGTAGTAATAATGGAGCCCCTTCGTGGCGGAAAACTTGTTAATCTTCTTCCTCAGAAGGCAAAAGCTCTGATTGCAACAAGTCCAAGCGGATATTCACCTGCAGAATACGGACTTCGCTGGCTTTGGAATCAACCTGAAGTAACCTGCGTTCTTTCAGGAATGAATTCAATAGAGATGGTACAGGAGAACTGCCGAATAGCTTACGACGCAAAAGCAGGCTCTTTTACCAAGGATGACTTTGAAGTAATAGAAAAAGTAAAAGCTATCATCTCTGAATCAGAACTTGTGGGCTGCACTGGCTGCAGATACTGCATGCCATGTCCAAAAGGAGTAGACATTCCGGCACTATTCAGGGTCTACAACATGACTGCACTTGAAAGCAAGTCTGCTGCAAGGTTCGAATATGCACAGACTGTTGGCCTGAAAAAAGAACCGGCATTTGCCACACAGTGCATCAGCTGCGGAAAATGCGAGCAGCACTGCCCTCAGAGCATTCCTATCAGAGAAAAGATAAGGGAAGCAGACAAAGTACTTCGTCCACTTCCCTATAAGATCGGTATTAATGTTGTTCGAGCTTTTATGCTGAGAAAGTAAGACAGAGGCTGAAATGTCAGAAATACGATCTGCTAAAAATAAAGAGGATTCTTGCGTAAGCATATTGCTTACGCAGGAATCCTCTCGTTTATTTACAACTATTCTTAAATCTTATTTATCACAGAGACTTAATTGCATCTGTCTTGATAATGAATTTAACGCTGCTATCGATATCTTCACTTGCACCGCCAAATGATGTATAGCTCTCGCCTGCCTCTTTGATTGCTGTCATTCTGTCAGCAAACTCTGTAAGGTCTCCATCGAATGCTTCGTAGAGCTTCTTGATACCCTCTTCGTCAAGCTTGATTACGCCATCAAGGAGTTCCTGAACACCATCATCAAGTTTGATAGCACCATCGTTGAGTTCACCTACGCCATCATTGAGCTCGATTGCGCCATCATTAAGTTTACCAGCGCCATCATCAAGCTGTCTTGCACCATCATTGAGCTGATATGCGCCGTCAACAAGTGCATTGTTATTTGAAACAAGTTCCTTAGTTCCATCATGGAGCTGTGAAGCACCACTGCTAAGCTGTCCAAGACCATCTTCAAGAGTTCCTGCTCCATCATAGAGCTGATTGATACCACTTGAAAGAGCTGCGCTACCATCTGCTATCTGCTTAGCTGCTGCAACTGCTTCCTGAATGCTAGCAAGTGAAGAAGCATCAAGTCCTGATTCCTGAACCTTTGCAAGTACCTGATCAATTGCTGTATAGCCTGCCTTTGTAGCACCTACAAGCTGGCCATAAGATGTGAATACAGGTGCATTTTCCATAACTTTTGCTTTGATTACAGGGGTCATTATAGGAGCCAGTGCTGCCTGTCCTTCCGGAGTACTCATAATAGTTCCTAGCTTAGCAAGCATCTGAGGACTGCTGATAAGTTTTGCAATCTTAGAATCATCCATGGTAGACATTACAGATACAAGTTTATCTGTGTCCATATTTGCTATAATTGCTCCAAGAGTTGAATCATCAACACTAAGGATAAGACTTCCCAATGTAGCCGGATCAAGTTTTTTTACTGCTTCAGCCATTTTGTCAGGATTGCTCTTAATAGCATTTACCATATCATCACTGGTCATCAGTGCTAAAACATCCGATTTATGAGTTGTCACATATTCCAAAGCAATTTTTGCTTTATCTTCATCAGAAAGAGCCTTGCTCTCCTCAAGCATTGCGGCAATCTCTTCATCTGTATAATACTGGCCAATTGAATCATCCTCAAGGTCTTCCAGGCTAAGAGTAACTGTTGTAGCTGTAGTTGAAACCTTTGATTCTCCAATTAAATCTGCTGTACTTGTACCTTCAGTTGTCTCAGAGGTTGTTGTTTCTGTAGTTGTTTCTGTAGTTGTTTCAGTAGCTGTGCCTGATGTTGTTGTATCTGTGGTGGTTGTTTCTGTTGTTGTGCCTGTAGTTGTTGTATCTGTGGTAGTTGTATCTGTTGTAGTTGTATCTGTAGCTGATTTAGTATTTTCCTCAACTTCTTCTGTTACTTCTTCTGTTTCCTCAGTTTCATCGATATCTTCTTCATCAATATCATTTTCAGGATTGGTAATTGTATCTGTTTCTACATCCTGTTCAAGATTATCGCCATTTGCCTGCTGGGTAACATCTTTTGTAGAAGTTGATTGAAGTGTAGCTTTTCCGGCTTCGACCATCTGTGCAAGCTGGTCTTTGCTTTCAATCTTTCCACCTGCAAGTGTATTTATGAAAGCGTAAAGCTCATCTGAACACTCTCCTCCGGAAATAAGGTAGTTATATGCTGCATGGTACATTGCGCTCTGAGTTTTAAGTCCCTCAAGCTGTGTTGTCAGCTCTTTTATCTTAGTCTCATCAAATCCGCCAAGCTTAGCTGTAAGAAGATCACTAAACTGCTTTGAACCGGCTGCAAGAGTTGTAGCACCTGTCTTTGCACTTGCAAGACCGTCTTTAAGCTTTGTTGAACCATCTTTTGCTGCAGATGCTCCTTCAGCAAGTTTTGCGGCACCATCGTCTACCTTACCTACACCATCGGTATACTTAACAACTCCATCATATAATGAGCCGCTTCCATCATAGAGCTTGCCTGTGCCGTCCTTAAGGTCCTTTGTACCATCTTTGAGTTCTTTTGTTCCGTCGTAGAGCTTTGTGACACCCTCGCGAAGATCTGATGTACCGTCCTTGAGTTCCTTGCTGCCATCAACAAGCTTTGTTGAACCATCGTTAAGCTCACTCATGTCATCCTTGAGATCATCAATTTTGTCTGAATCAGAAAGATCAGTTAAGCCAAAGTCTGAAAGGATATCTGAGCTTGCCATTGTGATTGTCATGCCAAGTTCGAAATCTGTTGTATCAGCTGTTACTTCAAAATGATTTGTGAGTTTCTCATCAAGCTCTCCGTCTTCGTTAAGCTCTTCCCACTTCTCATCGTCTATATCAAGAGATTCTTTAAGTCCTGGAACTGCAACGCCCATTACTACGTAGTTGCCGCCGTCTGAAATAACCTTACCATTTGAGATCTCAACGTTTGAGAACTTGTCAGAATCAAGCATCATACCTGAAACCATTGCAAATGGTGTATAAACTTCGATCTCTTTGCCATTAACTTCTACAGTCTGTTTCTCTTTGTTCTCGTAGTCGAAACGGATTGTTACTCTGCCGCTCTTTCCTGCAAGCTCTTCAGGAGAAATCTCTTTTCCGTCAAGGGTATATGTTATCTTCATGTCAACAGGAAGCTCTTTGTCTGTAGTTCCCTGATAGTAAATATCTGCGCCTGAAGCGTTCCAGGTAAGTGTTCCGTCGCCGTTATCGGTGAAAGTCTCTGACCCCTTTACATTCACGATATCCTTAAGCTCTGTAGCGTCTGACATCTCGCTAGATGCATCTGCATTCTTGAGCCACTCGCTTACGATAACATCGTTTACTGCACCATTGGCATCTGTCTTAACATATACTGTCTCAACCTTGCCAGCCTCGGACTCACTTGATGCCACAGCTGCGTTTGTTACCATGCTCTCTTCAATCTCTGACTCAGCCTGTGTCTCAACTGCTGCAGTCTCATCTGTAACTGTATTGGCTCCGCATGCTACTGACATCATAGCAAGCATTGCTGCCATTATAACTGAAAATGATTTCATTAAACTTTTTCTGATCATGACTAATTTCTCCTCTTTATTTTTTATATTGAAGTTCTGCTCTCTAACTATGCTGCATGATGGATAAAATCCCCAAAATGGTGGTGCTCATGGTGAACTGCCTCAACCCCCTTCATGCCGAAGGTTGTTTTAACAATTACCCAGTCGAAGAGCATGTACATTGCAGGCAGTACCAAAAGAACTGTGAACATACTGATGATTGCTCCTCTTGCCATCAGATTACAGAGTGAACCGATCATATCGATACTAGAGATAAGTCCAACTCCAAATGTTGCTGCAAAGAATGAAAGAGCACTGACAATTACTGATTTCATACTTGTTGAAAGAGCTATCAAAGTTGCCTCCTTCTTGTCATGTCCGTTCCTTCTCTCATTGAGGTATCTTGTTGTCATAAGGATTGCATAGTCAACTGTTGCTCCCAGCTGAATAGTTCCGATTACGACTGATGAGATGAAAGGAATTGTTGTCTTTGTATAGAATGGAAGTCCCATGTTAACAAAGATAGCAAACTCAATTACCGCAACAAGTATAAATGGAAGTGATACAGACTTAAGTACGAAAGCAATGATCAGGAATACAAGTCCGATTGAAACTGTGTTAACTACGTTGAAATCATGATTTGTAATATTGATCAGATCCTTTGTACAAGGAGCCTCACCAACTACCATAGCCTTTGGATCATAGCTCTTAACAATCTTATCAACCTGATTGATCTGAGCATTAATTTCATCAGAAGCTATCTTGTAATCAGTTGTTAAAAGAACCATCTTCCACTCGTCACTCTCGAGCTTATCAAGTGCATCCTCCGGAATGAACTCTCTTGGAAATGCGGGACCTAATAATGAATCTGTGCCGAGTACTGATAGAATCCCGTCTGTTTCCTTAAGTTCTTTTATCATCTGGTTCATGGATGCTGAATCGAGGTTCTTATCAACAAGAAGCATGTATGCTGAATTCATTTCAAACTTCTCATCAACTTCGTTGGCACCCTGAACGCTCTCAAGGCTGTCTGGCAAAGTCTGTGTCAGGTCATAATAAACACTTGTGTGATTATTTCCGTAAATTGCCGGATACAAAAGAACAAGAAATATAGCAAGGAAAGCAAGGTAATGCTTTGCCACAAACTTTGGAATTCTGTTAAACTCCGGCATCAAAGGCTTATGCTTTGTCTTTTCAATGAGGTTGTCAAAAACAAGGATCATACTTGGAAGGATTGTTACGCATCCGATAACACCAAATATAACGCCCTTAGCCATTACAATTCCCAGGTCAAGTCCAAGTGTAAAGCTCATGAACATAAGTGCTATAAAACCTGCAACTGTCGTTATTGAGCTTCCAAGAACTGATGTGAAGGTCGCTGAAATAGCGTTTGCCATTGCATCCTTTTTGTCATCATTTCTTTCAAGCTCTTCCTGGTAGCTGTGCCACAGGAATATTGAATAGTCAAGTGTAACTCCCAGCTGAAGTACTGCGCTCAGTGACTGGGTGATAAAAGAAATCTCTCCTTTAAAGACGTTGGTACCCATGTTGTAAACGATTGCCATTCCAATACTTAAAAGGAAGAAAAGAGGTATCAGATAGGAATCCATTGTCAGTGAAAGAACTATCACTGCAAGAAGTACTGCGATTCCTACATATATAGGTGTCTCTTTTTCTGCCATGTTCTTGGTATCTGTTACGATGGCGCTCATGCCGCTCATGAAGCACTGCTTGTCGGAAATCTTTCTGATGTCCTCAATGGCCTGCATTGTTCCATCTGATGATGTTCCTTCATCAAATACAACGAACATCATTGTGGCGTCATCGCTATTAAAGGCATCGTAGACTTCTGTTGGAAGCATCTCCATTGGAACTGACAAATCCATTACGGAGTCGTACCAGATTACATCTGCAACGTGGTCCACATTTTCGATTTTAGATTTAAGATTCGCAACATCTTTTTCCTCCATGCCCTCAGCTACATATAGGACAAAAGAGCCTGTGCCAAACTGGTCAAGCAGGATATCCTGACCCTTCATGGTCTCGATATCCTTCGGTAAATAAGTAAGGATATCGTAATTGACTCTTGTGTTAAAATAGCCGATTGCGGATGGAACTAGAAGTGCTATTGCCGCTATCAGTATAACATATCTTAGCTTTACAATTAAATGTGAAAGCTTATTCATAACAAACTGCCTCCCTTTTTGTTGATTCATTTTTATTTCAAGCGGAACCATCTTTAATGAAATAGTTTATTGACCGCTAGTCATTTTTTATATATTATGGTATAACATGAATATGACCAACGGTCAATATTTTTTCAATAAAATTTTTATTAAGTACTCCATTGTCAGTTATAAAGGGCTTTTTTAGCGAATTTGCGCAGATTGCAGCATACTTTGTCATATGTTAGAATTATGAAAACGAGGAATAAAAAATGGGAAAAGCAGCAGATAATAAGAAATTAAAAATGGAAAATCTTCTCAATACTTCCTTTGAACTTTTCACTTCACAGGGAATAAACAAGACTTCCATTTCAGATATCGTTAATAAGGCAGGAGTTGCCAAGGGAACCTTCTATCTTTATTTCAAAGATAAATATGATATAAGGAACAGACTCATCGCCCACAAATCCAGTCAACTCTTTATGAAAGCCTATGATGCTCTCGGAGATGCCGGAATCGAAGGCTTTGAAGACAGACTTATTTTTATAATGGACTATGTTTTGGACGAGCTCGAAGCCAACAAGGGACTTCTTGCTTTCATATATAAAGACCTTTCATGGGCAGTATTCAAAAAAGCCCTCACTACACCTACAAACAGTGAGGACATTGATTTTGGAGAAGTATATAGAAAAATGATCGAAGAGTCCGAGCTTGAATTTCAAGACCCGGAAGTAATGCTCTTTCTTATAATAGAACTTGTTGGTTCAACCGGCTACAGCTCCATTATGTATAATGATCCTGTATCCCTTAATGACCTTAAGCCACATCTTGAAAAAACAGTTAGAAATATCATAGAAACACATACCGTAAAGCATTAAAGAAGGATATTCAGGGGCAAGTCACATTGGGACGGTTCTTTTGACTTGCCCCTGACTTCCCTATATGATCACATTCCTATAAGCATTCCTGCATAATACACAATAAATGCTGCGATCCACGCAACTACGCACTGCCACAAAACAACGGCAACAGCCCAGCGTCTTCCCATCTCTCTGCCAATCGCAGCAACAGCCGCAACGCACGGGGTATAAACAAGTGAAAAGACAAGGAGGCTTGCTGCAGATAAAGTGCTTATAGCAGCAGAAACGCCGCCAGCTTCGTCAAACAGCACTTCCAAAACTGATACCACACTCTCTTTTGCCATAAAGCCACTTATAAGAGATGTGCATATTCTGAAATCCCCAAGTCCAATTGGTTTAAAGATAGGAACCAGAATTCCGGCAATTGCTGCAAGCATGCTATCATTGGTGCTGTCCACAAGTTCCAGGTGGAAATCAAAGCTCTTAAAAAACCACACAACTATAGAAGCCAGCATGATAACTGAAAAGGCTCTCTGAATGAAATCTTTGGATTTTTCCCACATCAGCTGCATTACACTTCTGGCACTAGGCATGCGGTAATTTGGAAGCTCCATAACAAATGGGACTGCTTCGCCCTTAAACAAAGTCTTTTTATATACCAAAGCTACTATAATTCCCAGCACAATTCCAAGGAAATACAGCGCCGTGATTACAAGCCAGCCCTTATCAGGGAAAAATGCTGCCACAAAAAAGGCATAAATAGGAAGCTTGGCGGTACAACTCATGAAAGGAGTAAGAAGGATCGTCATTTTCCTGTCCCTGTCACTTGGAAGGGTCCTCGTAGACATTACCGCCGGGACCGTGCATCCAAAGCCAATCAGAAGCGGAACGATACTTCTTCCGGAAAGCCCTATTTTCCTAAGGAGCTGATCCATGAAGAATGCAACTCTTGCAATATATCCACTGTCTTCAAGAAGCGATAAAAACAGAAAGATTGTAACGATTATAGGTAAAAAGCTAAGGACACTTCCCACGCCTTCAAAAATACCATCAACCACAAGACTGTGAATAGCTGCATTTACTCCTGCCTGCGTCATAGCATTGTCTACAAGGCCCGTCAATGCACCAACGCCCATCTCAATAAGTCCCTGCAAAAAAGCTCCTATCACATTAAAAGTCAAAAAGAAAACTGCCGCCATAACAAGAATAAACACCGGAATAGCAGTAAATCTGCCTGTAAGAACTCTGTCTATCTTCTGGCTTCTGATCTGTTCCTTGCTCTCATGTGGTTTAACCAGACATTCATCACAAATTTTGTGGATAAAGGCAAATCTCATATCTGCAATGGCTGCTGCCCTGTCAAGGCCTCTTTCTGCCTCCATCTGCTTTGTGATATGTTCAAGTGTCTCTTTTTCATTATCATCGAGACTTAGCTTATCAATTATGAGCTGATCTCCCTCTATTGCCTTATTGGCCGCAAATCTCAAAGGAAGCTCTGCTGTCTTAGCGTGATCCTGTATAAGATGCATAACTGCGTGGATGCATCTGTGAACAGCGCCGCCATTATCATTTTCATCACAAAAATCCTGGCGGCCCGGTCTCTCCTGATAGTGGGCTATATGCATGGCATGGCGCACAAGCTCGTCTATACCTTCATTCTTGGCTGCAGAAATAGGAACAACAGGAACTCCAAGCATACTCTCCATAAGGTTGATATCAACCGTTCCACCATTGCCCCTAAGTTCATCCATCATGTTAAGAGCAATCACAACAGGGATGTTCATTTCAAGAAGCTGCATAGTCAGATACAGATTTCTCTCCATGTTTGTGGCATCCACAATATTGATTATGGCCTCAGGCTCTTCCCCAAGCACAAAGTTCCTGCTGACAAGCTCTTCACTGGAATATGGAGACATGGAATATATTCCGGGAAGGTCCGTTATCATCGTATTTTTTTGTCCGAGTATAGAACCATCCTTGCGGTCTACAGTTACTCCGGGGAAATTACCAACGTGCTGATTAGCACCTGTCAGTTGGTTGAAAAGAGTCGTCTTACCGCAGTTCTGGTTACCTACAAGAGCAAATGTCAAAAGAGCTGTATCCGGCAAAGGATTGCCGCTTCCCTTTGGATGGAATTTACCTTCCTCACCAAGTCCCGGGTGTTCGATCTTTTTAGAATTCTTTTTTGACTGCCCTGCTTTACCAGGCTCTTTTGCCTCAGATAGCTTAGTCACCTGAATTTTCTCAGCATCAGCAAGACGAAGTGTGAGCTCATACCCATGGATCCTAAGTTCCATAGGATCACCTAAAGGCGCAAGTTTAACAAGTGTAACTTCCGCCCCTGGTATAACTCCCATATCCAGAAAATGTTGGCGAAGAGCTCCCTCTCCGCCAACAATATCAATTCGTGCACTTTCACCAATAAGTAAATCTTTTATTGTCACTTCAATTTCTCTCTTTCATTAAGGAAACGTGGGTGTTTTATGTTAAGTGCAAGCCTTTTATTTTAGTAAAATCAGTCGAGATGCCAGATGTCTCTGTTGTATTCAGCGATTGTTCTGTCTGATGAGAAATATCCGGCCTTAGCTATATTGGTAAGCATCATCTTTTTCCACTTATCGCGGTTCTCGTAATCAGCAAAGATCTCATCTTTCTTGGCAATATAGCTCTCAAGATCAATAAGTGTCATGAACCAGTCCTTGTTAAGAAGCTCTTTGTAAAGTCTCTCAAGATTCTCTTTATGTCCAACCTTGAGGCACTCTTTACTTACGATGAAATCTACAGCTTTCTTTATAACAGGGCTCTTCTTATAGTAATCCTTTGAAACGTAATCAGCCTTCTTGTAATGCTTAATAACTTCGTCAGCACTGATACCAAAGATATAGATATTGTCGTCACCAACAAGCTCATGGATCTCAACATTGGCTCCGTCATCAGTTCCAAGAGTAACTGCTCCGTTAAGCATGAACTTCATGTTACTTGTTCCTGAAGCCTCTTTTGATGCAAGAGAGATCTGCTCTGAAACATCGCAGGCAGGAATAAGCTTTTCAGCGTAGCTTACGTTGTAGTTTTCTACCATGACAACCTTCATATACTTATTTACATCAGGATCATTGTTGATGATCTCCTGAAGCACAAGTAAAAGGTGAATAATGTCTTTTGCAATAACATATGCAGGTGCAGCCTTAGCGCCAAATATAAATGTAAGCGGTCTTACAGGCTTCTTGCCACCCTTTATTTCGAGATATTTATGGATGATATAAAGAGCATTCATCTGCTGTCTCTTATACTCATGGAGTCTCTTTACCTGAATATCAAAGATTGAATTAGGGTCAACTTCAACATTCTCATGCTCCTTGAGATAAGAAGCAAGCTCTTTCTTTTTATCCATCTTAATCTCTTCAAGTTTATCAAGAACTTCCGGATTGTCAATGTGCTCTAAAAGCTTTTCAAGTTTATTTGCATCCTTCTTAAAGCCATCTCCGATAGTCTCTGAAAGGAAATCAGCAAGTGGATGGTTACATGAAAGAAGCCATCTACGGAATGTGATACCGTTTGTCTTGTTGTTAAACTTCTCAGGATAGATCTTGTAGAAGTCATTGAGCTCGCTGTCCTTAAGAATGTCTGTGTGAATAGCAGCAACACCATTTATTGAGAAACCATAGTGGATATCAATAAATGCCATGTGCACTTTTTTATCCTTGTCAATGATCTGAACCTTAGGGTTCTTGTACTGAGCTCTGATTCTCTTATCAAGTTCTTTTATATAAGGAACAAGCTGTGGAACTACCTTCTCAAGATACTCAAGTGGCCATGTTTCAAGAGCCTCTGCAAGTATAGTGTGGTTTGTATATGCACATGTCTTGCTGACTACGTTGATAGCTTCGTCAATATTAAATGCCTTTTCCTCAACAAGAATTCTGATAAGCTCAGGAATGATCATTGTTGGGTGTGTATCATTGATCTGGATCACAGCGTGTTTGTGAAGCTCATGAAGGTCGTACTGACGCTCTTTCTGTTCACGAAGGATAAGCTGTGCAGCGTTTGATACAAGGAAATACTCCTGGTAAATTCTAAGAAGATTTCCTGCCTCATCAGAGTCATCAGGATAAAGGAAAAGAGTAAGGTTCTTATCGATCTTAGTCTTATCGAAGTCAATTCCTTTTTTTACAAGGCTCTCGTCTACTGACTCAATATCAAAGAGACGAAGCTTGTTTACACCTGTGTCGTAACCAACAACGTTCATATTGTAAAGACGTGAAACAACTTTCTTATCGCCAAAAGCTACCTCGAAAGTAGTATCTGTCTTTTCAAGCCATGAGTTTTCCTCAATCCAGTCATTCTTTTCAGCACACTGGAGATGATCCTTAAATACCTGTTTGAAAAGTCCGAAGTGATAGTTTAGACCAATTCCTTCACCTGCAAGGCCTAATGTTGCAATAGAATCAAGGAAGCAGGCAGCAAGTCTTCCAAGTCCGCCATTTCCAAGTGATGGCTCCGGCTCGCACTCTTCAACTTTAGAAAGATCCTTGCCATTCTTTTCAAGGATAGCCTTAACCCTGTCATATACTCTGAGGTTAATAAGATTGTTTGAAAGAAGCTTACCAATAAGGAACTCCATAGAGATGTAGTAAACTTTCTTTTCTCCGTTGTAAACTTCAGCCACATCCATAAGGCGTGAAGACATCTCTAAAAGAATGTAGTAAGTCTCCTGATCTGTGCACTCTTTAATTGTCTTGCCAAATTTCTCATCAGCAATTCCCTCAAGCTGCTCCTCAAGGTTGAGTACAAGTACGTCGCGTTGCATGTTTGTGTGCTTGGACATTTTTCTTTCTCCTCTCGTTAAAAAACCGTGTTTACGGAAAACGTTTTCTTTATCTTTTATGTGTTAAGGTTATCATAGGAAAACGTTTTCTGCAAGTATCAATTTTTTATTTTTTTAGTTTATTGATCCAAGATGCTATACAATGATATCTTCATACTTTATACGCACCAGTTCATGTTTTATCGTGACTTTACGTCCGGTCTCGCCTGACATCAACCGGTTCAGTTCCAGGATTGCCTCTTCAGATATCTTTGTAAAATCCTGCTTAACAGTATTCATCTGCTTTCCTACATATCCCATCAGGATGATCCCATCAAATCCACAAACAGGTCTGAATATATCCATATCAATAAGGGCCTTCATTGCGCCGATTGCCATCATATCCGAAGCACATACTACGCAATCTGCATTTTTAGCAAATCTCATCGTAAGCTCTCTTGCCCTGAGTTCGGAAAACTGTCCATTCCTTACGGTGAGTTTCAGATTCTTTTCTTCGCATAGTTTCTTTAATCCTGAAAGCCTATCCTTTGTTACATAACCGGTGTCCTCTCCTGCGAGGTATAATACCTTTTTGCATTTGTTCTCAGTAATAGTCTTTTTAGCAACATCGTACTGAGCCTTTGCATGATCAACGCTGACTGAAGAGGTTGAATCATTAACCATAGGCGCATCAACTACGACCATTTTGAAATGTCCACTATCTATGAGCTTGTGAATAACCTTGTCCTTTGTGGTCATGCCATACACAATGATTCCCCTTATTCCCTGGGATTCGAAGTAACTTGTTACCTCTTCGACAGTCATATCCTCTATCATTGAGGCAAACACAGTAATAACATCAAGCTGCAGCTCTTTTGCCTTATGAACTGCCCCGGATATATACCGCATATTGATCTCATCACTAGCCTGCGTACTTAAATTCAGTTTTATCAAAAGTGCAACTCTTCCCGTTTTTTTGGAAGACAGTGATACTGCCACTGCATTAGGCACAAATCCCAATCTGTCAACGACTTCATTGACCTTGTTCCTGGTCTTCTCACTGACATTGGGATAATTGTTCAAAACTTTTGAAACTGTTGAGATAGCCACTCCGGCTTCTTTTGCAACATCTTTTATCGATACCATTTTTCCCCGCCTGAAATGTTTAATCTTATTTTTTGATGGCACAAAATGTCATCTGCTAAGGAAATCGTTTTCCATGCCAATTAATCATAGCTTTTTGGCATTGGTTTGTCCATTAAAAAAGCATAAAATTGTTGGTACACATTTCGCCTGTGAAACAAAAAGAGGATTTCTGCATAAGCTATGTGCTTAAGCAAGAATCCTCTTTTTTTATTTTTTCTTTTACAACTGTTTTACTGCAGAACAAATCCACCATTTGGTGATAATACCTGTCCTGTCACATATGGCGCAGTAAGCAGATATTCCATAGCACCCGCAATGTCCGAAACGTCACCTATGAAGCCTTGCGGAATCGTTGCTGCAAGCGCATTTAGTTCATCCTGATTTACTCCCCTTAGCATATCAGTCATTATCATACCGGGAGCAATGGCATTAACTCTCACGCCTCTTCCTGCAAATTCAAGAGCAAGAGCTCTGGTAAGTCCTATAATACCTGACTTGGAAGCACAGTAATCTGCCTGATTGATAACACCAGTAAGACCTCCAACTGAAGATGTGTTAATGATACAGCACTGATCATCCTTGCTGCTGTGATTTATCATATGCGGAAGCACCAGATGTGTCATGTGCAGAAAACTCATAAGATTTGTATTGATAACATTTTCATATTGTTCTCTTTTTATATCGATCCAATTGCAATTGTTGGTGATTCCCGCATTATTGATCAAAACATCAATATTATCACCGAATTTTTCTACAGTTGCCTTTACCAGATTTTCACAGTCATCATATTTGCTCACATCAGCCTTTACTACCAATGAATCAACGCCATAATCCTTTTTTATTTTCTCTGCGATATTGTCCGATAAAGCTTTGGAAGACTCACTTCTGTAATTAATTACGACATTGTACCCCAGTTCACCAAGCTTAAGAGACATAGCTTCGCCGATTCCTCTAGACCCACCTGTTATAATCGCTGTTTTTGACATTTCTTCATCCTCCTGTAATGTTGTAGTTTTGCCACCATTGCAACAATAGAAAAAGAGTAATCCCTGATTTTCGTTCACGAATTACTCTTTTATCATAACACAACATCCTTCAATTCTCTAATCAAAAAGGCTTCACGTTTCCATAATTATTATCATTTAGATACCGCTTTTCCGCCTTTATGACGTGTCATGCAAACAGATCCGCCTGTTCTAATAGTTTCCTTCACGAAGGCATTCATAATATCGGCATAAACTGTCTTTCCATCCTTGTCAAAAGATGACTCCAATGCATCAAATTCATTGCCTTCATAAACAATTGACATGGCACTTCCATCCGACATCTTCATAACCATAGTAGTCATGCTGCCTGCTTTAACTGTAAAATACTCATAATCTTCTGAATCAAGGAAAGCTTCTATATCTTCTACGGCACCTTCCATCGCATCAGCTGCTGCCGCCATATCCATTTCCGCAGGAACCTGCTCTCCTGTATCAGAAACATCGATGTTCACTGATTCTTCTCCCGAAGCCATCATTGCAGCTGCCACCGGATCAATGTCCATAGGTGCTTCTACGATTGGAGGTTTCTCTGCTGTCATAGCCTCTTCTGCGGGCATTTCTGCAGGCGCCTCCTCCATCGGCATCTCTGCTGGTGCCTCTTCAATTGGCATCTCTGCCGTCGCTGCTTCTTCAACAGGAGCTTCTCCTGCAGATGCTCCTTCCATAGCTGCCATCATTGCCATCATATCTGTATCTGGCGCTACCTCTTCTACCGGCATCTCTGCTGGGGCCTCTTCAATTGGCATCTCTGCTGGGGCTTCCTCTGTCGGAGCTTCTTCAACCAGTGCTTCTGCTGCGGCCGCAGCTGCAGCTGCATCCGCCATCATTGCCGCCATAACAGGATCTATATCATCTGGATTTATGTCCATTGCTGGTGCTTCAATCGAAGCTTCTTCAACCTGAGGCTCTGCTACCGGAGTTTCCTCTGCTGGAGCCCCATCCATTGCTGCCATCATTGCCATCATATCTGTATCTGGCGCCGCTTCTTCTGCAACAGGCACGTCCACAGGTATTTCTAATGGTGCTTCTACTGGTGCTTCTTCTGTTGGTATCTCTGATGGAATTTCATCAATATTTGGCGCTGCTTCAGCAGGCATCTCACCCATAGCTGCCAGCGCTGCTGCCATAGCATCGGCCTCTGCCATTTCAGCTGGGCTAGCCTCTACAGCTTCTTCTGTCGGTACCTCGGCAGGAGCTTCTCCTGAAGCCATTGCAGCCATCATTGCATCAACTTCTGAAGCATTTTCAGCAGCTGCCATCGCCGCCATCATTGCTTCTACATCCTGTGCAGGCGATGTTGCCTCTGTAGGTGCTTCTTCTACTGCCGGCATTTCTACTGGCACTTCAGCAGCTGGCATTTCAGCCGGCATCTCTACTGGCGCCTCTGCTGCAGGAGCTTCTGCTACTTGCGCTCCTTCCATGGCTGCCATCATTGCCATCATATCTGTATCCGGCGCTGCTTCTTCTGCTGGTATTGCTGTTGGCACTTCTGCAGCTGACATTTCAGCTGGCATCTCTACTGGCGCCTCTGCTGGGGCTTCCTCTGCTGATGCTCCTTCCATGGCTGCCATCATTGCCATCATATCTGTATCCGGCGCTGCCTCTTCTGCAGCCGGCATTTCGGCTGGCATCTCTGCTGTTTCTGCTACCGGCATCTCTACTTGCACTTCTGCAGCTGCTTCTTGTCCATTTGCAGCAAGCATAGCTTCCAGATCAGGAATATCCTGAACTGGTTCTTTTTCCACTTTCTTTCGTGGCTTTTTGGGAGTTGGAGCTTCAGCAGCTTGCTCTTGAACAGCTGCGCCTTCTTCTGCCTTCATTGCTGCTATAAGATCATCAACATTCGCTGTAGATAAATCCTGACCACCAAGCATATCCTGAGTATTCATGCCTTCCATGCCATATCTCCTTTCATGAAACACAGACAAAAACGTGACAATATGAACAGTCTATATATATTATCGTTTATTTCTATAATATTTTACAGTAAATTTTCTATAAACTTCACCTTGTTGCCTGCGAAAAAAGTATACTTTCTTGCGAGTGGCATAAAATCCGAAAGTGCCCATACCTTTGGATTTATGGTTTACTACATATATAAAGACTACTATTATTGCAAGAACAGCAGACGAACTGAAAGTGTAGGCATAGTGATGTGAACGATTTATTTTGAAATGATGATAAATGGATATAAATAAACCCACAAAAGACTTGTGTTCTGAATAAGTATGAAACAAGTCTTTTGTGGGTGTTTTATGTCCAATTTATCACATTGAAAAATATCAGAGTGAACAGAGCTATACCTACACTTCCAACTCGGCTGCGTCCTGACCAAAAATGTCTTTCCACAAGAAGGCCTTAAACAGAATAAAGGCTACAGCAGTCGTTACAATATCAGATACAAACTGTGCCCTGATAACTCCTTCAAATCCCATTAGAGCTGATAATATGAATATTACAGGCAAAAAGACAATTCCCTGCCTGCAGGCTGACAGAATGAATGCTCCGCTGGCTTTACCTGTAGACTGAAAAGAAACTATTGCTGTAAGACAAATTCCCATTAGTGGTGCTCCAAGCAGTTGCCATCTAAGCATCGAAACACCAGTCCTTATCATTTCAGGGTCACTTAAAAATTTGGATATTATTCCATTAGCAAAGACCGACAATACTATCAGGAAAACCAGACCTGTACCACCAGTCACAGCCATTCCAAATCCAATGATCTTCCTAAGTCTCTTTTTAAGCCTGGCGCCATAGTTGTAACCAATAAGTGGCTGCCCACCAAAGGCAAGTCCGACAATCACAAGAAGGGCAATATTAACTATTTTTAGCACGATTCCCATAATGGCAATACTATCATCACCATAAGGCTGCAAAAATCTGTTGGTAAGCGTAATTCCAATTGTCTGCATCAGATTTGTTATGCTGGATGGAAGACCAATTGCAAAAACACTGGCAAAAGTTGCAGCGTCCAGACTAAGGAGTTTAAAGTCCATCGACAACGCTTTACTCTTTTTCCTGATAATATAAATAAAGAAAGTGCAGGTCACTATATAACCGATAACCGTAGCAATTGCCGCTCCTGCTGCGCCAAGTCCCAAAGCAAAAATAAAAATAGGATCAAGAATGATATTTACAACAGTTCCAATCACTGAACCTGTCATTGATTCCAAAGACATGCCTTCTGCTCTTAAAAGATTTGATGGCACAAGAGAAAAGATAATAAATGTCGAACCAAGTATCAGCCAGAAATAGTACTGCCCTGCATATTCATAAGTCTTTTCCGTAGCTCCAAGCAACATAAGTACCTGCTTTTTCATAGCCAGCATAACAACTGTGAAAATAAGTCCTGTGATCATTGAAGCATAAAAGCAAAATGTACTCTTTTTCCTCGCCTCATCTGCATTGTGCATGCCAAGGATTCGTGATATTACAGAACTTCCACCTATACCAAAAATATCACCTATTGCAAGCAGCAGTGTAAAAAGTGGTGCGCAGATTGAAATGCCCGCTATCAGGTTAGTATTACCGGTAAGTGCGATGAAATATGTATCCACCAGGTTATATACAAGTGTCACGATCATACCCATCACAACAGGGAGCGCCATTTTCATATAAGCTTTCGGAATAGGCGCTCTCTCAAATAATTCATTTTCCATTAAATCAAAATCCTGCTTTCTTTAAGAGATCTCCGAGTGAAGTTGTAGCATCACCATCACTCTCAAACTCTATTTTTTCTTCTGTGATCTCAGTAGCAGCGATTTCTTCAAGTGCTTTCATACTAAGGCTGAGTTTTCCATCTTTTATGGCTGTAACCTTAACCTTTACTTTCTGTCCAACCTTCAGAACTGATGACGGATGTGCAATTCTCTGATTACATATCTGAGAAATATGAACAAGTCCGGTCATTCCATTTCCAAGATTTACAAATGCTCCATAATTCTGAAGGCTTTCGACAACACCTTCGGTCACAAGTCCAACTTCCACATTGGAGATCATCTCTGCTCTTTTTGCGTCAGCCTGTTCCTTTAAATATTCCCTTGCAGAAAGAACCAGTTTATTAGCATCCTTGTCTGCTGTTATTACCTTAACCTTAAGAGTTTTGCCAACGTATTCTGAAAGTTTCTCCTCTTCAACAAACTGAAGATCAAGTTTAGATGCAGGAATAAAGCCTCTTATTCCCTCTAAGAATGCCACGCATCCACTCTTAACTGCCTCTGATACTTTTACATCTACATATGAGTCCGAATCAGCTATTTCCTTTATTTTGTCCCATGAGATAACCTGATTTGCCTCTTTTTTAGACAAAAGAATATTACCATTTCCGTCATCTGTACTGATAACCGTCGCTGAGATCTCATCGCCAATCTTGACATCTCTGTGAATTGAAAACTTTGGATCATCACTCATATCAGCTACTTTAATAACACCCTGAGTGTAATACTTAAGGTCAAGAGTAATTTCAGTTTCTGAAATATCTATAACTGTTCCCTCAAGAATATCCCCTTCTTTTACCTTTCTAAATGATCTGTCAATCTCATCCTTAAAGTCATTCATTGTTTCTTCTGCCATTTTCTCATCCTCCAAAAAACTTTTTCTTTTTCTGCGGCTTCCCTGAAGATATCCACTATTTTATATATCATTTTTCATATAAATCCACAAATTCATCAAGAAAAGCTCTGATACTTATGTGCTGAGGGCAGATATTCTCACATTTGCCACACTTCAAGCACTCGGAAGCCTTTCCATGGTTCATTGAAAAACGTTCATAATACATTCCTGTTGTCTTTCCTGTAACTGCATATAAATTCAGTAATCCAAAGTAATCAGGAATATTTATGTTTTTCGGGCATTCCTCCAAGCAGTATTTGCATGCTGTACACGGAACTTTAATTGTACTGTTAAGAATATCCGTTACATTCTCAACCAGCTTTTTTTCGCCATCCGTAAGCGGCTTAAATTCCTGCATATAAGAGGTGTTGTCGTCAAGCTGTTCAAGATTACTCATTCCACTTAAAACAATTGCCACATTGTCTAATGATGCAGCGTATCTTATTGCAAGTGATGCCGGAGTTGGAATATGCTGATTTTCTTTTTCATAATATTCGTTAAAAGATTTCATGGCATTATCAGAAAGTTTTGCAAGTGTCCCGCCTTTTACCGGTTCCATTACCATGACTTTCTTGCCATGTTTTTTGGCCACTTCATAACAAGCCCCTGATTGCGCCACCTGACTTTCCCAATCAAGATAATTTATCTGCAACTGAACAAAATCAACTTCAGGATGTTCTGTCAGGATTCTGTCCAAAGTCTCAGCATTATCGTGGTAGGAAAAGCCAATATTTCGAGCATATCCATTCCTCTTAAGCTTCTCAATAAATGGAAATCCGCCATATTTTTCAGTATTTATATATCTGTCTCTTCCCAAATTGTGAAGTAGATAATAATCAAAATAATCCACGCCACAACGCCTTATCTGTTCATCAAAAAACATTTGATAATCTTCAGTTTTTTTAACACGAAGAATGGGCATTTTATCTGCCAGAATAAAGCTGCCTCTGGGGTGACGCTTAACAAGTGCTTCTTTTACGGCTTCTTCCGATTTCTCACCATGATAAGGATATGCTGTATCAAAATATGTAAAGCCCCTATCCATAAACATATCTACCATTTTCTTGGTCTGTTCAATATCAATCGACGTCGGATCGTCAGAATTAAAAAGCGGCAGTCTCATTGTCCCAAAGCCTAGTTTTTTCATGGCATATCCTCCAAGTGTAAATTATTTATTCAAATCATTGTAAACTTGCATAACTTGCTCCATAGGGTATTTGCAAAAATCAGCTATTTCCTTTGGGCTTCTACCCAGATTAAGCATCTCAGTTATTTTTTCTTTATCGCGAAGGTCTATACCTTTCTCTATACCTTTTTCTTCGCCTTTCGCTTCGGCTTCTCTAAGATCATCGGCCATTATTTCTTTTAACGCTTCGCACATATCTTGTTCACCTCTCAATTTCCTATACAGTTCCTTATTTGCGCCAGCACTTATTTGAAGCACCGCGTCAGCATAATGCCTTGCTCCACTTTCTTTAAATTTCCTGGTTTCTTTAAGGAAAAGCTTAACCATTTCTTCATCCGCATTATGAGTCATTATGTTGAATGCAAGAAGTTCCTTATCTTTTAGCTCTCCCATCACAATAATATTCAGAGGAATATCTATTATCCCGATAACATTGTAAACTCCGGGCCTTTTCTGCTTTACAGTTTTTCCTCTTAATACTAATTGCTTGAGCAGTTTTTTTGGTTTTCTCGTCCTGAATATAGAAATAGTAATCTCACTATCTTTTATTGCATCTACACTATCTCCAAAGCTTTTGTATAAACATGCATAAGCTATAACTTTATATAAAACATCAATATTTAATTCATCATTAGGATTCTTATATTCTATTATATTATACTTTAAAAAATCCTCGCCCACAGCATTGTTTATTACTACATTATCATTTTTCTTTATGACCAAAAAATCTATCATCAAAGGCTCTTTTGATAGGGGATGTTCTCTCTCAATATAGATATATTTTTTATATTTCATGAAGCTAAGGTTTAAACCACCATCAAAGCCTGAATGCCAATCAAGCCTCTCTTTCTCTCTGTCTAAACTCATCTATAAAATAAAACCTCCATTATTTTTGATAATCCGCTAAATATATAAGAGAAAAGACATGCCAGGTTCCGCAGTAAGCTCATAACGGATTGCTACCTTGAAAAGAGGCAAGATAGAGCGTAAAATATCTATGTTCGCCAGCATAGAAAATTACAAACAACCAAAAAGACTCTCTTATATATTTAGCGTTTATGAGAATTGGATGACACCAGAATTACGTAGTACTTACAGTGAATTAGACACACTGCCTGTATCATCCTTGCTCTAGTTGAGCAGATTCAAACAACGTTTGATAAAATATCATAATATTTTTGTTCTGTAAATAGTTTTTTATGAATTAATTTTTGAACATTTTGTGAATTCTATAAAAGTGCCGAATTCAGCATGGTTACTGGGATTGCGATAATTTATTTCATAAAAATAGCCCACCCTTGAAATTAATATTTTAAGGGTGGGCTTTCTTAGTTCTATTTAAGAAATCTTATAACTGTAATCATTAAAATCAGCTTCTAATGTAGCCTTATGGCCGTCGTTTTCCCAAACAAACTTCATCTTTGTTCCATCCACGGTTACATCAAGCTTTGCATCAAATCCAAATGCCGGGCATGTGTTGCGGAATCTTAACAACTCAAGCTGTTTCTTAACTACATCTTTTTCCATCGCAGCTTCAATCTGGTCAATTGTGAGATTTGTTCTGTTAATCTCCTTGTGTCCGCCTGCGCCTGCACGCTTTACAGCTTCATGGTCATTCTTTCCTGCAAAAAGATCAAGATACCAAACCTGCGGTTTTCCCGGCATGAACATCTGAATTGCTCTTGCAAATAACATCTTCTTGTCATCATCACCAAGAGCGCTGTAATATGTAGCATTTACCTGATAATACATATTCTTGGCACCATGAAGATCCTTAACAAATCCTCCGCGACCAACAATTGTATCGATCATATTCTGGATATCCTCTTCAGGAAGGATTCCCTTAAGATCAAGAAGTGGAATACCATCGTGACATCCAAGCATATTAACTACGCGTATCTTCTTTTCCTGAATCTCATCTGCCCACTTCTTCAAAAGCTCTCCGGATTTTGATTCGATCGCATAAATGAGAAGTCCCGGAAGGAAGAAATCATAAGTCATATAGCCCTTATCAGCCACAACTTCATAGATCTTTTCACTGTAACTTGCATGAATTTCAGGTAAAAGAGATACCTTAAACTCATCAGCAAGCTTCTTAACTTTTTCAAGCACATCCCAGGTATCAGGCTCATTCAAAAAGTTCTTTTTACCCGGCTCCTTAGGAGCATAGGCAAAGGCATCAAGACGAACGATACTTGCGCCATAGCCTGAAAGACTCTTAAGTGTATTTCTGTAATGTTCCCAAACGAGATCAGATTTAATATTAAGATCCATCTGTCCGAGATATCGTCTTCCAGACTCTAAATAATCAACAACTGCATCTTTATATTTTTCAAAACCTGTGTAATCAATTTCAGCAGGCTTCTTTCCCTCATCAAGTCCCTCGCAGACTTTTTTAGCTAATCTCTGTGCAGAAAGATACTGAATATCCATCTTTTCCATAAGGTCCTGCGCATCAGGTCTCTTGTACTGCACTTCCTGATAGAATGTATTCCAGTAGGGAACATCCTTGCCATCAGGCATACGTACCATAAGTATAGGAAGTCCCGGTTTTCTGAAAAACATATCCTTTATATATTTCTGGTCAGGCTGAATATATCCCTCAGGAGTCATTTCGCCGTAGCCATCCCAGAATTTGTTCCAGTTAATGAAAAAGTCAGCATACTTTGACTTTTCACCATTTTTAACAAGATCCTGGAACTGTGGAGAAAGAACTGAAGCATGATTAAGAATGAAATCAAGCTTCAGATTGATATCCAGAGCCTTAAGAGCTTCGATATCCTCTTTGCTGCCAAGCTGCTCATTGATACCATAATCTATTACAGAAAAACCTCTGTCCAAATCTGTGTTAAAGATACTTGGAAGAATGTAAAATGACTGAAAAACATCCTTGAATGCATCTTTTGACAGTACTGATACAATATCACCCAGAGTTCCACCCATACTATCAGGGTAGGCATTTAACATAGGTCCATTGTCTACAAATCTACTCATATCATTTCCTTTCAAAAACATGTCAAAATGTTTGATCAATCAAATTATTTCATGAGTTTTTTGAACTCATCATAGCTAATTATCTCACCGGCTTTTGTGATGATTATCTTAGCTTTGTGTGCCTGGTTAACAAGCTTATTCTGTTCGAGTTCAAGTACCATCATAGTAAATGGGCTGTCAAGCTTTCCATCTCTGTTTCTGGATCTTCTGTGCTCAAGTGTCTCCTGAGGAGTACTGTTCAAAAGAACCGGAATATCAACCTGAGTCATATAATCGCTGTTACCATGTGTCCACTCAACGATAAGAACCTGCTTAGCAGACATATCTACTTCATCATACCAAAGAGATGCCTCATCTCTTCCCATTCTCTTAAGCCAGAGCTTGTCAGCTCCATCCTTAAACGCTTTCATTATCTGATCAACTTCTTCAAAATCAGTCTCATTTGGTGTTCCAAGGTAGTTATCAAGTCCTTTTTCGCCAGCTTCTATATATGCTTTGAACCAGCTGTCAGTCTCAACATGAGCCTTGTTGGCATCATCTTCTGCAATCTGCCATTCCTTAACTTTAGCGAAGTGTTCAGGATTCATGACTCCGCTGTCAACCATTCCTCTGATTCCGCTCTCTCTAAATACATTAAGTCTTTCAGCATCATTGTACATAGGAATTCTGTGTGGGTAATTATCGCCGGACATTGTGTAGCTACCGATTCCAGCCTGTTCAAGTAAATATGAAAGAAGTGATGCGATCTCGGATTTTCCAACGCCTGATCCTCCGCAAACTGCCACAACGGCGCGATTATATGTGTTAGCACTCATCTTCTCTTTTAATTCTTTAATAAGAATTGGAAAAATAGTTTTTGCTTTTTCTATATGGCTTTCACCAATCTCAATTTTATCCCCCGGCATATCTCCGTGAGGTATATCATCAGGTATAATCAAATCAGTCAAAATGTTATTTGCATTATCAAGTTTTTCAAGAACATCTTTTGAAGATGATACTCTGCTATATTGTGTATTCATAATTCTCCTTCTACTCCTCAAATCGAAATAAACACACAAATACATAACACCGCCAGAATCACGTATTTATGCTGGTTTCACATGGCTTGCACGGTCAAAAAAATAAATTGTATACACTTTTCTTTTTGACAATACATACTGAGCCATGTTATTTTGAACACAAGATACAATAACTTTTTTTCTTTGTAAAGACCAAAAATAAAAAATGATAACTATTAAAGAGATTGCAAAACAACTAAATATGAGCACTACAACGGTTTCAAATGTTATTCATGGAAAAACCGGTGAAGTGTCTGACGATACAAAAAAGATTGTTCAGGATTTTTTGGATAAAGTTGATTATGTCCCAAACATCAGCGCAAGAAATCTTGCACAAAATGAGTCAAAGATCATAGGTTTGGCGCTTAAAGCCCGTGCAGATAAATATGAGAATCTTATCATGGATCCGTTCGTATCAGAGCTTATAGGTGGTGTGGAAGAGACTATACGAAACGCCGGCTATTTCATGATGCTCTACATTTCAAGTGATACCTCCGAAATAATGCGGCACGTTTCCACCTGGAATGTTGACGGACTTATACTTTTCGGAATGCTAAACGATGACGGAATACGTGTCAGCGAAAAATACAAAAAGCCTATTGTCTGCATCGATACCTACAGTATTGAGGGCCTTAAACACTTCACAAATGTCGGCCTCGATGATGAACAGGGTACCTACGAAATGGTAAATTACCTGATATCGCAAGGGCACAGAAAAATCGCATTCCTTTCAGATAACACTAACGGTGTAGACCTTGCCAGATTAAACGGATACAAAAAAGCTTTAAAAGATGCAAAGATAAAATACAGCCCTTCTAACTTCCTGAAGATAAGGCCTCACACAAAAGACCTGCCTGAAAGTTTGGAAGAGATATGTGAGAAGTCAAAAGAGTTCACTGCCATAATGTGCGTCTCTGACCTGTATGCTGTAACGCTCATGGCTGCATTTGCCGACAGAGGCATATCCGTTCCCGACGACATTTCTGTAGCCGGCTTTGATGACAATATGCTGGGGCAGCTTCACAGACCTGCTCTTACTACTGTTCATCAGAATGTAAAACAAAAAGGTGTAGTTGCCGCAGACACTCTGCTGAAACAGCTGAAAAAGATAAAGACTCCAAACCAGATAATGCTTCCAACACGACTGGTAATTCGTGATACTGTTAAAAAGATTTAAGTCATATTATTCCGGAGCCCGCTTCTACAGCGGGCTCTTTTCTATTTCTTGTCAAATAATACTGAGAAAAAGACAACCTTCGCATTTTGTTTCTTTGTATTTTTTACAATCAAATCTCAAATTCATTAATTTTTCTTGTCTATATTCACCACAAAACTTACGCGCATAAGCGCGCATTAATTATGCTATTTTATAATTTTTTAATACGTTTTATTGTATTTTTACAATTTTCTCAATTCGTGCCAATGTCCTAACCATGCGATTTTTCACAATTATCAGTCAATTGGTCAATATTAATTTTAATAAACCGCCTTGAATTTCTAGGTTTTTTGTGATAATTTGATTATAGCGTACAACTTATGCGCAAAAGTAACCGCCAAAAAGTAAATAAGTTATGGCAATTTGCACAAAGCAACAAAAAGGAGGAAACAAAATGAAAAAGAAACTCATGTCAGTTCTTCTTGCAGGCTCAATGGTTCTTTCACTTGCAGCTTGCGGAGAAACAGCAGCTGACACAACAACATCATCTGACAACGCTGAAGCTCAGACAGAGACTCAGTCAGCTGATACTACTGAGACTGCAGCAGCTACCAGCGAAGTAGCAGGAACTCAGGAAGCTGTTCGTCTTCTCAATGGTAAGCCAGAGATCAACGATCAGATGCAGGCTCTTGCTGCTAAGTATCTTGAAGAAACAGGCAACGTACTTACAGTTGAGACAATCGGTGGCGATACAAACGCTTCTGACGAACTTAAGAAAATGTACCAGGCTGACAACATGCCAGATATCTTCGTTATCGAAGCTAACCAGGCTGCTAACTGGGACGGAATGCTCGCTGACCTTTCAGGTGAGGAATGGACAAATAAGACTGGATTCGAACTCGTTGATTCTACAATGGGTACAATCGGATTCCCTTACACTGTAGAGGCTACAGCTCTTGGTTACAACGCTGATATCCTTGCAAAGGCAGGAATTGATCCTTCTACACTTACAAGCCCTGACGCTTGGAAGGCTGCTTGTGAAACACTTGATTCCAAGAAGGATGAGCTTGGCATCACAGCTGTATTTGGTTGGTGTGCAGAACCTACAAACCTTGGATGGTCTTCAGGTACTCACGTATTTGGTCAGTACCTTGATGCTGGTCTTAAGGCTGACGATACAACATACATCGATCTTCTTAACGATGGTGGAAAGATTGATGAAGCAAGAATGAAGAAATTTGCTGAGTTCATCGGCATGATGAATCAGTATTCAGATCCAGCTCTTCTTGTAGACGGAACATACGACAATCAGGTTGCCGGCTTCAAGGAAGGCAAGTATGTATTCATCACACAGGGTAACTGGTGTGTAACATCTCCTGCAGATGTAAACTTCGAGTGTGGATTTGCTCCATATGCATTTGAAGATGGAATCAACACAATCATTGCTGGACCACCTTCATATTGGGTAGCATATTCAAATGGTAACGTAGAAGGTGCAAAGGCATTCTTTAACTGGTGCGCTGGCGATTCAGCTCAGAACATCCTTGTAAATGATGCTGGTCTTGTATCTCCTTTCGATGATTGCCAGTATGAAGCTGTTAACCCATTCTACAAGAGCATGAACAGCTACATCACAGCTGGTAACTACTCTGGATGGCACACAATGCTTAAGAAAGACGGTCTCCAGAACGAGACATGTAACGTATTTGCAGATTATGCAAAGGGCAAACTTGATGCTGATGGATTTGTATCAACAATGGCTCAGGTAATTTCTGCTTACTACGCTCAGTAATAAGAAGTATTTTGGGCAGGGCACACGTGTCCTGCCCTTTTATCAATCAAAAGAACTTTTGCCTCACGGAAAGGGGGATCACTTATGAGTACATTTTCTATAGGGAGAAAGGCATCATCTTTTATATGCCTTATAGCAGGAATTGTGCTTACAATAGTTGGTTTGGGTCTGTCGATTGCCGGCACCGGAAATGTGTTTAGGGGAGCCATGTTCGTGTGCGGAATCCTACTATTCTTCATAGGATTGTACTTGTTTCCAACTCTTAAGCACCACCGTTCAATTATCAATTTCATATTTTTATTTCCACTTTTGTTTGCCTTCCTTGTAACAGTTATCATTCCTCTGTTCCTTGGTATCGGTTATTCTTTTACCGATTGGGATGGCATCAGGCTTAAAAACTTCGTTGGTTTTTCCAACTATGCAAGAATGTTTAAACAGCCTGCATTCTTGTGGTCCACACTTTTAACCTTTTTGTTTGTAGTATTTAACATGATTCTTGTTAACCTTGTTGCTTTCCTTTTAGCACTTCTTTGCACATCAAAGATCAAGGGACTTGGATTCTTCAGAGCAGCTTACTTCCTTCCAAACCTAATCGGAGGAATCGTACTTGGTTATATCTGGCAGTTCATTTTCAGTAATGTAGTAACTAAGTTCTCAGGAACTTACTCAATGCTTTCGGATACAAATACAGCGTTTATCGCTATAATCATCGTATATATCTGGCAGTATGCCGGTTACATAATGCTCATCTACATCACAGGACTTAATACAATCCCAGGAGATGTTCTTGAAGCATCTGCCATAGATGGTGCTAATAAAGTTCAGACCCTTTTCAACATCAAGCTTCCCATGATCGCACCAACTATTACAATTTGTACTTTCCTTACGCTTACATCTGCGTTCAAGCAGTTCGATGTTAACCTTGCTCTTACAAATGGTAAGGGATCAGTACAGTTCCTTGGTAACTATATTGCAAACGGAACAGAGATGTTGGCACTTAACATCTACACTACAGCAGTTATCAACAATGATTATGCACTTGGTCAGGCAAAAGCCGTTCTCTTCTTCATCATTTTGGCTGCTGTCTCAATCATTCAGGTTCGTATATCTAACAAGAAGGAGGTTGAATTATAATGCATACAAAAGAAAAAACATCCAGCGTTGTGATCAGGCTGATCATAGCAGTCATCGTTGCAATTTATGTATTATTCCCATTCTTCCTGCTTCTTATCAACTCAGGAAAAGTTACTGCAGATATTACATCTAACCCAGTAAGCTTTGCAGGTGCAAGTTTTTCACAGCTTCTCGAGAACATAAAGGCTGTAATAAACGATCCCAACTTCCTCTTCTGGAGTTCATTTGGATCATCAGCCCTTATAACTGTTATCTCACTTGTTCTTTTATCACTCTTTGGAGCTATGGCAGCATGGGTAATCTGCCGTAACAAGACAGTTTGGTCAACAGTTATTTACTTTACTTTCATCGCATCAATGATCATTCCTTTCCAGGTAGTAATGCTTCCACTTATTTCTACCTTCAGAGATGTCGGAAAGTTCATTGGAATTCCAATGCTTCAGTCAGTTCCCGGTATCGTATTTGCTTACCTTGGATTTGGCGGTGCTATGACAGTATTCATCTTAACCGGATTTATCAAGGGTGTGCCTTTTGATCTTGAAGAAGCCGCTTCAATCGATGGATGTTCTCCGGAGCAGACATTCTTCCAGATCATCTTCCCTCTTTTAACTCCTGTTATTACAACAGTAACAATCCTTAACGGCATGTGGATCTGGAACGACTATCTTCTTCCATCAATGATGCTCGGACAAAATGGTAAAGTAATGACGATTCCTATCGCCATTCAGAAATTCGTTGGATCATACGTAAAGAGCTGGGATAGAATCCTTCCCGCAGCGCTCCTTGCAATCATTCCAATGATCATAATCTTCCTCATCGCCCAGAAGCAGATCATGGAAGGCATGATCGAAGGCGCCGTAAAAGGCTGACCTCTTTTTATATCACTGTACGGAAGCCGTAACATCCGAAGCTTCGCTTATCGCTCGGAGTATTTGCAAAGAAACAGTAAATACATAATAATTCGCCTCGTTTTCTTTCATGCTTATTCAGAACAGAAAACGAGGCTTTTATTATGCATCAACTGTTTCTATTGCTCATACTAAATCGCGCTAATCAAAGCTTCGGATGTCATCGCTTCCTGTACATGAAGATATAAAAATTCAGTTACTATTTTGCGTAGAACAGCAAAGATAAAATGTGAGAGTATTTTTTAACGATTTATCTTGAGGCAATGATGAGTAGAATAAAAAATAAGGGATTTGCTTGTGCTCTGAATAAGCATGAAACAAGCAAATCCCTTTATTTTTTATTCGTTACGAATCACGCCGAAAGATCCGAGTTAAAAAATACTCTCACTTTTATCTTAGCGTTCTAACCTCAAAGAAGTGGACTCTTATGCGTTATGCTCTGCGAGGTAATCGTTGAGGGCATCGACGATTTCTTCACCGTCGATTCCGTGTACTGCGCAAGCCTCGGCAAGTGACTCCATCTGTGATGCAGGGCAATGAATACATCCCATTCCACATTCCATAAGGAACTGTGCAGCAAGAGGATGCTTTGTGATGATATCACCAACAAGCATTTCTGTTGTGACTAAGTTCTCGTTTTCCATTTCTGTTCTCTCTCCTTCTTCATTTCCGAAAAGTAGGTCCTTTAATCCCATATGATGACCTCCTTAGATTTTAAATATGAATGTTTTATTATATAAATTAAATTGTGTAAAATGATTTTACCGCACACTCACTTTACCTGCAAGTACATTTTTGTAATCTTCATAATTCTTTTTAAGAAGTTCAGGTGTATTAAGCTCATATGGGCATTTCTTTGTGCAGGCTCTGCAGTTTATGCAGTCATCAATCTTGGCCATTTCCTTCTGCCAATGCTCGTCAAGCCAACTGTCTGATGGAGCTCTTCTGATCATAAGTGACATTCTGGCACAGTTATTTATCAAAATACCCTTAGGGCAAGGCATGCAATAACCGCAGCCTCTGCAGAAATCTCCGGACAACTCCTCTTTTTCCCTGTCAATGAACTCCTTGATAGAATCCGTTAATGACGGTGATTCATCCATATATGAAAGCCATTCATCAAGCTCTTTTTCTCTCTGAATGCCCCAAATAGGCATAACATTATCAAACTGGCTCATGAAGGCAAATGCAGCATCTGACTTATTTATAAGTCCGCCGGCAAGGCCTTTCATAGCTATGAAGCCCATATTGTGCTCTTTGCACTTATGGACAAGCTCTATTTCTTTTTCAGTAGAAAGATAGCTGAATGGATACTGTAAAGTCTCATAAAGCCCGCTTTCAATGATCTCTTCAGCAACCATGAGCTTGTGAGTTGTGATTCCAATATGCTTTATAAGTCCTTTTTCTTTGGCCTCCACCATGCACTCATACATACCCGTGCCATCTCCAGGTCTGTAACACTGTGAAACCATATGGAACTGATAAATATCTACGTGATCAGTCTGAAGAAGTTTAAGAGAAGTCTCTAAATCCTTCCAAAAATTCTCAGGATCTTTGGCCGCAGTTTTGGTTGCAATATAGATGTTATCCCTTACTCCATATTCCATAAGGCCCCTGCCAAGCTTTTCCTCAGAATCGCTATAAGCTCTGGCAGTGTCAAAAAACCTCATGCCACCATCGTAAGCCTTTCTTAAAATATGGATTGTAGTTTCCATATCATCTCGCTGAATGGGAAGTGCTCCAAAACCATTTTGAGGTGCAGTAATGCCGGTACTGCCCAAAGTAATATTCTTCATATTAAATCCTCCTACCAGAAAGCAGCCTCTTCACATGCCAATACGTCACAGATCAACCACACATAAAACTATATGTCCGGTCGCCTGTTTTAAGCCTGTGTGAACACGTAAAGCCTTGTGTCGCCGGTGCGCATTATACGTGTTCCATCATTGTTGCCAGTGCCACAAAATGCAGAGTTAAGTGCTACGCCATGTCCATTAAATGCAGCTCCAAGAGCAGTAGCCTTCTGCTCTTCACCATTAATGTCCATAAACTTATCGATAATGCCATGCACAATTCCATCCTGCTTAACATGAACAGGCGTGAACATATTTATAAGGCTTCCGAATTCCTTAATGCTGTGTGGCACAACCCTGCCGACCATGTTATAGATTTTGTCATCATCAAGGCCAATTGTCTTAAGGCACTTGTAGTCATTATTTGGTCTTGCATCCTTCTGGACAACAAAAGCAACTGCTTTAGTCTTATCTTTACTTACTATAATATAACCGTCCTCAGGAAGTCTATAATAATCACCAAACTGGAACAATTCTCTGTTCTGCTTATAGAATTCTACCTGATTTGTGATAGCTTTTTTGTCTGCATCAGACATGTCACAAAGATTGAGCTCGTATCCAAAACAGCCTGCCGCTGCAACTTCAAATCTTGTCTCAAGGGGCACAGTATTGAGCGTCTGGTGGTTAGGGCATGCAGAAACATGGGCCCCTACTGTGCTTGCAGGATATCCATAGCTGTAACCTCTCTGAATATCGATTCTGCACATTGCATCTGTATCGTCACTTCCCCATATCTGTGGGAAGTAGCTAAGGATTCCAAGGTCAAATCTGTTTCCGCCTGCAGAGCAACCTTCGAATAGTATTTCAGGGAAAGACTCGGTGAGTTCTTTCATGACCCTGTACAATCCAAGATAATACCTGTGCTGGAACTCGCCCTGTCTCTCAGCAGGAAGACCCTTTGAATATCTGTCAGAGAATGTTCTGTTCATATCCCACTTTACATAAGAGATCTTTCCGGATGAAAAGACCTTTTTCATGGAATCAATTATGTAGTCCTGAACTTCACTTCTTGTAAGGTCAAGGTTCATCTGATTTCTGCAGGTTGAATGGTGATGTCCCGGAACAGTAACAGCCCAGTCAGGATGTGCTCTGTAAAGGTCGCTGTTCTCATTTACCATCTCAGGTTCAACCCAGATTCCAAACATCATTCCAAGAGCATCGAGCTTTTCAGAAAACTCTTTTAAGCCTCCCGGAAGCTTCTTTTTGTTTTCATACCAGTCACCAAGCGAGCAATTGTCATCATTTCTTACGCCAAACCAGCCATCATCCATTACAAAGAGCTCTATTCCGCACTTCTTAGCCTCTTTCGCAAGAGAAAGAAGTGAACCCTGAGTAAAGTTAAAATATGCTGCCTCCCAGCTGTTGATAAGGATTGGGCGCTCTTTCTTTTTCCAGGTTCCTCTCACAACATGCTCTCTTACAAAATCATGCATGTTAATGCTCATGGCATTCATGCCCTTTGAAGAGAATGTCATGACTGCTTCAGGAGTCTCAAAGCTCTCTCCTGGTGCCAAAAGCCAAGTAAATCCTGTTGGCTGAATACCGCTCACAAATCTGCTCATGCTGTAGCCATTAGAAGAAAGAGCTTCATAGTGGTTACCACTGTAAATAAGGTTAAATCCATAGCAATCGCCATGGTCATCGTTAGCGTCTACGCTGCTTATGATCACGAAAGGATTGGATCTTGATCCTGATTCTCCGGCTGCAAGCTCCTCACATACTACCTTTCCGCCATTGCAGACGCTCTCATATTTGCCCATTTCATCTGCCCATCTTCCATGGAAAGATGTCATCTTATAGGATGAAGAGTTGAAGTCTACTGCAGTACTAAGGATTCTGTCCACTTTAATTTCCTTGTCGGAATCATTGTAAAGAACTGCACTTCTGGTGATCACATCACATTCAGGAAATACTGAGTAGATAAGATCAAGTCTCGAGCCATAGCCTTTGTCCTTCAGGGTAACTACAAGCTGCTCAACCTTACCATCAGAAGTTTCAACAGACTCCGCATAAGATGAAGGAAGAGATGTAAGTGGTGCCTTCCCTTCTTTTATCTCATACTTATCAAAAAGAAAATCCACAGTATTAGAGCCATCGGCATAAGTAAGCTCCACAAAAGGATCTCTGATATCGCCTTTTCCAAAGCTACTCATTTCAAGGCAGAGCTGTTCAAGAAGTATCTTATTGTGCTCCTCTGAATAAACGATTGTATTTCCAGCTCCGTTGAAGTGCTTGGGTGCGATAGTTTCTGCAATACTGTCAAGCATGCTTACCCCGGTCTCTTTGTTTGAAAAAATCCTGTCCCCATAATGCAGGTGCTCCAAGTGGCCACTTGCAAGCTTTCTAAACATATATGATGTGTTTTTTGTCTGTAATAAAAATACCTTCTCGTTGGTTAAAATCATTTATCTTCTCCTTGTGGAAGTTTAAGTCCGTTCATTACTATATTGATCATCTCATTAAGAGACTCCTCATAGCTGTATCCAGTGCTTGAGAGCTCTTTTGAACTTAAGAATTTCTCAATAGCCCCTTCTATAATAAGTTTGATAAAAGAGATAGGCATCTTCCTGATAAGTCCTTCATTCATGGCCTGCTCAAGAAGTCTTTCTGTCTCCCCCCAGTCGCTCTCTACTCTTTCAGCAATCTTTTTATATACATCAGGGAACTTTTCTCTTAACTGATAAACCCTTCTGAAATCAATATTTTTGTAATTATCAGGAAGACAAACAATAAGCTTTTCTATCTTTTCAAGAAGCTCTAAGGAATCATCTGCAACTATCTCTGCCTCTTTTTCCTTAATAGCAGAAAAGCCGTAATCTACCGTTGCAAAGAATAGCTCGTCCTTGTCATTAAATTCCTTATATATGGTCTTTTTACTGATATGAAGCTCCTTGGAAATATCATCCATAGTGAACTTCATTCCCTTACTGTTGAACTGGCTGATAACCGCGTCCATGATTTTCTTTTTAATTTCGTTCAATTGCAATCCCCTCCTATTCCAAATATCACTTTAAAACTGCCTTAAGATATTCCCAAACATTTCCTGCTGACTTAACAGAAAGCCTCTCCTTGGTTGAGTGAATATCCTGCATATCAGGACCGATTGAAATGCAATCAAGGCCTTTTATCTTTTCACTTAAGATGCCGCACTCAAGACCTGCATGAATAGCCATAAGTCTTGGACTCTTTCCATACATTTCTTCATAGACCTTTACCATGTGGTCGCGAAGTTCTGAATGCTGTCTGTATTTCCAGCCCGGATACTGGCCTGATACTGAATATGTGCCGCCAAAAGTAGTAACGATTGTTGCAACCTTTTTGATAAGCTGGTTCTTGGCAGACTCAACACTGCTTCTGACTGAGTGTTCAAGTGTAATAGATGAGTCTTCTGTCTTAATGATTCCAAGGTTCAATGAAGTCTCAACAAGTCCCTCAACTGCTGCACTCATAGCCTGTACTCCGTCAGGTAAAGAAATGATTGCGCTGATGATCATTCTTCCGTCTTCAAATTTAGCACATGCATAGTTATCCTCAGCTCCTGCCTCAGTGCATGTGATATTTACATTAGGATCCTTAACTTCAAGCTCACCCTTAACTTCCTCAAGAGTCTGCTCTACACTCTCCTTGAAATCAACTACGTTTCCAGCAGGAACAACAACCTTAGCTACAGCGCCTGAAGGAATAGCATTATCAGCAACTCCCCCTTCTATAGATACAAGTGAGATCTCAGCTGCATCCATCGCATTCAAAAGAGTTCTTGCCAAAATGTGATTAGCATTACCTCTTCCGCACTTGATCATTTCGCCTGAATGTCCACCGAGCAAACCGTCTACTTTTACTTCATATAAAACGCCGCTCTTATTTTCTTTTTCAAAAGAAAAATCTGAGTAAATTCTGGCACCACCTGCACAGCTTGTAATGAAAGCGCCTTCCTCTTCGTTATCGATATTGATCATCTTCTTACCCTTCAAAGAAGAAAGATCTATTGCTGTAGCACCGAACATTCCTGTCTCTTCATTGGTTGTGATAACAACCTCAAGTGGTGGATGAGGAATCTCATCAGAGTCAAGAAGTGCAAGGCAGTAAGCAACTGCAATTCCGTCATCTCCGCCAAGGCTTGTTCCCTCAGCCCAAACATACTCTCCATCTGTCTTGCAGCGAAGTCCCTCTGTGAGCATGTCTATGTCACATGAATCTTCCTTAACTGCAACCATATCCATATGTCCCTGCAGGATTACAGGCTCTTTATCCTCATATCCCTTGCTGCCTGGAGCTTTAATAATTACATTAAGTTCACTGTCCTGAATAACTTCAAGGTTTCTTTCCTTGGCAAAAGAAACAAGATAATCGCTTATTTGCTGTAAATTTCCGGAACCATGTGGAATATTACACAGCTCCTCAAAAAAATGAAATACTTCTTTTGGTTGTAAATTCTCGTATGCCATATCTATAACCTCCGCTATAATACTATCAGTTTAGTTTCCTTCAATGCTACATTTTTACTGCATAAAAAAAGGAATATCACAATGTGATACTCCTTAATTCTATATCAAAAAAACTATATTTTCAATGAAAGTTTCCGATTGAATTATGCAATCTTTGTTTTTGCAAGCTCAGCGAGTGTCTTGAATCCTTCTGGATCGTTTACTGCAAGCTCAGCAAGCATCTTTCTGTTGATGTCAACACCTGCAAGCTTAAGACCATGCATAAGGTTGCTGTATGAAAGACCGTTGATTCTAGCAGCTGCGTTGATACGTGTGATCCAAAGAGATCTCATATCTCTCTTCTTCTGCTTACGTCCAGCAAATGCAGAAGTAAGTGCTCTCATAACTGACTGCTTTGCTACTCTATACTGTTTTGATCTTGCTCCTCTGTAACCTTTTGCAAGCTTTAATACTCTATTGTGCTTCTTCTTGGCATTCAATGCGCCTTTAACTCTTGCCATCTTAATATCCTCCTAATTTCTAATAACCAAACTTGTCAATTCTTCACTAAGCGTTAAATTTATGCGTAAGGAAGAATGCTCTTCATTGCCTTAACATTTGTAGCGTCAACAAGTCCAGCATGTCTAAGATTTCTCTTTCTCTTTGTAGACTTCTTTGTTAAGATGTGGCGCTTATACGCTTTGTTTCTCATGAGCTTTCCTGTGCCAGTAACTTTGAATCTCTTGGCAGCAGCTCTCTTTGTTTTCATCTTTTGCTGCATAACTTAAATCCTCCTGTGAATCTCAGTAATTTTGTGGAACTTTATTTTTAACCAATACTTGGCAAAAATCAATTTTTCTTTTCAGCAAGGAACATTGTCATACTACGTCCCTCAACCTTAGGCTGTTTCTCAACAACAGCAACATCGCTAAGTGCCTGAGCAAAATCTGTAAGAATATGTACGCTTGCTCCCATGTGAGCCATCTCACGACCACGGAAACGAAGAGTGATCTTAACTCTGTTTCCTTTCTCAAGGAACTTCTTAGCTGCATTCACCTTAGTATTAAGATCGTTTGTATCAATATTAGGTGAAAGTCTGATTTCTTTAATCTCGACAGTTTTCTGTTTCTTCTTAGCTTCTTTCTCTTTGCGAAGCTGTTCGTACTTAAATTTACCGTAATCAACAACTCTGCAAACAGGTGGTTTAGCTGTTGGCGCGATCATAACAAGATCAACACCCTCATCGTCAGCAATCTTTCTGGCATCTGCAATAGCCATAACCCCAAGCTGCTCACCATCAATACCAATTACACGAACTTCCTTAGCTCTGATCTGTTCATTAATAAATAACTCGCTAATGGTTTTATCCTCCATACTATGAAAAAAGGTGAATACACATCGTATCCACCTGTAATCTCAATTCATCCAAACATAATAAGTTTGTTTTGAAAGATATTAACACCTGAAGCCCTTGCCGCAGGGTGAGAGTGGATACTCTGCTTTGTTTTCAAATACTCATATACGATATCACAGTCCAAATATACTGTCAATACCCTTTTTGTTTTTTCTTGTTAGCAAGTGGTCTGAATATCGTCATTCGCCCTGTCCAGCCAACAATTCTGGTAATGATTATACCAGGCAAAATTCCCATGCAATCAATCAAGACATCTCTTTTTGAAGGGCTTCGCCCTGATACAAAGGACTGGTGGTACTCATCAAGGCAGGCAAATCCTGCACAGAAAGCTCCGGCAAAAAGAACCAGGAGCGGCCCCCTGAGTCCATATACATATAGAGGAAACGCAACAGACACTGCCAGTAAAAAATATTCTGTGACATGGGCGGTCTTTCTGACATAGAACTGCGATGCTTCGGACAGATCTTCAATCTGAGCCTTGGACCAGCCCCTGTCAAGCTTCTCATTGGCATAGCTGAAAACCTTTATACCAACCTGATAGCTAAGCTGGCTACTCACGTCGCCTTCCTGTCCCGAAAACATGAATATCACGCACATCATTATGATCGCGGGTACAAAAGAAAGTGGCTTAAGCACATACCGCAATGTTTGTTTGATATACATTAAAAAATACTTCATTTTTTCTTCTTTGCCTTAGCTGTTTTGCTCTTTCCTTTTTTATCAGCAGTCTTTTTTGCAACACTATAGCCAAACTTTCCGACTTTTTCCCCAAGCATAAAATACTCGCCATGGGAATAAGCCACAAGCTTAGCCTTTCCAAGATCAAGCCTTCCCTTGTCATCAAGTAATTTGTCATCTACTGTAACACACATTACCTCTGCGATAAAGATAGTATGGCTTCCCAGGTCAATCGACTGTTTTACCTTGCACTCGATATTAACAGGGCTCTCAGCTATTCCCGGAGCTGATATTTTTTGTGATTCAAGAGGTGTTAAATTCATCTCTTTAAACTTATCATATTCCCGTCCTGAACGTACACCGCACCAGTCTGCTGCCCTCGCAAGTTTTTTACTTGTGAGATTAACTACAAATTCCCCTGTCTCCTTGAGAATATCATAGGAATATCTCTCTTTGCGTACAGATATTGATAGCATGGCCGGATCACTACAGATAGTCCCAGCCCATGCAACAGTTATTATGTTAGGCTTTTCTCCCTCACGCATGCAGCTCACCATAACTGCAGGTGTGGGATAAAGCATATTACCTGGTCGCCATATTTCTTTTGCCATATAAGCACCGCCTTGTCATAACTTACTTCATGATCTCTTCCATCTCATCGAGAGCTTCACCAAATACCTTAAGTGCCGCATCAATAGGAGCCTTTGTTGTAAGATCAACTCCTGCGATCTTTAAGAGGCTTACAGGATCCTGTGTGCATCCGCTTGAGAGGAACTTCTTGTACTGCTCTACTGCAGGAGCGCCCTCTTTAAGAATTCTGTCTGCAATCGCAACAGCAGCAGCAAAGCTTGTAGCATACTGATAAACATAGAAGTTGTAATAGAAGTGTGGAATTCTGCACCACTCCCAGCCAATAAGTTCATCAGAGATCATATCTTCGCCAAAGTATTCCTTATTGAGATTATAGTACACATTATAAAGAGAATCTGCTGTAAGAGGCTCACCATCTTCAGCCATCTTGCAGGTCTTTCTCTCAAATTCCTCAAACATTGTCTGACGGAACATTGTGCTCTTAAAGCTCTCAAGGAAGTGGTTTACGATAAAGGCCTTTTCTTCCTTGCTCTTAGCATGATCCTTAAGATAATGGTACAAAAGAACTTCATTAGTAGTAGACACTACTTCTGCAACGAAAATTTTGTAACCTGCATCAATGATGTTCTGAGCTTTGCTTGAATACCATGAGTGCATTGAATGTCCCATCTCATGAACAAGTGTAAAGACATCATTCAAAGTATCATTGTAGTTAAGAAGCATGTATGGATGTGTTCCATAAACATTTGAAGAATACGCGCCGCTTCTCTTTCCTTCATTCTCGACCACATCAATCCATCTGTTCTCATATGCCTCTTTTACGACTGCCAGATAATCTTCGCCAAGAGGAGCAAGGGCCTTAAGAGAGATCTCTTTTGCCTCATCATATGTGACATTCATGTCAAAATCAGGAATCATTGAAACATAGACATCATACATATGAAGTTCGTCTACTCCAAGGAGCTTTTTCCTGAGTGACACGTATCTGTGCATCTTGTCCATGTTACCATGAATGGACTCAAACAGCGAATCGCAAACTAAAGGTGATACGTTGTTACCATCAACTGCCGCCTCAAAGCATGAATCATATTTTCTTGCCTTTGACTCGAAGATCCTGGCCTTTACTTCACCGTCATACATAGCAGTCCATGTATTTTTGAACTCTGCAAATTTTGTATAGAAAGCCTCAAAACTTGCCTTTCTTAAGTCTCTGTCATGAGACATCTGTGTTGGAACAAATCTTCCCTGTGAAAGCTGAACCTCTTCTCCCTTTGAATCTTTTACTGAAGGGAACTTAAGATCAGCGTTTGCAAGCATTCCGAAGGCTTTCTGAGAAGCGCCCTCAAGCTCACTTGCTGATGCCAAAAGAGCTTCCATGTTGCTGTCAAGCATGTGAGCCTTTAACCTTCTGATATCCTTTATTGCTCTCTTGTATCTGTCAAGCTCAGGAACCTGTGCATAGAGCTTTTCAAGGTCCTCATCAGAAATATCAACGATCTCAGGGTTCATGAAGGCTGTTTTTTCTCCAGCAGCAACGTAAGCTGACATTGACCTTCCGCTCATTCCCTGGTACTTGGAATTAGATGTATCCTGATCAAATCTCTTATGGGCATATCCATGAACCCTGTCAACTAAAAGTTCAAGTTCCTCTGAAAGTTTAAACGCCTCAAGAAGACACTTTCCATCAGAAAGCTTCCCCTGAAGAGCTGCAATTTTATCAGCTACTTCACCTATCTTTTTAAGCTCTTCTTCCCATTTATCCTCATTTTCGAAAATATCCTCAAGTCGCCATGTAAGTTCTTTTGCGACCTCATCTCTTTTTGGTAATCTGTCCTGCATACCCATTCTCCTTTTCATATTATTTTAGAGAAATCCCCATCCTGTACGAAGATGTAATCTACGCCATTTGCCTTGGCTACTCCACCATCGCTAAAAATCTCATTTCCTATCATAACGCACTCAGTAGGGTTTAATCCATGCTTTTTTAACAGTTTTTCCATGAATTCTTTCTGAGGCTTTTTTATGCCTTTATCCGATGAAATGAAGATATCGTCAAAACACCTTGCGATACCCACATCCTCCAGCTCTTTCCTGGTAAAAAAGAGCTGTGCATTAGACAAAAGAAATACCTTTTTTTCGGCAGCTTTAAGATCAGTCAAAAGTCTGTCTGTATCCGGGTATTTGCATAGCTTATCCCTTGACGCCTCCCTGAAGAAGATGCAAAGTGGCTCTAAGCTGCTGGGATCCACTGCATTTTCTTTTCCAATAAGTTTAGCCCATACATTCTCTATTTTTATCTCCAGATACTCCATGTGAGTCTTCTCTGTAAGGGCATCTGTTTCCTCTTTACATGCCAAAAGATATTTCTCACGAAGGTCTGCTCCTGTGTAATCTGCTCCATATTCTTCAGACAGCTTTTTAGCCATTTTCTCCCAGAGCTCCTGCTGTTCCTCATCAGTGTGGATATCCACTAAAGTTCCATATAGATCAAAAATGTAATTCTTATATTTGTAAGCCATATTCCCTGCTTCGCTCCTTTTACGATTAGAAAAATTATAAGTTACCAACCACTCGCTTGCAACTTTCCTTGCGGCAAAATTTTAATGCTGTAAATCAAAAAATCTTCTTTACAACATCTATTGTCTATGCTAGAATAACATTCGTTGGTGCAAAAGCCATAAATAAAGGGGAATCATACAATGGCTAGTATGCCGGTCTCCAAAACCGCTCATGCGGGTTCGAATCCTGCTTCCCCTGCTCATTGTTAAAAGATGGAAGTCCAGTATTTATTTGGGCTTCCGTTTTTTATTGGTTTGAATTCACTTCAGATTTCAAAACATCTTCCTTGAGAACCTGGTATCTTGGCCTGTTGAAGTTCTTACC
>JAEEGH010001185.1_pt1 | contig 77202 bp, 63 predicted proteins | sample 9134181 | NCBI WGS metagenome assembly JAEEGH01 (sample SAMN16246544, study PRJNA631951) | gut metagenome | biome: gut microbiome; feature: rumen; material: DP-attached | host: Bos | place: Iran: Karaj | collected 2018-10 | reverse complement strand
GGGACATCTACCAGGAACGGAAACGACTGGGCGAACAACTGACTCCGGCCATCATGCGGGCCATCGACAACGACGTAACCAACACCGTTTTTTCATATATTCCCAACACCGCCGAAGTGGCCTTCTACGGCATGACCGACGGCATTCGTAAACTCAATCACGACGTGCGCATCGAGAAGGTCGTTTGGAAGGACATCAAGCTCCGCACCTTCATCAGCGACGGAGCCGAACGCAACGACTTGGCCGCCCACGTCTACGACATCAGCTACGGCTCGCTGCGCCCCTATACGGACAACCTCGTGATTATCGACGACTCGATAGTGCGCGGCACCACGCTCCGTGAGAGCATCTTCAAGATTCTCGACCGTCTGCATCCCAAGAAGATTGTGATGGTGTCGAGCTCACCGCAAATCCGCTACCCCGACTACTACGGTATCGACATGTCGCACCTCGAAGAACTTTGTGCCTTCCGTGCCGCCGTAGCCCTCATCAAGGAGCAAGGAAAGGAACAGATTATTGCTGACACATATAAGCAATGCAAGGCACATATTACACAGCGGGAACCGACCCTATTGTGTAATTTCGTGCGCAACATCTATGCGCCGTTCACGGTCGAGGAAATCAATGCAAAGATTGTTGAGATGCTGCGGCCTGAGGGGATGCAGGCACCCATAGAACTGGTGTTCCAGAGCATCGAGGGACTGCATGAGGCCTGCCCCCGTCACCCTGGAGACTGGTACTTTACAGGCCATTATCCGACGCCAGGAGGCATCCGCATGGTGAACCTGGCATTTGTGAATTATGTAGAGAAAGTATTGAAATTACAGTTATGATAGAAGCAAAGTTAATACTCGATGACGGAAGCCAGTTCGTTGGCCGCTCGTTCGGCTATGAGGCCGACACGGTGGGCGAGGTCGTGTTCAACACGGCCATGACGGGCTATCCTGAGAGTCTGACCGACCCTAGCTATGCGGGACAGATATTGGTGATGACGTACCCGCTGGTAGGCAACTATGGTGTGCCCGATACTGGTATGGGCGACGATGGTCTGCCTTTGTTCATGGAGAGTGAGCGTATTCATCCGAAGGCACTTGTTGTCGCCGACTACAGCGAGAACTTCAGCCATTGGAATGCGAAGGAGTCGCTATCCCAGTGGCTGAAACGTGAAAAGATACCCGCCATTACGGGCATCGATACGCGACGGCTGACCATGCTGCTCCGTGAGCACGGTGTGATGAGAGGAAGGGTGAGCATTATGCCCAGTGGGGGTTGCGGCAGAGCCGCAACGTACAGAGAAGAGGAGTACGGTGCCGTGAACTGGGTGGAGCGTGTGAGCTGCAAGGGCATCGTGCGGTACAATGAGGGAGCTGGCAAGAAAGTGGTGCTGGTCGATTGCGGTGTCAAGGCGAACATCGTCAGGTGCTTGATTAGGCGAGGAGTCGAGGTGATTCGTGTGCCTTGGGACTATGACTTCAACCAGCTGGAGTTCGACGGGCTGTTCCTGGCTAACGGGCCAGGCGACCCTGTGCGCTGCGAGGCTACGGTGAACCACATCCGTCAGTTCCTCATGAACAAGGAGGTGCGTCCATGCATGGGTATCTGTCTCGGAAACCAGTTGCTGGCTCGTGCTGCCGGTGCCGAGACCTATAAGCTGAAATACGGTCACCGCTCGCACAACCAGCCTGTACGCGAAGTAGGCACCAACCGCTGCTTCATCACCTCACAGAACCACGGCTATGCCGTTGACGACAAGACGCTGCCTGCTGACTGGCAACCGCTGTTTGTGAACATGAACGACGGCTCGAACGAGGGTATCCGCCACAAGACGAAGCCCTGGATGTCGGCACAGTTCCATCCCGAAGCCTGCTCAGGGCCTACCGACACGGAATGGATGTTTGATGAATTTGTAAAAATGCTGAAATGATGGATAAGATAAAGAAGGTATTATTATTAGGCAGCGGTGCGCTGAAGATAGGCCAGGCAGGCGAGTTCGACTACTCGGGCGCTCAGGCGCTGAAGGCACTGAAGGAGGAGGGTGTGGAGAGTGTGCTCATCAACCCGAACATCGCAACGGTGCAGACCTCACAGGGTGTGGCCGACACGGTGTATTTCCAGCCCGTGCAGGCCGACTTCGTGGAACGTATCATCGAGAAGGAACGGCCTGACGGCATCCTGCTGTCGTTCGGCGGCCAGACGGCACTCAACTGCGGCGTGGAGCTGTATCAGCGCGGCGTATTGGAAAAGTACGGCGTGCGCGTATTAGGCACTCCCGTGCAGGCCATCATCGATACCGAGGACCGCGACCTGTTTGTAAAGCGGCTCGACGAAATAGGAGTGAAGACCATCAAGAGCGAGGCTTGCGCCACAGTCGAGGAGGTACAACAGGCAGCCCGTGCACTGGGGTTCCCCGTGATATTAAGAGCTGCCTACGCCCTCGGCGGGCTCGGCTCGGGCTTCTGCGACAATGAGGAGCAGCTTCTGGTACAAGCCGAGGAGGCCTTCTCGTTCTCGCCGCAGGTGCTGGTCGAGAAGTCGCTGAAGGGCTGGAAGGAGATAGAATACGAGGTGGTTCGCGACCGTTTCGACAACTGCATCACCGTCTGCAACATGGAGAACTTTGACCCGTTAGGCATCCATACCGGCGAGAGCATCGTTGTGGCACCGTCACAGACGCTCACCAACTCGGAATACCATAAACTGCGCGCTCTGGCCATCAAGATTATACGTCACATCGGCATCGTCGGTGAGTGTAACGTACAGTATGCCCTCGACCCGAACAGCGAGGACTACCGTGTCATCGAGGTCAACGCCCGTCTGAGCCGTTCGTCGGCATTGGCATCGAAAGCCACGGGCTATCCCCTGGCCTTCGTTGCCGCCAAGCTGGGACTCGGCTACGGCCTGTTCGACCTGAAGAACTCGGTTACCAAGACCACCAGTGCCTTCTTCGAGCCCGCCCTCGACTACGTAGTGGTAAAGATACCGCGCTGGGACCTCACGAAGTTCCACGGTGTGAAGCGTGAACTCGGCTCCAGCATGAAAAGCGTCGGCGAGGTGATGGCCGTCGGTCGCACCTTCGAGGAGGCTCTGCAAAAAGGCCTGCGCATGATTGGCCAGGGCATGCACGGCTTCGTCGAGAACCACGAAATCAAAATCCGTGACATCGAGAAGTCGCTCCACGAACCCACCGACATGCGCATCTTCGTCGTGTCGAAAGCCCTGAAGGTGGGCTATACCGTTGACCAGATTCACCAGCTAACAATGATTGACCGCTGGTTCCTTGAGAAGCTGCGCCACATCGTCGACATCGACCAGCAGCTGAAGCAGTTTGCACAGGTCTCGGAGTTCATCGAGTTCATGGACAACACCGAGTTGTTGGAATACCTCGAAGCCCCCGAGTTTGTCAACCTGCTCCGTGAGGCCAAGGTCTACGGTTTCTCCGACTTCCAGATAGGTCGCGCCCTCGGTCTCGAAGGCCTCATGAGCATGGAGCTGGCAGGTCTCACCATCCGCTCCTGGCGCAAAGAACTTGGCATCGTTCCGACCGTCAACCAAATCGACACCCTCGCCGCCGAGTATCCCGCCCAAACCAATTACCTCTACCTCTCGTATCTCTAAAAAATCGTACATAAATAAATAGTACATTGTACATCATTAAATAGTACATAAAACCATGTGTGGAATCGTAGCATTATTAAACGTCAAGGAGCAGACGCATGAGCTCCGTGAGAAAGCATTAAGAATGAGTCAGAAGATCCGTCACCGCGGACCAGACTGGAGTGGTATATATTGTGGCGGCTCGGCCATACTCGCTCACGAACGACTGAGCATCGTCGACCCCGAAAGCGGAGGACAGCCCCTGTACTCGCCCGACCGCCGTCAAGTACTGGCCGTTAACGGCGAAATCTACAACCATCAGGAGATTCGCCGCCGCTATGCCGGGCAGTACGATTTTCAGACGGGTTCTGACTGTGAGGTTATCCTTGCACTCTACCGCGACAAGGGCATCGACTTCCTCGAAGACCTCAGCGGCATCTTCGCCTTCGTCCTCTACGACGAGGAGCGCAACGAGTTCCTCATTGCCCGCGACCCCATCGGCGTCATCCCCCTCTACATAGGCTACGACGCCGACGGCACCGTCTATGTCGCCTCCGAACTGAAAGCCCTCGAAGGCCAGTGCGAACGCTATGAACCCTTCCTTCCCGGCCACTATTATTGGAGTGTCTCGCCCGGCCTGAAGTGGTACTACCGTCGCGACTGGATGCAGTACGACGCCGTCAAGGACAACCCCGCCTCGGTCGAGGCTATCCGCGACGGTCTCACCGCCGCCGTCAAGCGCCAGCTCATGTCCGACGTGCCCTACGGCGTACTGTTGTCTGGTGGTTTGGATTCGTCCGTCATCTCCGCCCTCGCCGAGAAGTTCAGCGAACACCGCATCGAGGACGACTCGAAGACCCGCGCCTATTGGCCCCGTCTGCACTCGTTTGCCGTCGGACTGAAGGGTGCTCCCGACCTCGCCAAAGCCAAGCTCGTGGCCGACCACATCGGCACCGTACACCACGAAATCAACTACACCATACAGGAGGGTCTCGACGCCATCCGCGACGTCATCTACTTCATCGAGACGTACGACGTCACCACCGTCCGCGCCTCTACGCCGATGTACCTGCTGGCCCGCGTCATCAAGTCGATGGGTATCAAGATGGTGCTCTCGGGCGAGGGTGCCGACGAGATTTTTGGCGGCTACCTCTACTTCCACAAGGCACCTACAGCCAAGGATTTCCACGACGAGACCGTGCGCAAACTTGGTAAGCTCTACCTCTACGACTGCCTCCGCGCCAACAAGAGCCTCTCGGCCTGGGGCGTCGAAGGTCGCGTACCCTTCCTCGACAAGGAGTTCCTCGATGTCGCCATGCGTACCAATCCGGAAGCCAAGATGTGTCCCGGCTCTATGATGGAGAAGAAAATAGTGCGCGAAGCCTTCTCTGACATGCTGCCCGCAGAAGTAGCCTGGCGACAGAAGGAGCAGTTCAGCGACGGCGTAGGCTACAGCTGGATTGACACCCTGAAACAAATCACCGCCGAGGCCGTCACCGACGAGCAGATGGCCCATGCCGCCGAGCGATTCCCCATCAACCCGCCGAAGAACAAGGAGGAGTACTACTACCGCAGCATCTTCGCCGAGCACTTCCCCAGCGACTCTGCCGCCCGCAGCGTTCCCTCCGAAGCCTCCGTCGCATGCTCTACAGCCATCGCCCTCGAATGGGACGCCGCCTTCAAAGGCATGAACGACCCCAGCGGCCGTGCCGTGAAGGGTGTCCACGAACAGGCCTATTAAAAATACAGAGAGACTGACCGCAGCTGGTACTCGGTCAGTCTCTCTTTCATAGTCATTTTCGGTGCTTTCAGAAAGGGCCGTGGCCCATGCAACTCGTGGTTCCGAGGGCGGTCAAGGCCGCCGTGAGGATGCTGACGATGACCTGCAGAATGGTCTTCCAAGTTTCTTTCTTCATGGTGTCAATAGGTTTTAAAGGTTTAGGAACAAAATCTTCACAAAATCACCCACAAATCTTTTTACTGGGTTTCGTTTCCGTTTCAGTGCGCAGCCATTTTATGTGAGATTTTTGGAGATTTTTGTTCCATGATTCAGGTTTTAGGGTTCCACAGGTCCCGACTGCTCTTCCTCCTTCGGCAGCAGCGAGTCGATGAGAACGAACTCTGCCTGCTTGATGAACTCACGGCTGGAGATGTTCTCCTCGGTGGCCTGCTCGGGCAGGAATCGGATGTGCAGCGCCTTCATGTTCTTCTGAACGGTGTAGGCATCCTTCGACTCGGCGCCGCCCTTGGTGTTCTCCAGCGTGGTGTAGAACGTCCCGAGGCCCTCAATCTTCACCTTCTTCGAGTTGAGCAGCATCTCGATGAGGCACGAGCGGAACTTCTCCAGTACGCCGTACACCACGTCGGGGGTGTAGATGCTTCCGTGCTCCGAAATGTGCTGTGCCAGCTTCCTGGTGTTCAGCGTTTCCAGTGACTTCACGTAGCCGAACCACATGCCGAAGGTGCGGCTGGCGGTGTTGGTGTCTTTCTTTACTTCATACAAAATCTTTGCCATAGTTGTGTGTGTTTTTTGATTGTTAATACTTGTGTGTTTTTTTCTCGCGTGTCTTTTCTGGTACCTTTCTAAGACATTGCAAAGGTACGACATTTTCCGTACAGCACCAAATTTCCACTATCGATTTGGGGCGATTTTCAGCACGAATTCGCTGAATTCTGACGAGCCGTAATACACGGCCCTCGATGCCGTAACCAACGCCCCTCATGTATTACGTTTCGCCGATAGCGGGCTAAGTGGGGCAGTATTCGGTTGCCACAACGCCACTTTGCCACTTTGCCACATTAAGCACCTTCGAGAATATGCAAACACCCCCTATCTAAATTATTATATATTATAATATATAATAATTATATAATAACACTTTCTCCTATCCGCCGCTATTGCCACCACCTTAATGTTGTGAGTAAGCGAGTGACATCAAAACATGTTTTGGATGTCCGAGCGGGAACAACTTCAAGCCCGAAATGGGCTTAATGTGGCAAAGTGGCAAAGTGGCAATGTGGCGGATTCAAAGCCGATGCCAGCAGCACTAAGATGAATGTGGTTCACCGGATTTTAACATACAACACAGTAAAAGAAAAAAATGTTCACAAATTTGTGAATTACAAAATAAAGTTGTATCTTTGCCGCAACGATGAAGTTATGGTACACATAGAAGGAATCGACGACCGCATGATTGCGAACAATTTGGAACCGCACTATCTAACCCATCCGGGTGAGGTAATAAAGGATGAGCTGGAGGCTCGTGGTATCAGTCAGCGACAGTTGGCCAGAAGCATTGGCGTGCCAGCCAGCCAGTTGAACGAACTGCTGAATGCCAAGCGTTCGCTGAGTGCCGAAATGGCTCTGCTCATAGGCCAAGCCCTGGGCCTTGACCCTGCTCCGCTGCTGGCTCTGCAGACTGACTACAACCTGCTTTTGGCCAAGCGTAACAAAACTTTCTTGGAGCGCCTGAAGGATATTCCGAGGATTGCTGCTGTGTTCTAACAAGTACACAGCGGAACCGACCCCTTTTGTGTTTAAAACAAAAAGTTATCATTATGAAATTCAATTTAAAAACAAGCATTGTGTTAGAAAAAGAGTTCTCTATTGAGGCAGAAACCCTCAAGGAGGCTATGGATTTAGTTAAGGTACAAATATATGAGGGCGAAGACCTTAATGCGCTCGATATTACACATATTGGCTTTGACATGACTGATCCTACCATCCGAGAATATAACAGAAAGATGGCGAGAGAAGCAATTGCACATAAGACAATAATAGCAACGAATAAAACGAAATAGAATGCACAGCGGAACCGACCCTGTAAATGGGATGGAGGTGCTGCTTGTTGAAGAGTCGGTTCGTCGTGGCACTCATGTACTGGTGGAGTTGCCTACCGGTATGTCTGTCGAGGATGCTCAGGCGCTGATGAAGGAGGCTACAGGTTTTGAGCCTGATGTCAAGGTGAAGGGCTACGACCGCTGCATTTATATGGTGACGGAGGGGCATACGAAGTATGTCAGCGACAGGCTGTTTGAAGCCCCTGAAAACCAACCATCAGTAGAAGTAATCAATCCCCCCTCCCGCACGGGAGGGGATGGGGGTGGGTGTCCCCTCTCCTTCAAAGACATCCCTTATTCCTCCATCATCGCCGAGTGGTGGCATCGGAACGGTGGTGAGCCTGCCGAGGGTGAGCGTAACGTGAAGCTGCACAAGCTGGCTGTCAATCTGCGGGCCATTTGCGACAACCGAAAGGAGGTGCTGATGGCGGTGATGCCCCGATTCGGGTTGTCTGAGGCAGAGCTGAAATCGGTTGTTGACTCGGCTTGCAAGGAGCCGCCGAAGGGTATCTCGAAGGTGATGCAAAGCATCGTTGATGAATTGGAGGCCTCCTCCGACTCCTCCGATGTTGGCGAGAACGAAGATAGTCAGGTATTCAAACACCCCCTCCTTGGGAGGGGCTTGGGGAGGCTTCTGCCTGTCGGACTCAAAGAGTCGCTCGTTGGTGTTCCTACCTCGATGTACATGCCCGTGCTCTGTGGTGTCCTGCCGATAGCAGCGGCATACGCTGACCAGGTGCAGGTTGAGTATTGCGACGGCAATTTGCAGCACCTTGGCCTCATGTCGATTATCCGAGGTGAGCAGGCTTCTAACAAGAGTGTGGTGAAGATTGCTGTCGATGTCTGGAAGCGTCAGTTCGACGAAGAGGATGCTCTTGCCCGCAAGCGTGAAGAGGAATGGAAGGAACGCAAGAAGGGTCGCAAGGCCAACGAGAAGGCTCCCGAAGACCCCAAGGTGCTGATAAGAATGGTGCCGGTTACGGTCTCGTGTTCTACGCTGTTGAAGCGATTCAAGAATGCCCAGGGACACACTATCTATTCATTTGGTGAGGAACTTGACACCCTCCGAAAAACCAACGGTGCCGGCTCGTGGAGTTCGAAGTACGACATCTATCGCCTTTCGTTTGATAATGGTGAATGGGGCCAGGACTACAACTCAGATCAGGCAGAATCAGGAGTGGCGAAAGTGGCGTATAACTGGACGATGCTTGGAACATACGGAGCCATGCGTAAATGCTTCAAATCAGACAATATCGAGAACGGCCTAAGCTCACGAATCCTCGTCGCCGAAATGCCTGACTCCTCATTTCAGAAGATGCCAAAGTTCAGCAAGCGTTCGGCTGAAGATGAAGCTAAGATTCAAGAGGCAGTGACAAGACTTCGCAGCTATAGTGGTCTCGTTGACACCCCTCGTTTGCGCAAAGCCATCGAGGAATGGGTAGAACAGAAACGAGTAGAAGCAGCCAAGGACATCGACCACGTGAAGGACACCTATCGTAAGCGAGCAGCCGTGATTGGTTTCCGTTGTGGGGTGATATTTCATCTGCTAAGCCTCCCCCCAGCCCCCTCCGACTGGAGGGGGAGCACCGAGGCGCAGCATACCTCCCCCAGTCGGGGGAGGAAGGAGGGGGCTGCATGCATCAAGTTTGCCCTCATGATGGCCGAGTACTGCTTGCAGCAGCAGATGAAAGCCTTTGGTGAGGTGCTCCGTAACGAGTACGTCAGTGCTCAGGATGAATGTCAGCGTTATGGTGCCAACCACAGCGTCTTTGACCAGCTGGCTCCAACATTCTCTCGCGACGACCTCCGTGCCCTGAAATCAGGCACCACCGAGAGCGGACTCCGTAACATCGTGATGCGTTGGAAACGCGATGGTTGGATAGTACCCATCGACAAACACCACTTCCAGAAAACGTCCCACTGTCCCGTCGTCCCAACGTCCCATTAAGGTCAATCGATAAAATGTAACAATATGGAACTGATATTGGAACGTATAGCAAAGAAGAAGGGGTATACTATAGGGAGACTGATAGCCCCCCTCTTATCCCCCCTTGGGGGGAAGACTGAAAGTTCAGCCCTGAGTAATAATGACTCCTCCCCCAAGGGGGAGGCAGGGAGGGGGCTCTACTTTTGCGACACCCTCGAACCTACCTGGCGCGACTACAAGAACGGTGCCTATAAGGTGAAAGGCCGTTCGGCCATCCCCGAAGGCCGTTACGCAGTAGTCATCTCGTACTCACCGAAGTTCAAGCAGTGGCTTCCCATCCTGCTCGGTGTGCCGAAGTTTGAGGGCATCCGTATCCATGCGGGTAACACCGCCAAGGATACCGAGGGTTGCATCCTCGTCGGCCAGAACAAGCTCGTTGGTCAGTTGGTTGACAGCCGCATCTGGCTCCACCGTCTGAAACAGAAAATCGTCGAGGCTAAGGACAAAGGTGAGGCCGTGTGGATAACCATCCGATAATTACACAAAAGAAGGGAACTGGCGCACATACGACGGCCAGTTCCCTTTAGTTATTTCTGTCGCAACGTTATGCGTCGATGTTGGCGTAAGTGGCGTTCTTCTCGATGAACTGGCGGCGCGGCTCAACGTCGTCACCCATCAGCATGGAGAAGATTTCGTCAGCCTCGGCGGCGTTCTCAATGGTCACCTGCTTCAGCAGACGGTTCTCGGGATTCATGGTGGTCTCCCACAGCTGCTCGGGGTTCATCTCACCAAGACCTTTGTAGCGCTGGGTGTGCAGGGCTGTGGCGTTCTCGTCGCCAGCCACATATTTGTCAATGAATGCCTGACGCTGCTGCTCGGTGTAGCAGTACTCCGAGAACTTCTTGTACGTACACTTGTAAAGCGGCGGTGTGGCGATGTAGAGGTGACCACCCTGGATGACCTGCGGCATGAAGCGGTAGAAGAGGGTCATGATGAGCGTGTCGATGTGCGAGCCATCGACGTCGGCGTCGGTCATGATGATAATCTTGTCGTAGCGCAGTTTGTCGACGTTGGCTTCGCGGTCGCCTTCACCGTCGACACCGAAGCGGACTCCGATGCTCTGGATGATATTCATCACCGACTCAGCCTCGAACACACGGTGCCACTGTACCTTCTCAACGTTCAAGATTTTACCGCGCAGCGGCAGGATAGCCTGGAAGTGGCGGTCGCGTCCCTGCTTGGCCGAACCACCTGCGGAGTCACCCTCAACGAGGAATATCTCGCACATCTTCGGGTCTTTCTCCGAGCAGTCGGCGAGCTTGCCGGGCAGTCCTCCACCTGTCATCGGATTCTTGCGCTGTACGCTCTCACGGGCCTTGCGGGCGGCGATACGGGCGGTAGCGGCAAGTACCACCTTGTCGCATATCATCTTGGCCTCCTTGGGGTGCTCCTCCAAGTAGTTGGTCAGAGCTTCGCCTACGGCCTGCTGAACAGCACCAGCCACCTCGGAGTTGCCGAGCTTGGTCTTGGTCTGTCCCTCGAACTGCGGCTCGGCCACCTTGATGCTGATAACCGCCGTCAGACCCTCGCGGAAGTCCTCAGGAGCAATCTCAATCTTGGCCTTCTCAATCTGCTTGGAAATCTGCGGATCGTTGTCGGCGTATCTCTTCAACGTACGGGTGAGGGCTGCACGGAAACCGGCAAGGTGGGTACCGCCCTCAATCGTATTGATGTTGTTTACGTAGGAATGGATGTTCTCTGAGTAGTCGGTGTTGTACATCACAGCCACCTCGATGGGTATTCCCTGCTTCTCAGTCTTCAGGTAGATGACGTCGTCGACCAGGTGGGTACGGTGACGGTCTACATAACGCACGAACTCCTTCAGGCCGTCCTTGGCATGGAACACCTCGGGCTCGCGGAGGTTGCCCTCCTCGTCGGGACGCAGGTCGGTTAGCGTGATGGTGATGCCGGCATTCAGGTATGCCAGCTCGCGCATACGCTTGGCAATAGTGTCATACTTGTACTCCGTGGTCGTAAAGATGCTGCCGTCGGGCCAGAACTGCTGGCGCGTACCGGTCTTGTCGGTATCGCCGACAATCTTCACGTCGTACAGCGGCTTGCCCTTCTCGTACTCCTGCTGGTAGATGTGTCCGTTGCGGAATACCTGTGACATCATGTGCGTCGAGAGGGCGTTGACACAGCTGACACCCACACCGTGCAGACCTCCGGAAACCTTGTAGGAACCCTTGTCGAACTTACCACCGGCGTGCAGCACCGTCATGACGACCTCGAGGGCTGACTTGTGCATCTTCTCGTGCTCATCGACGGGAATACCACGACCGTTGTCCTGAACGGTGATGGAGCCGTCTTCGTTGATGGTCACCTCAATGTGTGTGCAGTAACCGGCCATCGCCTCGTCGATAGAGTTATCGACAGTCTCGTTCACAAGGTGATGAAGTCCTTTCTCACTGATATCGCCGATGTACATAGCGGGGCGCTTGCGCACGGCTTCTAATCCTTCAAGTACCTGAATATTACTCGCGGAATAGTTGTTAACTTTGTTTTGTTCTTCTGCCATTGTTAGAAATATCTCAATTTTAGGTTGCAAAGTTACGAAATAAATACGACTTAAACGAATTTTTAAACATAAAAAAAGACTGCAAATTGTTAAGAATTGCAGTCTTTTTATTTTTTGAGGGTGTTTTTACCCCAATTTGCTGATGTGTTCGCAAAGACTTGACTTCAGGTTGGCAGCCTTATTCTTATGAATAATGTTGTTCTTGGCCAGCTTGTCGAGCATCTTCTGTACCTTGGGATACAGGGCAGCGGCCTCGTCCTTGTTAGTCATGGCACGCAGCTTACGAACGGCGTTGCGCATGGTCTTTGCATAGTAGTGATTGTGTTCAGCTTTCTTCTGATCCTGACGAATTCTCTTCAGGGATGACTTGTGGTTTGCCATTTTAATTTTTGTTTTTTAAATTGTTTAACTTAAAGCTTGTGGGTCTTGCGCCACGGTTGCCGGGCTGCCCTGGGCGGGTTTTTACACCCTCTGTCACCGCGTCCCGTTGCCGGTAGCACTTGGCTGTGCAGATGACAGATTTAATGTAGTCCCTAGGAGAGTCGAACTCCTCTTTAGAGAATGAAAATCTCTCGTCCTAACCGATAGACGAAGGGACCAGTGCGCTCAAAAGCGGGTGCAAAGGTACAAAATAAAGTGAAGAGTGAAGAATGAAGAATGAAGAATTTGCTTCCGCAACCCTAATATTTAACTTTTTTTACATCTTTTCCGCAAAATTTGCACCGCCCTGCGTCCTAAATTGCCGATTCTTTATTAACTTTGTGCCCATGTTAGTGAAGACGCAGGCCATTGTGCTGCACAGTATCAAGTACGGAGAGACGCGCATCATCGTCGATATGTTTACCCGCGAGGCGGGCAGACTGTCGTTCATCGTCGCGGTACCGAAGACGGCGAAAGGACACCTGAAGAAGCAGTACTTCCAACCGATGACACTCTTGGAAGTGGAGTGCGACGTGCGGCAGCGCGTGCAGTTGCAGAAACTAAAGGACGCGCGGCTACTGTCGGCATACGCCACCATTCCCTTCAATCCCGAGAAACTGGCGATATCGCTCTTCACGGCAGAATTCCTCTATCACGCCCTACGCTCCGAACAGCAGAACGCACCGCTGTTTTCCTACATCTGCGACTCGATGCTGTGGCTCGATACGGTGGAAACGGGTTTTGCCAACTTCCACCTCACCTTCCTCATGCGAATGAGCCGCTTCCTCGGGTTCTATCCGAATTTAGTAACCCCCTCCCAGCCTTCCCGAGGGGAGGAGCAGGAAATGTTCTTTGACTTGCGGGAGGGACAGTTCTGTGAGGTGGCTCCGCTGCATCGCGACTTCCTGCAACCTGCTGAGGCACAGCTCATTCACCAGCTGATGCGCATGGACTTTCCGACGATGCACCTGTTCCGACTGTCGCACCACGACCGCAACCGCATCACGGAGGTGCTGCTGCACTATTTCCGTCTGCACATACCGCAGTTTCCGGAACTGAAAAGTCTCGGTGTGCTGCAGGAGCTGTGGGGATAAGGAAAAAGCACCGCCGTGGCATCAGGTGCCGCCGTCATCAGCAACGGATTACAGCAACGCCGGCAGTTCGAAGAGACGGTTGGAGTTGCTGCCCTTGATGAGGATGTAGTACTGTTGAGGCTGCTCGTGCTGCAGGGCTTTCTTCACCTCTTCCACATTATTAAATATAGGGAAGGGACACTGCGTCTTGCGGAACTCGTCGCCTACCAGCCATACTTGGTCGAAATGGGCTTCGCGCAGCAAATCCACCAACTTCTGATGCTCCTCGACAGACACGGTGCCTAACTCGCCCATCATACCGAGAATCGCCATCTTACGGTCGGCCTCTACTAATCGGAAATTGTCGATGGCGGCAGCCATAGACGTGGGGTTGGCGTTGTAAGCATCGACGATGAGGTGGTTGTGCTCCGTCTCGGTCATCTGCGAACGGTTGTTCGTGGGAACATAGTTTTCTAAGGCGTGGTTGATCTGCTCGAAGGGAACGTCGTTGACATATCCTACGATGATGGCCGCGAGCATGTTGTCTAAGTTATACGCGCCGATGAGGTGGGTCTGCACCTCCATCCATTCGCTCTGGTAGCCTGTGGCATGGTCTTGCTCGCGCCAGCGGAACTTCAGGAACGGCGCACAGGAAACGACCTCGCCGCGAATCAGAATGTCCTCGTTGTCGCTCTGGCCATAGTAGTAGAGGTCGGGCCTTTCACCATGAACCTTTAACCATGAATCGTGAACCATCTTCATCAGGTGCTCGTTGTCGCGATTGACGAAGATGGGACAGTCGTGGCTGACGAGATAGTCGTACAACTCGCCCTTCGTCTGACAGACACCTTCGAAAGAACCGAAGCCCAGCAGGTGGGCACGACCGACGTTCGTGATGAGTCCACAGGTGGGCTCTGCCGTCTCTACCAGCGTCTTGATATCGCCGGGATGCGACGCACCCATCTCCACCACGGCGATATCGGTCTTTTCATTCAACCGGAACAGCGTCTTGGGAACTCCTACGTCGTTGTTGAAATTGCCCTCCGTGGCCATGACGTTATAACACTCGGAGAGAACGGCACGTATCAACTCCTTCGTGGTGGTCTTGCCGTTGGTACCGGTAATACCTATCACCGGCATCTCGAACTGGCGGCGGTGTTCGCGCGCCAAGTCCTTGAAGGTCTGCAGGCAGTCATCGACTCTTATGAGGTGTTCTCTCTCCGAGAGTGTGGCGTTGCGAGGGGTGTTAGGTGTTGGGTGTTCTCTCTCCGAGAGTGTGGCGTTGCGAGGGGTGATATCTTCATCCACGATGGCATAGCTGCAACCCTTTTCGAGGGCCTGCAAGGCAAACTGGTTACCATTGAACGAAGCTCCCTTCAATGCCAGGAAGATGCTGCCTTCGGGACAGTCGCGGGAGTCTGTCGTAATCTGAGGGTGCTGCTGGTACAGCTGGTATAATTTTTTGATGTCCATTGTCGTTTTCTTGTTTTTCGTTTTTCTGCTGCAAAGGTACGAAGAAATAGTCGTAATAACAAGAGAATGACGGCGGAAATCGCTGCCAAGAGAAAAGAAAATACCATTTTCTTTGGTGTTTTGAGCAAATATTCGTAAATTTGCCCCTTGCTATGAACTATACGCTGAACTGCAACGGCCGACTGCTCTCATTGGAAGAGCCTCAAGTGATGGGTATCCTGAACGTGACGCCCGACTCGTTCTATGCCGGGAGTCGCGTGCAGACGGAGCGCGATATCGTGAGCCGCGCACAGCAGATTGTGAACGAAGGCGGCAGCATGATCGACGTGGGAGCATGTAGCACACGCCCTGACAGTGAGCCTGCCACGGAACAGGAAGAGATGGAACGGCTGCGCGGCGCACTCGGCATCATTCGGAGAGAAATGCCCGATGCCATCATCAGCGTAGATACCTTCCGACCAGATGTCGCCCGCATGGCGGTCGAGGAGTTCGGTGCCGATATCATCAATGACGTGGGAACCCCTTCCACCCATCACCTACCACCCACCACCCATCACCTAACCCCCATGCAACGCATGGTTACAGGCCTGCAAGTACCTTATATCTATATGTCGCGCAAGGCAACGATGAGAGACATCCTGCTCGACTGCGCTGAAGTGATGGATACGCTGTGCGCCATGGGACAGAAAGATATCATCCTTGACCCCGGCTTCGGCTTCGGCAAGACACTGGAAGAAAACTACGACGTGCTGAACAACCTGGAACGCATGCAGATGACAGGACTGCCTGTACTCGTGGGAGTGTCCAGAAAGTCGATGATATACAAGCGCTTGGACATCGACCCCGCTCAGGCCCTCAACGGCACGACGGTGCTCAACACCATCGCACTGGCGAAGGGAGCGTCCATCCTCAGAGTTCACGACGTCCGCGAGGCCGTGGAGGCGGTGAAATTGTCAAATTGTAAATACACACAATAAATTGTAAATTGTCAAATTGTAAATTACCAAGATGTTTTTCGAATTTGGAATAAAAGATATTATCGACATACTGCTGGTAGCGATAGGCCTGTTCTACACCTACCGGCTGATGAAAGAGTCGCGCTCGCTGACAGTTTTCATGGGTATCATGATGTTCGTCGTGTTATGGCTGATCGTCACACAGGTGCTCGAAATGAAACTGCTGGGAAGCATCCTTGACAAGGTGGTTAGCGTGGGAGTCATCGGACTGGTTATCCTCTTCCAGGACGACATCCGCAAATTCCTTTATAACCTGGGAGCACATCAGCGCATCAAGGCACTGCAGCGACTGATAGTGATTGGCGAGCGGCGACAAAACAGTGAGCAGATCAAGCAAACCATCATGCCTATCGTTATGGCGTGCATGTCGATGAGCAAGAAGAAAATAGGAGCACTCATCGTTATCCAGCGCGCTACCCCCTTAGATGATATCGTAGCAACAGGAGAACTCATTGATGCAAAGATCAGTCAGCAACTGCTGGAGAACATCTTCTTCAAGAACTCACCCCTGCACGACGGAGCGGTCATCGTCTCCGAACAGCGCATCCGTGCTGCAGGATGTATCCTGCCGGTATCGCACAGCCTGCATATTCCAAAGGAACTGGGACTGCGTCACCGTGCTGCATTAGGCATCACCCATGAGAGCGACAGCGTGGCTATCGTCGTCAGCGAAGAGACGGGCAGCATCTCTGTAGCCGTCAGCAGCGAGTTCCAGCTGCGACTCACCGCCGAGAAACTGGAGAGTATCCTGACGCAGGAGCTGGCGTGAGAAATGGAGAGAATGAGAAAATGGAGAGAATGAGAAAATGAGAGAATGAGACATGGAGGGAATAGTTAAAAAATAACAAGGCGGAAGCAAATTTTCCACTCTTCACTCTTCACTCTTCACTTTATTTCGTACCTTTGCAGTCCATGTAATAGCTAAAACATTATTTCATCAATTAAATAAAAAGACAAACTATGGATTTATTAAGTCAAATCGTTGCGCGTGCTAAGGCAAACAAGCAGCGCATCGTTCTTCCCGAAGCTGAGGAGGAGCGCACCCTTTGTGCAGCAGATAAAGTGCTGGCTGACGACATCGCTAACCTGATTCTTATTGGTAACCCCGCCAAGGTTCACGCCCTGGCAAAGGAGAAGGGTCTGACACACATCGACAAGGCAACGCTCATCGACCCCGAAAACTATGAGCGTAGCGAGGAGATGGCGGAGAAACTGGCAGAGATTCGCAAGTCGAAGGGTATGACGATCGAGGAAGCCCGCAAGCTGGTGAAGAATCCACTGTACCTGGGTTGTATGATTATCAAGACGGAAGGTGCTGACGGACAGATCAGCGGTGCCCTCTCGACAACGGGAGAAACACTGCGCCCCGCCCTGCAGATTATCAAGTGTGCTCCTGGCATCACTTGCGTCAGCGGTGGTATGCTGCTCATCACCAAGCAGCCTCAGTACGGTGAAAACGGCGTGCTCGTCGTCGGTGACGTGGCCGTTACTCCTATGCCTGATGCTGCACAGCTCTCACAGATTGCCGTATGTACTGCACAAACCGCTAAGTCGGTAGCAGGATTTACTGATCCCCGCGTGGCTATGCTGAGCTTCTCGACGAAGGGCTCTGCCAAGCACGAGGTGGTAGATAAGGTAGTTGAGGCTACCAAGTTAGCAAAGGAACTCGACCCCGCTCTGAAGATTGATGGTGAGCTGCAGGCTGATGCCGCCCTCGTTCCCTCGGTAGGTTCCAAGAAGGCTCCCGGCTCTGACATTGCCGGCAAGGCCAACGTACTGGTATTCCCGAACCTCGAAGTAGGTAATATCGCTTACAAACTCGTTCAGCGACTGGGTGATGCTATTGCCATCGGTCCTATCCTTCAGGGTATCGCCCGTCCGGTCAACGACCTGAGCCGCGGCTGTTCGGTAGATGATATTTACTACATGGTAGCCATCACCGCTTGTCAGGCAATGGATGCAAAGAAATAATTAAAACTAAAAAGGTTTATGAAGATATTAGTATTAAACTGTGGTTCGTCCTCTATCAAGTACGCATTGTACAACATGGACGACAAGAGTGTGATGACCAGCGGTGGTGCCGAGCGTGTAGGCTTGGATGGCGCTTTTGTAAAGGTAAAGCTCGCCAATGGTGAGAAGAAGCAGATTATGCACGATATCCCCGAGCATACCGAGGGTGTGAAGTTCATCTTCTCGCTGCTGACCGACCCTGAAATCGGTGTCATCAAAGATCTGAAGGAAATCGATGCCGTCGGTCACCGCATGGTACACGGAGGTGAGAAGTTCAACCAGAGCGTTGTCCTCACTGACGAGGTGCTGAAGGCTTTCGAGGCTGTCAGCGACCTGGCTCCTCTGCACAACCCCGCTAACCTGAAGGGTGTTAATGCCGTGAAGGAACTGATGCCGGGTCTGCCTCAGGTGGGTGTCTTTGATACCGCCTTCCATCAGACCATGCCAGCCAAGGCTTATATGTATGCTATCCCCTACGAGCTGTATGAGAAGTATGGTGTGCGCCGCTATGGTTTCCACGGCACCTCTCACCGCTATGTCTCTGCCCGTGCCCTGGAGTTCTTAGGCATGAAGCCCGAGGGTACGAAGGTCATTACTTGCCATATCGGTAATGGTGGCTCTATTGCTGCTGTGGTGGATGGCAAGTGTGTCGATACGTCGATGGGTCTCACCCCGTTGGAGGGTCTTGTCATGGGTACTCGCTCTGGCGATATTGACGGTGGTGCCGTTACCTTCCTGCAGAAGAAGCTGGGTCTCGACGCCGACGGTATGTCGAACCTGCTCAACAAGAAGAGCGGCGTTGCTGGTATCACTGGCGGCAGCTCTGACATGCGCGACGTGGAGAATGCTGCAAAGGCTGGTGAGCCTCGTGCAAAGCTGGCTCAGGATATGTATTTCTATCGCATCAAGAAGTACATCGGTGCCTATGCTGCTGCAATGGGCGGCGTCGATGTCATCGTCTTCACTGCCGGTGTTGGTGAGAACCAGCTCAGCATGCGCTCAGAGGTCTGCAAAGGTCTGGAGTTCTTAGGTGTGAAGTTCGACGAGTCGAAGAACACCAAGCGCGGCGAGGAGTGCATCATCTCTGCTGACGACTCGAAGGTGAAGGTGGTTGTTATCCCTACCGACGAGGAGCTGATGATTGCTACCGATACCATGAATTTGTTATAATAAAGATTTCTCTATGCAATTATTAAGAGATCAGGAAATGGGTGGCGAACGACCGTTGTTCGCCACCCATGATTTAAAACTGGAAAATATCACCATCACGGATGGAGAATCTGCTATCAAGCAATGCCAGAACATGGAAGCCAGCCACTGCCGCTTCTATGGAAAATATCCGTGGTGGCACGTCGATGGAGCACTCATCGAAGACTGTTACTTTGCTGAGGGTTCGCGTTCTGCTATTTGGTACACCAACAACCTCGTGATGCGTCGCTGCCGTATCGACGGACCGAAGTTCTTCCGCGAGATGAAGAACTTGGAGCTGGAGAATGTTAATATCATGGATGCCGATGAGACGTTCTGGAAGATTGATGGACTGCGACTGAAGAATGTGACGCTGCATGGTGGCACTTATCCTTTTATGTTCTCGAAGAATATCTTTGTTGACGGCATGGACAGCGATGCGAAATACGTGTTCCAGTACTGTCAGAACGTAGAGGTTCACCATGCCAAGATTCTCACCAAAGACTCTTTCTGGGAGTGTGAGAACGTGACCATCTACGACTCAGAACTCGACGGCGAATATCTGGCTTGGCACTCGAAGAACGTACGCTTGGTCAACTGCCACCTGAACGGCGAGCAGCTGCTGTGCTATACGGATAATCTGGTACTCGAGAACTGCACCTTCGACAAGTCGTGCGACCGTGTCTTTGAGTATTCTACCGTTCAGGCAGATATCCGAGGACATATCACGAATATCAAGAACCCCACTTCTGGACATATCGTGGCAGATAGCATTGGCAGCGTTACCATCGATGAAAACGTGCGCCAGCCAAACAACTGCATCATCGAAACCCGTAAATAGTGTGCCTTGTGGTTCTGCCGCAAGGTCATCAAGGAAATAAAACGCATGAAGTATAACTTTGACGAACGGATAGAGCGTTGTGGCACGGGCTGCGTCAAGTGGGACGAAGAAGCCCCCCTTTCTGATGCTGCGCTCGGCGGTTCTGCCACTCCTTCTGATGCTGTGCTTAGCGGTTCTGCCGCCGAGAAAGAGCTCATTCCCCTCTGGGTGGCTGACATGGATTTTGCCGTGGCTCCCGCCATTCAGGAGGCCATTCGCCGAAGGGCAGCGCACCCGGTTTTTGCTTATACCTTGGTAACTGATGACTACTATAACGCCATTATCTCTTGGTTTCAGCGGCGGCATCAGTGGACCATCGCACGCGAACATATATTATATACTACTGGTGTCGTTCCGGGTATTTCGTGTGTACTGAAAGCACTGACACTTCCTGGTGAGAAGGTGATGATGTTGTCGCCAGACTACAACTGCTTCTTCTCCTGCATTCGCAATACGGGTTGCGAGGTGTCGGAGAGCATATTGCACTTGACCTGTATCACGACCGATGACGCCAAGCAGCAGCCGGTAGCTGGTCGCTTTGAAGTCGATTGGCAGGATTTTGAAGAGCGTTGCGCTGACGAGAAGACAACGGTTTTCCTGCTCTGCAATCCTCACAATCCTACGGGTCGTGTATGGACGCGTGAGGAACTGCAACGCATGAGTGATATCTGCCTTCGTCATCATGTGCGCATCGTCAGCGACGAGATTCATGGCGAGCTCATCATGCCGGGTTATACTTTTATTCCGATGGCTACCGTCGATGAGGAGGCTATCATCCTGAACTCGCCTTCGAAGTCGTTCAATACTGCCGGATTGCAATGCGCTAATATTATCTGCAGCGATGCAGCAACGCGCCGGCGCATAAATCGAGCCATCAACATCAACGAGGTGTGCGATTTGAACTGCTTCGGTCCGGAGGCGCTTATCGCGGCCTATAACGACAGCGAGGACTGGATAGACGAACTCAACGAATACCTCTGGGGTAACTACACAGCGCTTTGCGATTTTGTCGCAAAGCATATCCCCGGATGGAGCGTGATGCCTTTGGAGGGCACTTACCTTGTGTGGGTAGATGTCAGTGCTGTGTGTGGCGATTCCGTTGCCACCTATTGCGAAAGACTGAAACAGGAAGCCAAGGTGTGGCTTAACCCAGGAACGATGTATGGTTCGGAGAGTGGAAAAGGTTTCCTGCGTATCAACATCGCTTGTCCGCGCAGCCTGTTGCTAGAAGCCCTAGAACGTATCACCTAACACCTAACACCTATCACCAAAGCGGCAGATCAGTTCATTGAAGAGCGGATTCTGCCGCAAGATGTTTGTATTGCCTGTCATTAGCAACTGACGACGAGCACGCGTCATCGCAACATTCAGTTTACGGTCTATCACCTTGCCGTCTTCTACAAAGCAGGTGGCTGTGAGGAAGTCGAGCTGATAGGGGTGCTGGACGGTAAAGGAATAGATGATGACGTCGCGCTGTGAACCTTGATAGCGCTCGACAGTGTCGATGCTGATGTCTGCGAGTTGTGGAATGTCGAGACGGGCAATAGCGTGGCGTATCATAGCAATCTGGTTACGATAAGGTACAATAACACCTACTGTCTGTTGTGCATCGAAGCGGTCGCCATACTGCCGATAGATGCGACGCAGCAGGTCTGCGACGATATATGCCTCGTTGAGGTTTACCTTATCAGTCGTTGCCTTGGTATCTTGCGTGCTTGGTGGAAGCAGGATATCTGCTGGCGGCGTTTCGGAAGGCAGGAAGAGTACGCGGTGCTCCTTGAGTTGTTGGTCTAAGGCATCTTCTGCCGGTTGTTCATAGCCTAGACTCGTCTCTTCCTGATGAGGACAAGGCACACAAAGCAGTTGTTCCTGATGATAAAAATGCTCGTTGGGGAACGCTGCAATGTCTGGATGCATTCGACCTTGACGCTGTAGCAATCCTACAAACGCCGTACGTCCTGCTGCTCGTTCCTGTTGTAGCAGTCGTTCAAAGAGCGACAGTCGGCAATCGTGCAGCTGTGGCTGGTCATCGGGTTGCTGCACAACGGCAGGCAACTGCTTATGATCGCCAATCAGGATGAAACGCTCAATGCTATCGGAGGCTAACAGTCCGATAATAGAAGGTTCGAGTATTTGCGAAGCCTCATCGACGATGCACAGTGAGAAGCGTTTGAGTTGCAGGATAAAGGGTCGCGCCTGTAGCGTGGAGGTTGTTGCTACGATGATGCGACAGCCTTGGAGTCGTTGACGAATATCATCTAACCGTGGCTGATTGCCCAAGGCCTCGTCTAATAAGCGATGTATGTAGCAGGGGTCGCAAGAGCTTTTATTGCCTAATCGCAGGTAGTCTTTCCCACTCTTCTCCAGCATGCCGCAGATTTCATCCACCGCCCGGTTCGTATAGGCAGTGAGCAAGAGGCTGTTGGTTTCCGACGCTTGGTTGTTGATAAGTTCCTCCTCCACCAAAAAGCGTAGTGCCATGGAGGTCTTGCCTGTTCCCGGAGGACCTTGCAGCAGAAAATAGTCTTGCGCCTGTCGGGCTTTCAGCAGGATGTCGTCATAGTGAGGATGATAGCTGCGAGAGAGTTGCAAGGAGGCATCTCTACGAGGAGTCATTTGTCCTAACAGCAGGTTGCGTTTCTGTTTGGATGCCATGCAGAAGGCATGGATGGAGCGAACGGAAGAAGTGGTGCCGATGTCCGAAGAGGCATGTTCTATGGCGTAAGAGCCCTCGCCGAAGAGTGTCGGATTCTGCTGCCGGTCGTTGAGGCGCACCACGACTTCATCAGTTGTGAGGCGTTCTAGCGTACCTTTATATAATATATGGGCTCTGACGTCAGGCTTCGACAGGTAGCGATACAAGAAAACAGCGTCTCCCCGCCGGAAGTTCGGCGAGCCAGTCGTGGTATCGATATTCAAAGACACTGCATCAGACGACTTTTGTGCGACAGTTCCTAAAATGATGTTGCCCGTTTCCAGTTTTTCCTCCAGCGTCATGTTCCATAAGTCTGCGGTCGCTGAGTCCTGTCGCTCCTCCATTCTGATTTTCTGTGCCAGTTGTTCGCGATAGACAAAGGTCAGCATGCGCTCTGTATATTGTCGTTCATGGGGGGCGAGTTGCTCTAAAGGCTTCAGCAGTTTTTCTATCTGTGGACTGATGTAGCGATGGAAGAAATCCTGATGTTCCTTGTTTTGTAACAGCAAGGCTGGTTGGAGTTGTGCAGCCATGGTGGCAAAACCCTCGCGTGCAATCTTGATTTGTTGGCAAACGATGAGGTTGCGGAGACGGATGGCTTCCCGGAAGAGTGCTGGTGAGAAGCCGACAGCCTGCAATCCTTCCGAGGCAGGATAGCGGGAGTAGAGCAGACGGATGTCTGTCTGCTGTGTGGTGACATGGAAGTTATAGTGCAGTACACCGTAGTAGAGCAGCAACTGCACATAGTGAGCTTGCCTGTACCAGTTCTTGCCTGATTTCTGCTCTATCAGCAAGCGCATGTCGTCAGTCATTAAATCGACGCGTCCTTGCAGTCCTAATTTCTCACAGACGAATGTTGGCTCTAACAGGGCTTGCTCGCGTTGATAGCCTTCTCCACCTTCTGCCGAGTTGCTAAACAACCGTTCCACGGCTTCACGGATATGCTGTACCTGTTGCAGACCATCAGCCTTGAACTGCTGTGCGTTAAAGCCCTCACAGGTGCAGAACTGTAATGCCTGTTCCCGAAAACTGCTTCGTAGTGTGTCGGCAAACTGGAAGTCCTCGCGATTGATGAGGTCATCGAGTGCTGTACCCGCAAAGTTTCCCAAGAGAATCGGCTGACTGTTGGCACGGGGCTTTAGCTGGTTGAGCAGATACGTGATGGGGTGATGGCCATAATTCTGAAAGCAGGCAGCGACAGCAGAGATGTCGAGCAGGAAGTCAGGCTCGAGAATGATGAGGTCTGGTGTGATGTGTTGCCCTTCGCACGTACAGTCCAGCAGGTTGAGCTGCATGCCGACAGACAGTTCGTTAGCCAAGTCTGCATCTGTCATTTTGATGCTAACGGGACCTTGTCGTGTTCCATCAGCGACAGCAGCATAGATATTCTTTTCATCCCAACTGCTGACCGTACAGCGTAAAGCATCTACCTTCACCTCATTTAATCTTGGAGGTCATGGGGTTACGCAACCCTTTATAGCCAGTGAGATAAGCCTTGGCAGTACCAAAGGATAAGAACATATCCAGACGAACGGGAAGATGATTGTCGTCGTCTGTGACGTAAAAGCGGATGAGCTCATGGTTCTTGCTATCCTCACGCTGTATAAACGAGAAGACCAGGCAGCGGTATCTGTCTTCCGAGTTCTTCATCTTCAGCGTGGTGGTACCGTTATACTTCAGCCAGGCATTGGCAACTTTCAAACCGTCGGCAATAGGCAGGGGAATCTTGTCGCCTTCCTTGAGATGAGAGGATTCGAAGTTTCTCGCCCTGAGGTAGATGCTCATCATGTCGTAGAGACAGTTCTTGTACTCTGCTTCTTTCCATACATGATCGCCGCTGCTGGTAATTTCGTGCATCTTGACGTGGCAGTTGCCTTTGGGGTAAGTGTACCAAATCTCATCGACATAGTAGCGTTTACCTTCGCGTGCTCCCTTGCGGAAGTAGATGGGCGCTACATCTGTGTCGGTATAGCAGAGCAGCGTGTCGCGCATCATGAACATATTGTCGAGCTTGCTATTGCCACGGGTGGTAAGACTACAGCGGAAACCTTCCTGTCCTTTATAGTTGGAGGTAACGGTGGACATTGAGGCAGTGCCTACCTTCCACCAGACGAACTTCCAGTTGAAGTAAAGGTCGTAGCTGACAAATTCACCATTGGCAAAAGCCTTATTCTCAATACCACACTGGGCATGAGTGTCTAACGTTAATATGGTGAAGAGGAAAAACAAAAGGCTTCCCTTCATCCATTGTCTTTTTATACAATTCATCATATTTCTAATCCTTCTTTTTAACTGTAAACTTTCAATTCTCAACTTTCAACTCTCACGGCTTATATTCAATTCCCAGCTGTTGTGCTCGTTCGGCGTTGCGGCCAATCTTCATTTTCTTGGCTTCAGCCTTTTGTTTGATGAGCGCCCCAGGTCTCTGGCGATTCCGTGGCAACGTGGTGACATTCCATTGTTGTGTGAGGTCGTATTTTGCCTTCGCTTCTATGGCTTCTGGGAAATAATAAACATCTTCTGGCTGCAGGTCTTTATCGTACAGTCCCGTATCCCAAATGCCATTGTTGTTACGGTCGGTAAAAGCACGGAGATAGTACGTTCCAGGAATGACGTAGAAGAACTGTGCCACACCGTCTTTATTCATGTGAGCCTGTTTCACCACGTTGTCGCCCGAATTCACCAGCTGTACGATTACCAGGCTGTCGTTGACTCCGGAAAGGTGAACGTCGATACTTGCATAATCGTCTAAGGTCTTCACCTTGATACCTTGCTTGAACTCCTTCGATACCAATCCGTAGATATCAACAAAAGCGGCAGAATCCACCTCAAAACTATATTCTCTTCCTTCGTGCCAATCGACCGTCATCTCATAACGGCGGAGCATAGAGTCGCAGCGATGGAATTCGAACGGAGCCCTATACCACAACGAGTCAACCATAGAGTAAAGATGAATGGCTGCCGTGTCCAATCGTGCTAATGGCGTAGGCATTTCGATATAGATGGAGCGGTCGGGGTCCATAGCAGCAGAAACCTGATAGACGGGTACGAGGGCTTCTGCCGGATAGATGCTGTCGTAAGGCTTTTCGTCCTTTTTCTTCTTCTCTTGTTCTTTCTTCCACTGCTCGTAGGCTTTCTGCTTTGCCTTCTGTCGCTTGGCGTAGGACGTCTTGGCGAGTGCCTCTATGGTATCGGTCTGTGTGACGATGTTTCCTAACGTGTCAGTCATCAGGTAAGCCATGGAGAAACGCAAGGTATCTTTATTGACGAGCGTAGTGTCGCGCAACCAGTAGGAGAGCGAGTCTTTGGCAGCATTGCTCTCCAAGAGGAAGGCGTTGTCCGCATCGAAGTTCAGACCTTTTATCACAGGCAGTTGAGGATTGCCGTAACTGAAGAAAACGTTGATGCAGTTGGCTTCCTTTCGTTCCGTCTTGAGCAGGTAGCGACCTGTCAGTTCTTCTTGGAATGATAACAATACAATATCGTCAGGCAGAAAATGTTTGTACGGTATTTGTACGATACTGTCAATGTGCAGCGCATCTTTCCAGACAGTGTCTTGTCGCACCCTATCACTCACCGACGGTCGGAAAGTCTTGTGGGTAAAGGCGATGCGTTCACTCTTCTGTGAGAAGCAGTAGTTGTCATCCATATCCTGCAGTGCATAGATGCGGTATTCGCCGTCTGCCACACCCTTTATCGTAAAGTGTCCGTTACCATCAGTACGCGCTACACGTAGCATCGGTTGTTTGCGGAATATCGAATCTTCCATTTGGCTGTACAGTCCCACCAGAATACCTTTGACAGGTTCCAGGTTGACAGCATCTAAAACAAATCCCGACACCTCCAATGTATCTATCTGTTCTCCTGTAGAGAAAGAATAGGTGTAATTACCCATGGGATTGTCTTCGGTATAGTCTGTTATGGCATCACAGAAATCAATCGTGTAAGTGGTATTGGGTTTCAGTGAGTCTTTCAGTTCTATGGTAATCTTCTTGCCCACTGCCTTGATGTCTGGCATTTCCATCTGTGGAGGAGATACGATGACGCGTTGTGTGGCTTCAGCTATTTTGACAAACTCGTCGAAATAAATGCTGATTTTCTTTGAATGCATGTTTTTCGACTTGTCGGAGGGAGAGGTCCGAAGAACCTGTGGTGGTTTCTCGTCATACCAACCTCCGTCAGGAGTTCCCATGCGGGCACAACTGAAGAAAATGAGAAAATGAGAAATGGAGAGAATGAGGAAAAGCATTCTCAAATTCCACCATCTTCCGGTCCTGTTATATATTTCTTTCGTTCTTTTCATTCTTTTCTCTCATTTAACACCAGCAGTTGTTCTATGTGTGTGCGCTCATTGCTCAGTCGGGGTACTTTGTGTTGTCCCCCTAACTTACCGCGCAGCTTCAGCCATTCGTTGAAGAGTCCCTGTCGGGCAGGAATGATTTCCAAGTGCTGCAGGGTGATGTCCTTGTAGCGCTTAGCCTCATAATCGCTGTTCAACTCTTGCAGGCGCTGATCCAGGATGTGTGCAAACTGTTCCAGGTCGTTCGGCGACTTGGAAAACTCGATGAGCCACTGATGGCGGCACTTGGCATTAGCATCCATAAAGACAGGTGCTGCCGTATATTCCAGCACTTCTGCCCCCGTCTTTTCGCAGGCATAGGCCAGTCCTTGTTCGGCATTATCGACGATGAGCTCTTCACCAAAGGCATTGATAAAACTCTTCGTGCGTCCTGAGATAACAAACTTATAGGGGTTGGTACTCGTGAAACGGATCGTATCGCCAATCATATAACGCCACAAGCCACACGACGTGGAGATCATCATGGCGTAGTTCTTATCCTTCTCCACACCCCAGAGCGGCACGATATCACCACCATCCATTGGTTGGAACTCATAGAACACGCCGTAGTCCAGCATCAGCAGCATCGACTTGTCAGCAGGGTCGTCCTGCAGTCCGAAGAAACCCTCACTGGCATTATATGTTTCCATATAGTGCATCTTCGGTGAAGTGATGAGTTGTTCGTATTGCTTGCGGTAAGGGGTAAACGCCACACCACCGTGGAAGAATACTTCCAGGTTGGGCCATACTTCCTCCAGATGCGTCTTACCGCTGAGTTCCATGACACGGTTCAACACGGACAGCATCCAAGACGGCACACCGCTGATGTTCGTGACGTTCTTGTTCATCGCTTCACGGGCGATGCGGTCACGTTTGATTTCAAAATCCGATAGCAGGGCGGTTTTTTTCTTGGGAACACGCACCAGATTTGCCAGCGGATTGATGTTTTCTATCAGGATGGCTGAGAGGTCACCCACCAGCGAACCGGGAAGGTTGTAGTTCGGGGCATGACTGCCGCCGAGGATAAGGCCTTTGCCGTCAAACATTCGCGACTGCGGGTTGTTTCTCAGGTACATCACTACGGCATCCGTGCCTCCAGCGTAGTGGATGCGCTTCAAACCCTCCTCGCTGACGGGGATGAACTTCGACTTGTCGTTGGTAGTTCCAGAAGACTTTGCATACCATCTGACACGTCCTGGCCAAAGAATGTCACGTTCGCCATGCCGCATGCGGTCTATCTGACCTTTCAACTCTTCGTACGTGTTAACTGGGTTTTGGCGCACAAAGCTTTCATAGTCCTTGATGGTCGAGAAGCCGTGTTCACGACCGTATTCTGTGTGTGCTGCCGTTTCTATCAGGTGCTGCAACACACGGTGCTGCAACAGCTCTCCTTGCCTCTGGTGCTTCTCCAGCTCCTTCATGCGAGGAACGAAAATCGGCCTTACAATATTTGTTAAACTCATGGTTTTAATTCGCAATTTGCAGGCAAAGGTACTACAAACTTTGGTAATAAAGAGAAAAAATAACGAATTTTTTTGTTCTTTTATTTTTTTATTCTTAATATTTTTCGTACCTTTGCAGCCGCTTTCCGCGTAATCGCTGGCAGGAAGTAACGAGAGGCCTGTTATGTTGCGCATGGAACGATAACAACAACAATTAAAGTTTTTCAAGTAAAATGGATTTAATCAAAGTTGCTGAAGAAGCATTTGCAACCGGCAAGCAGCACCCCAGTTTCAAGGCTGGTGACACTGTAACTGTCGCTTACAAAATTATCGAGGGCTCTAAGGAGCGTATCCAGCTTTTCCGTGGCGTGGTCATCAAGATCAGTGGTCATCAGGAGAAGAAGCGTTTCACTGTTCGCAAGATGTCGGGCACCGTGGGTGTAGAGCGTATCTTCCCCCTGGAGTCTCCTAACATCGAGAGTATCGAAGTGAACAAGGTTGGTAAGGTTCGCCGCGCTAAGCTTTACTATCTGCGCAACCTCACAGGTAAGGCTGCTCGCATCAAGGAGAAGCGTAGCGGTGCTCGCGCTGTTGCGGAGTAATTGCTGGCAAAACCTGCACGACATAAAAAGAGGCATTCCCAAAGGATGCCTCTTTTTGTTATAATGAGAAATTGAGAAAATGAGAAAATGAGAAACGTTTCTCAAAACACTGTTCTTACGATTTGGCAGACATTGTCGGGCTTGGCCATGGTGTAATAGTGGATGGCAGGAACACCATGGTTCAGCAAGTCGCGCGACTGGCGGATGCACCATTCGATACCTGCCTGATAAGCCTCTTCATTTGTCTTTGTCTTCTTCATCAGCGCCACCAACTCCTGCGGAATGTCAATATGGAAGGAGCGTGGCAGCAAGTCTATTTGCCGTTGCGACGAGATGGGTTTCAGTCCGGGAATGATCGGTACCGTGATGCCTGCTGCACGGCAGCGTTCCACAAAGTCGTAGAAGCAGGCGTTGTCGAAGAACATCTGTGTGACCACGTATTCAGCTCCTGCCTCCACCTTCCGTTTCAGGTTCTGGATGTCGCTGTCTAGATTGGCGGCCTCAAAATGCTTCTCAGGATAAGCAGCCACGCCCACACAGAAATCGGTCTTCAGCCCGTTCTTCACCGTTGGATCCAGATATTTTCCCTTATTCAAGTTGCTAATCATGCTGACCAGTTCGTTAGTATGCGAGAAACCGTCGGGCTCAGGAATAAAGAAGCGTTGTCCGGGAATGGCGTCGCCACGGAGTGCTACCACGTTGCTGATACCTAGGAAGTGCAGGTCCAGCAGTTCACTTTCCACCTTCGACCGTGATGCGCCGCCGCAGATGACGTGCGGCACAATTTGCAGTTGCGGATAGCGGCGCATGATGGCTGCCACGATAGCTATGGTGCCAGGGCGCTTGGCGAGCGTCAGTTTGGTATAGGTGCCGTCATCGTTGAGCACATACTCTACTTCGTCGCGATGACAAGTGACGTTGATGAAGGGAGGCTGGAACTCCATGAGCGGGTCAATGCTTTCGTACAGTCGGCTGACGTCGCTTCCTTTCAGGGGCGGTACCAGTTCGAACGAGGCAAAAGGCTGCTTTGCGCTGTTCAGTATGTCGATTACTTTACTCATGTTGTTGGGTTGCGTTATGTCGTTATTTCGATATGTCGTTATTTCGATATTTCGATATTTCGTTATGTCGTTAAATATTTCGAGAGCAGCAGTTCTCCCTCTGCTATGGTGATGCCTCGTCGCTGGCAGTAGTCTTCCAGCTGAGTTTTGTCGATGCGACCGACGGGGAAGAAACGAGCCTCGCTATGAGCGATGAAGAGTCCGCAGATGGCGGTCGAGGGTTCGATAGCATAGTGACTGTTCAGCGTAATGTCCAGTCGTTGCTCAGCGTTGAGGCGGTCCATGACGATGCGCTTCAGCGAATGGTCGGGGCAGGAGGCATAACCGAAGGCAGCGCGGATGACCCGCCGCGTTCCATAGACCTTTCGCTGCAGCCATTCTGCCGCAGCCTCCGTCAGTCTGGCACAAATAGCATGTGCCATCAGCCGTTCAGCCTCATCGGCAAATGGTTGTTTTGGACGCGCCACGATGGTAAACATTCCTAATGGCTTGGGCTGCTCACTGAAGTAGTCTGCCAAGCAGCGGTAGTGGCCTGTGGCACTCTGACTTCGTAGCATCGGCATAATCTGTCCGTCGGCAAACAGCAGATTGTTGCCTGCCTTAGTGACGAGTGTGAAGTCGAGTAGTAGTTTCAGACTCAGCCACTCCTCCTGTAGTGCCTGGTTTAACCATTGCTGCCCTTCCTTCAGCGTCTTCTCCGCTTCAGGATTTACCAGCAGCTGTTGCAGCGTCTCTCCCTTGAAGCCCCAGAAGAGCAGGAACATGCGCCAGTCGATATCATTCACGACCTCAGCGATGTCGAGTGTCGTGTCGGGGATGGCCTTTCGTAGTTCGTCGATGTCGAGCGTTTCGTCCGCATTCTGTATTGGAGTAGCCTTCTCGTTGGCCTCCTGATAAGGAGTCAACGCGACCTGATGGCCTTCAGCATAAGCCTCTCTGATTTGCTGCTGACTTTCCTTTACCTGTCGCAACGTTTCGTTCTTATCCATCTGCAGGCGACGCGCCAGCACAGAAGTCTGTGAGGCATCGCCGCCATAGATGACGCCACCATCGTACAGGGGTGCTAACTTCACGGCCGTATGGACTGCTGATGTCGTGGCACCTCCAACAACAATCGGTATCTGCATGCCTTGTTGCTGGAACAGGCGGCAGAGCTGTTCCATCTCTTTCAGCGAGGGGGTGATGAGTCCGCTGACCCCAACCATCATTGGTTTCAGGCGTCGTGCTTCCGCTAAGATGTCGTCATTGGCAACCATCACTCCGAGGTCGCGCACGTCGAAGTTGTTGCACCCCAGCACAATATCCACGATATTCTTTCCGATGTCATGGACGTCGCCGTTGGCTGTTGCCGTCAAGATGACAGGACGCTGCTTGCTCTCGGCAGTGCTCCGGGCGGCAAGGCTGGGCTGTAGCAGTTCTACGGCTTCCTTCATCACCTTTGCCGATTTCACCACTTGCGGCAGGAACATCTTTCCTTCTCCGAACAGCACGCCGATATGCTCCATGGCTTGCATCAGCGGTCCTTCGATGATGCTGACGGCTTCGCCATATTGTGCCAATGCCTCGGCAATGTCCTGCGACAAGTAGTCGCTGACACCATGGCTGAGAGCATGCGACAGTCGTTCTTCCACCGAGGCAGAGCGCCAGGCGTCAGCAGTCATCGATGAGATGCCCGCTGAGGTGTTGTCGGCAGTCTGCTGCTTCAGCACCTCAGCCAGTGCTATCAGGCGTTCGGTAGCCTCAGGGTCCGTATTGAGGATGACATCCTCCACGGCTTTCTTCAGCTCAGGCTCTATCTCGTCATACACCTGCAGCATCGAGGGGTTGACGATAGCCATGTCCAGTCCCGCTTGAATGGCATGATAGAGGAAGACGGAGTGCATCGCCTCGCGTACCTTATTATTACCGCGAAAGGCAAACGACAGGTTGCTGACGCCGCCGCTGGTCTTGGCGTAGGGTAGTTGCTGCTTAATCCATGCTACGGCTTTGATGAAGTCGCTGCCATAGTTGGCGTGTTCGCTGATGCCTGTTCCGACCGATAGAATATTGACATCGAAGATGATGTCCTGCGGTGGAAAGCCGATGGCTGTCAGCAGCTGGTAGGCACGCTGGCTGATAGCCGTCTTGCGTTCATAGGTAGTGGCTTGGCCCTCTTCGTCGAATGCCATCACCACGACGGCTGCTCCTAATCGGCGCAGTTCGCGGGCTTTCTCCAAGAAGGCCTGTTCGCCACCTTTCAGACTGATGGAGTTGACAATACATTTACCCTGTGCATTCTTCAGTCCTGCGAGGACAGTCTGCCAGTCTGACGAATCAATCATCAAGACGGCATGTCCAACGGCAGGGTCGTTGGCAATATAGCGGGTGAAGACCTCCATCTCCTGCTGACTGTCGAGCATGGAGTCGTCCATATTGATATCGATAATGGAAGCACCGCCTTCAATCTGCTGGCGGGCAACGGTCAGCGCCTCGTCGTATTTCTTTTCGGCAATGAGTCGGGCAAACTTCCGCGAACCAGCCACATTGGTACGCTCGCCGACGTTGATGAAGTTCTGACGCTGGCGGTCGATGAGTAGTGGTTCCAGTCCCGACAGCCACAGCTGCGGTTCGTGTGCTGCGACCTGATGAGGCTTGATGCCCTGCAGCGCCTCCTTGATAGCCCGTATATGCCGCTCGTCGGTACCGCAGCAACCGCCGGCAATGTTCAGCAGTCCGTCTTCAGCCATCTGGCGCAGGTGGCGAGCTGTAAATTCCGGCAACTCTTCGTATTCGCCCATTTCGTTAGGTAGTCCTGCATTGGGATGAATGCTGATGTAGGCAGGCACAAAGTTTGCCAGACGCTGGATGAACGGTCCCAGTTCGGTGACACCAAACGAGCAGTTCAATCCAAAGCTGAGAATAGGGTAGTGGGCAATGCTAACGTAGAACGCTTCGAGTGTCTGTCCGGTCAAGGTACGTCCGCTGCGGTCGTTGATGGTGGCAGACACCATCACAGGAACGGTGCGACCCAGTTGGTCGTTCAGCTGACTGATGGCGTAGAGTGCTGCCTTGGTGTTCAGGGCGTCGAAGCACGTCTCCAACAGCAGCAGGTCGGCACCACCGCTGATGAGCGCCTCCGCTTGTTCATAGTAGGCGGCAGCCATCTCGTCGAAAGCCACCGTTCTGAGCGCTGGTTCGTTCATGTCGGCAGCCAGCGTGAGCGATTTCGAGGTAGGTCCCATAGATCCTGCGACCCAGTGCTGATTCCCTGCGATGGTGCGAGCGATGCGTGCTCCTTCGAAAGCCATGTCACGGGCCATCTCCTCGCAGCCGTATTCCCGCTGACTGATGCGGTTGGCAGAGAAAGTGTTGGTGGTGATGATGTCTGCGCCGGCATCGATGTAGCGGCGGTGAATGTCGGCAACGACGTCAGGACAGGTAAGATTCAGCACTTCGTTGTTGCCTGTCAGCGCGACAGACCACTCGGCAAAGCGTCCGCAATGGTACGCACGACGGTCGAGACCCAGCGACTGAATCACAGTTCCCATCGCTCCGTCTAATATCAAAATCCGTTCTTTCAGACAGCTTTCTATACTCATGAATAGTCAAGTCTTTTCAAAACTGCATGCAAAGATAGGGAAAAAATTAGGAACAAAAGAATAAAAGGACAAAAATATTTCGTACCTTTGCAGCCAATAACAGACTTACACACGATTCTATACAGTATGAAAGAGTTACAATTGAAGTACGGATGCAATCCGAATCAGAAGCCTTCGCGCATCTACATGACCGAGGGTGAACTCCCCATTGAAGTGATTAACGGCCGTCCCGGCTACATCAACTTTTTGGACGCGCTGAACGCCTGGCAGTTGGTGAAGGAGCTGAAGCAAGCCACTGGCCTGCCTGCCGCCGCCTCGTTCAAGCACGTGTCGCCTGCCGGTGCTGCCGTTGGTCTGCCACTATCGGACACGCTGAAGAAGATATACTTCGTCGATGATGTGCAGGGACTGGACGAAAGTCCTGTGGCATGTGCCTATGCCAGAGCCCGCGGTGCAGACCGCATGTCGAGCTATGGCGACTTTGTGGCTCTCTCCGACACTTGCGACGCCACTACCGCCCTGCTGCTGAAGCGCGAGGTGAGTGACGGTGTGATTGCTCCCGACTTCACCGCTGAGGCCATCGAGATACTGAAAGACAAGCGCAAGGGAACGTATAACGTCATCAAGATAGACCCCAGCTACAAGCCCGAACCCATCGAGCGTAAGCAGTGCTTTGGCGTTACCTTCGAACAAGGTCGCAACGAGATTCGTCTCGACGATCCCGCACTCTTCGAGAACGTTCCCACCCAGAACAAGACCTTTACCAAGGAGGCCATGCGCGACCTCATCATTGCTCTCATCACGTTGAAATACACGCAGTCCAACTCCGTCTGTTATGTGAAGGACGGACAGGCTATCGGCATTGGCGCCGGACAGCAGAGCCGCATCCACTGCACCCGACTGGCAGGCAATAAGGCAGATATTTGGTGGCTGCGCCAGCATCCGAAGGTGATGGCACTGCCCTTCAAGGAGGGTATTCGCCGTGCCGACCGCGATAACACCATCGATGTCTATATCTCCGAGGACGAGCACGACGACGTGCTGCGCGACGGTGCCTGGCAGCAGTTCTTCACCCGTCAGCCCGAGGTGCTTACCATGGCAGAGAAGCGCGAGTGGATAGCCAAGAACACGAAGGTAGCTCTCGGCTCTGATGCCTTCTTCCCCTTCGGCGACAACATTGAGCGTGCCCATAAGAGCGGTGTGGAGTTTATCGCTCAGGCTGGCGGTTCCGTGCGCGACGACCACGTTATTATGACATGCGACAAGTATGGCATCGCCATGGCCTTCACCGGAGTAAGGTTGTTCCACCATTAAGCATTATAACCATGAGTAAAGAAAGCGACTTCCAGGATATCCTGGAGAACGGCATTAACTTCGGAAGAGGCGGCGGTCCCCGCAAGGAAGACGATAAAGTCAAGACCAAGGCCAAGAAAAAGAAGTACATCACTGGTGCACACGGTTCCGGCTCCGCCCGCCAGAAGGCGAAATACCGTGAGCAGCGAGCCAACAGACACAAGTAGTATTAGTGAAACGCTCACTTCTGTGTCTGGTGTTCAAGGCAGAAATCGCAAGATTTCCGCCTTTTTCTTTTGTTGATTTGGAAAATCTTTGTACCTTTGTAAATGATTATTGACAAAAACCTACAAAATGAAAAGACTAATCTGCATTGTATTGACACTATTGATCTTCGTATCTGTTACTATAGCTCAAACCTACAAAGAAATCATTGGAAAATGTAGAGTTGAAGCCGTGTCTGACTTTGAGGAATATAAATCATTCTATATTTATCTTCCTGATAACACAAAAAAGGAGATAACTATAGAAAAGATGGCATCTCTGTTACGTAAAGATGTTATTACTTATTTTGATTTAGACACCAAATATAATTCTGACTTAAAGAAAAGTGTTTTTAAGAAAACTTCTGAGTATTCTGAGTTATATCAAAGATTGATGGGTGATTATAACATAGTTAATGGCGGCAATTGTTTCTTGCTGTACAACCTTAGATACAATAATAAATATGATGTGTTAAAACATAATTTCAGTTTCAAACTAGGCATTGACGAATTATACAGATATTCACCTATGCCTAATAATATTTGTTTTAAAGGAGGAATATCGCTGAGCTATCCCATAAAATATGTAACAAGGAAACAAATAGAAAAAAATGAAAATACTTACATATAATATTTGCACGTTCAACCAAAAGAAGGTGGACAAAGCCTTGCAAAATGACGCAGACCTTTTCATTCTTCCTGAGCTTGCTTGTCCTTCCATGGTGACTCTACCCGAAGGCTATCATATAAAGTGGGCAGGCGACATCCTCAAAAAAGGTCTGGGAGTGATTTGGAAACCGACACTAAAGGTGGAAATCCCTGGATGGTTCAATCCAGACATTAATTACTTTATACCGCTGATAATTGACAAATTGATGATATTGGCTGCATGGCCTACCATAACCATGAAGAACAAGCCAAAAAATTATCCTCAGATAGCAATGGAGGCAATTCAAGAATATGCTCTTTATATCAAACGATATGACACCATTATCACTGGCGATATGAACTGCTTTAAGGGACAATCTGGAGAAACTAAGGATTTCAGTATTCAAAGAATCTTTGAGACTCTTGCAGACATGGGACTGAAAAGTGCTTATCATCAGCAGACAGGGCAGCCACTTGGCAAGGAAACGACTCCTACTTTTTATTGGAGATTCAATGAAAGGCATTCTTACTTTATTGACTACACCTTCTCCAACATACCGCTAAAATCCTATAGCTTAGGGAAATGGGACCGTAGTCTTAGCGATCACGTTCCTCAGTTTATTGAAATTTAAGCGTAAAGCAGTTTGTATCACTTTGGCGAAAACAAAACGGATGTGGGAGAATGCAATAGATGAAGGCTGCGATTAAGCGAGGGTAATGTCAAATGTATTTGGGCATTGCCGAGCGTGAGCAGGCTCGATACGAAGTATCAAAGTTGAATAATTTAGATGATTGCAAAAAACTTTACAGTTAGGGCTCGCCAAAAACGAGAATAGGGCTGACACCGCGCTTACCCTAGGCAAGCAAGCCTCTTGTCCTAGGCAAAAGCGCCTCTTGCCCTGCCCAAGCAACGGACGCGCCCTGGGCGCGTTTAAAGTCTGAATAACAGTAACTTATAAGCCAAAAACCGAATAATAATATCGTTCGCTCATTGTTTAACGTGAAAGAAAAAGCTTTACATTACTCTTAACAGGGCTATACTCGCTAGTCGAGAGGACTTGTCATTTTTTGCCTTCTGGCGGAATTTGCAAATCATCCTCCCATCGTACCATAGGAGGCCGGAATACCGATGTATAGGACTTATGATTAGTCCTGCATCGTTGCTTGTCTGAGTATTACGCTTTGTGTGAGGGGCAAGGAAAACGCAGAGACTGGTGCCTTTTCACTATGGAGGGACGTAAAATTTTGACTTAAAAATACGAAGTCTCAGAAAAAGTTCCTATCTTTGTAGCACCGAACGGGACGAAGAAGCGTCGCACTAAAGTGTGACGAACGGGACGAAGATGAAAAAGGCACCAATTAAACATAACAGGCTGCGTCGGATGGAAAAGCATGACTATACTTTGGCGTGCATATATCTTATTACTGTGACGACGGAAGGACGTAAGCGCATCTTGGGTTCGCTTGTGGGAGATAGTGCAAGTGCCGCCGTGATAGAGCCTACGGCCTTAGGTACATATGTGGCTGAGGCTTTTCGAAAGACTGCTGCAGAGACAACTATTAAAACAGGATGTCGCGTCCAGGTGCTACATTATCAGATTATGCCGGACCATTTTCATGGCATATTGTATGTTCGTGACACTTTGCCTGCAGATTATGCATTGGGAAAGATAATAGCAGCATGGAAGAGTTGCTGTTCTCATGCATTGTGGGATGCTTCTTCGTCAGGTGCTCAGAACTTTAGTATTGAGAAAACGCCTCTCTTCTCCAGAGGATTTAATGATCGCATCTTGTTTCGTAAAGGACAGTTGCAAACGTGGATTGCATATCTGAATGATAATCCGCGTCGATTATGGCTTAAAATACATTTCCCTAATCGACTGCACAAAGTGTATGATTTCCGGGCAGGAAAAAAAGGCCATGAGTATACTGCTGTTGGCAATACGTTTTTGGTTACTTATCCGGAACGCATTCAGGTTCGCTGTCATCGCAATCTGACAGATGGGGAGATTCAAACGGAGGTGGGTAAATACATGCGAGAGGCGCGGCGAGGAGTGGTGTTGGTATCGCCTTTTATTTCGCCGGCTGAGAAAGCAGTATATGATGCATGTTATATGGAGAAATTGCCAATGATACATATCGTTAATCGTGGATTGGACGGAAAGTTTATTTATCCGTCAGGAAGAGATTTTAGTGGATGCTCGGATGGCTTTATATTAGTGTTGGCTCCTTATGCCGACTATAGTGCAGAAACGACAGCCGCTCGTATTTCGAGGACACAGTGCCTGAATATGAATGACTTCGCTGCGGATTTGGCTAACGTCGCACTAAAGTGTGACGAACGGAATGAAGAAACGCTGCATCTTCAGTTAGAGGGTATATCGTATTAAATAAGATTCATCTCGCCTCAGTTCAATGCAACAATATAAGTGAAAATGAGAAGGAACGGACGGGCTGAAAGCGAATACCGTATTTGCTATAAGGGAGTGCCGTTGTCGCAGGGTGCGCGAACGGCTTTCGACGGGGGAGAAGACGTATTTCGGCGGGTGGAAGTACGGCTCTCATTTATTTTTAGCGGCCGCTACGTTTATTTTTGGCGGCAGCTAAAAATATTCACGGCTCCCGCCAAAAATGAATTGGGCTCCCGCCAAAAACCTTTTTTTATACTATGGGGCATGTCGGTTTGCAGATACGGCATGAAGAGGGACTGTCCCTTGTCATATGCGCATTTCGTTCTTGGGAAATAATGAATAGTCCTGCATCGTCAGTTAGAGGGTACAGCGAATAAAACTTTACTGTTAGGACTATTTCCCTAACCTGATGCCATAGAAGGCACGGGCGAGCCATTTCTGGTTGTGGACGGCCAGTGACTTCTCGCTGCCGATGTTGGTGAAGTTGAAGCGCATGGAGATGCCTGCGTAGGTTTTGGTCCATTGGCGCACAACAGCTCCGCGGCTGGTGATGATAACCTCGGGGAAGTGATAGTGTAGGGGAATGCGATCTTCGCCGAAGGTCATGGAGGTATGGCTATAGAGGATGAAGGTGGGCAGCGCGGAGAGGTGTAGCAGCCAGCCGCGATGAGGTACGAAGTTATAGCCGTAGCCTGCGCCGAGACCAATGTTGGTCATCCTCAACTTAGTGTCTTGATCCCAGTCGTGGAAGGCGTGCTGCCACTGGAACGATGCTGCCAGGAGGAAGCTGCCTGCCGAGCGCCGCTGGATGTAGTTGTGCGAGAAGGCAGCGGGGTAGGAGAAGCGGCGGTGGTTGAAGATGTAAAAAGCATTTGCGTTGAGGGTCTTGACGGCGAGTGTACCATCGGATAGCGTGTAGCGCGGCAGGCCGTCAGCGTCGTACCATCCTTTGAAGTTCTTGGCGTCGGTATAGCTGACGTCGAAACCGAAGCGGCGCCCGTAGCTCTTGAAGTTGATTTCGAAGTCGTGGTACTTGCCTGCCAGCTGTGCGGGATTCAGCGACAGGCTAAGCGTAACGCCGAGGTAGCTGGCACCAAGGCTGATGGTAGTCTTGCGGTTTGCCTCCATGACGGATTTGAAACGTCGTCCCTGGTCGTAGCCTTTTGCCTCGATGTCCATACCCGAGAAGTTCAGACGGGTGATGAGTGTCCAGCGGGTCTTGGGACGTGTGATGTAAGTGGTGTCGAAAACACCTTCACGGTAATAGCGTGCCGACAGGAAACTGTCAACACGATGAATGAGGTTCTGTGCCGTCAGCGACTGACAGCACAGAACCATAATGGTTATCAGTGATAATAGGCGTCGTTGCATCGGCTATTTATTTCGAACCGCCTCCCAAAGCGATGTACAGTTCAATAACAGACTGCGCACCTTCGTACATGTTCATGGCTTCGCTCAGCTGGGCGCTCAGCAGCGTCTCCTGAGCGGTCAGCACTTCAAGGTAGCTTGCCTTACCGTTGTCCATCAGTTCGTGGGTGCCAGTGTAGGCTTCCTTCAGCACGGCCACCTGACGGTGGTAGTACTGGTGCTTCTCGCGTGCCACCTGGCAGTCGGCCAGTGCTTCGTTGACCTCGTTACCGGCGTCGATGACAGCCTGTACGTATTTCTTCTGGAGGTCTTCCTCTGTCAGTTTGGCAATCTTCTTGTTGGCAATGAGCTTGCCACGTGCGAAGATGGGCTGTGTCAGTGTTCCTATTGCGTTGAGCAGCAGTTTGCCAGGATTGACAATCATGCCACCACCGGAGTTTGTCCAGCCAGCAGCACCGTTAAGGGTGATGGTGGGGAAGAACGCTGCACGGGCGGTCTGGTGGTTATAGAAAGCCTCCTCCATGGCGTGGTTGGCCATGCGGATTTCAGGACGACGCTCGAGCATCTGTGCAGGAACGCCAATCTTCAGATAGCGAATGTCGAACATGCGCTCGCCGTCATTGCCCATGGCTTTCTGGTGTGCCAAGACGGAGTCTCCCCACTTGGCGCGGGCGATGTGCTGCGGAGCGATGGCGAGCAAACTGCAGAGCGCATTCTCGACGCTGAGGATGTCGCGGCGCACATCGACAATCTGGGTTTTCACATTCAGGTATGACGACTCCATCTGGTTAACGGCGGTACTGTACGACTTACCGTTCTCCCACAGTGCTATCTGTGTCTCTAACGACGTGCGCCACAGGCTGTCCGTCTGGATGAGAATCTCCAACTGGCGGTCAAGCACCTGCAGCAGATAGTACTGCTGGGCAGTGGCTGAAATCAGGTTGGCACGGACGGCCTCCTCACGCATCTGAGCCTGCAGCATCACGGCCTTGGCGGCACGCTTCTTGCTGGTGATGCTTCCGAAGACATCGACGTCCCACGACAACTGCAGGGGCAGGTTGTAGCTCTTCGTCCACGGATTCTTGTCGAACTTCGACAAGGTTCCTTGCGGAGCGATGGCGAGCGACGGCAGATAAGCCAGTTTGGCAGCCGTCAGGGCAGCCTGCGACTTCTCCACGGCAATGCGTGCGGAGTTCAGGTCTGTGTTGTTGGCAAGTACCTGTTCGATGAGCTGCTGCAACAGCGGGTCGGTGAAAAATTCACGCCACGACATGCTTGCCATCGATTCGCTGGTTGCATCCGGTGTGGCATCCAGTTGACTGGTACCGAAGACATTCTCAGGTGTCTGTGTCTTGTTGTCGTACTTGTTGTATAGTCCGCAACCAGTGAGCATCATACTCACCGTTGCCACGGCTACGACTTTCTTTAAATGTAACATAAATAGCTTTTTCATAGTCATAGTTTATTTATGTATTACTTGCTTTTACTTCTTTGCCCTGGAAACGCTCGTGCAGTTTCTGGAACACGATAAAGAAGGCGGGAACGACGAAGAGCAGGGCGATGGTGCCGATGCTCATACCACCGATGACGCCTAATGCGAGTGCACGGTTACCGTTAGCACCTGCACCGCCCTCTATAACGAGGGGCACCATACCGATAATCATCGTTGCCACGGTCATGAGGATAGGACGCAGACGTTCCTTACATGCTTCAAAGGCGGCTTCAGCAATACTCATGCCCTGAGCACGGCGCTCGGAGGCAAACTCGGTAATCAGGATGGCAGTCTTCGACAGCAGACCAATCAGCATGATGACACCCGTCTGCAGATAGATGTTGTTATCCATGCCCGGCAGACCTTGTGTGTAGCCCAGGTAGGCGAATACGAAGGCACCCATCAGACCGAACGGTACGCTGAACAGCACGGCCAACGGTGTGAACCATGAGTTGTACAGCGATGCCAGGATGAGGTAGATGAGGATGACGCAGATGACATAGATGAGTGCTGTGGCGTTGGAGCCGGCAGTCTCCTCTACTTCACGCGACATACCGCTATACTCGTACGTAGCGGTTTTTGGCATCTCCTTCTCGAACACCTCGGCAATGGCTTGGTGGGCATCGCCCTCGGTGTAGCCGCTACCAGGTTTCACGATGCAGGTGATACTCTGGAATAGGTTGAAGTGCTCAATATTGGAAGGACCGACAATCTGCTTCAGACTGACGAACTCAGCGATAGGAGCCATCTTGCCACTTTTCACCTTCACGAAGATGTTCTGCAGCGACTGCGGGTCGAGACGATATTCAGGAGACGAAGCCGACATGATGCGATAAACCTTACCGAACTGGTTGAAGTTACCAATGTAAGCACCGCCACAGAAGGACCCCAGCGTATTAAGTACGTCTGCAGGAGACACACCGGCACGGTCGCACTGTGCAGCATCGACATCGACCTGATACTTCGGGAAGCGCTCAGAGTACGTTGACATGGCAGTGGCAATTTCCGGTCGTTCAGACAATTTGGTCAGGAAGTGCTCAGTATGCTTTGCAAACTCCGACAGGTTACCGTCAGTGGGATCTTCTACCATGAGCATGATGTCATTACTGGTACCATAACCTGGAATCTGAGGCATCTCGAACGGAATCACCCGCAAGTTCTTGATATCTTGGCAGTCAAAGTAGAAACGGTACATGACGAGCGTCAGCAGATGGTTCATGCCAGGACGCTCATCCCAGTTCTTCAGACGTACCACCATCGTACCGTAGTTGGAACCAGCACCCGATATCATACCATAACCACAGACCAATGCAAAGCTCTCCAGTTCGGGAATCTTCTTCACCTTAGCCTCAACGGCTTTCGCCATCTCGCGGGTCTGCTTCAGGGTGGAGCCCTCAGGAGCCTGTATCTCCACCAAGAACACACCCTGGTCCTCCTGCGGAACGAGACCTGAAGGCAGGCTCTTCATGAAGAACACCAGCAACACGGCAGCCACAGCCAGCAAGCTCCACGCCAGAACGGGACGCTTGATGAATTTCTGCACGCTACGGGAGTATTTGTTGAAGATGGCGTTATAGCTAACCTCGTAGGCTTTCTTGGTATAGTACGTCAGACTCTTGCCCTCCTTCTTGCCTTCCGTGACACGCATCATGATAGCGCAGAGAGCAGGACACAGGGTCAATGCTGATACGCATGACAGACCGACGGACGAGGCAATGGTGATACCGAATTGGGTGAAGAACGTTCCCGAGGTACCAGGCATGAAGGTCACAGGGATGAACACTGCCATGAATACCAAGGTACACGAGACGACGGCTACTGATACCTCGCTCATGGCCTGACGGGTGGCTTCGCGGGCATCGCTGATGCCATTCTCCATCTTCGCCATGACGGCCTCTACCACCACAATGGCATCATCCACCACCGTACCGATAGCCAGCACCAGTGCGAAGAGCGTCAGGATGTTCAGCGAGAAACCTGCCAGCGAGACAATGGCGAACGTTCCCAACAGAGACACGACAATCGAAATAGAGGGAATGATGGTGGCCTTCAGGTTCTGCAGGAAGAAGAACACCACGAGCACCACCAGAATGATGGCGATGACAAGGGTCTCCACCACGTTATGAATGGCTGCGAATAGGAAGTCGTCACTGGTCATCAGGGTTACAAACTCCAGTCCTGCCGGCATCGTTGCCTTCATTTGCTCAAACGTTTTGTTGATGCTGGCGTTCACCTCAGTAGCGTTGGCACCAGGAGCCGCGAATACCATGCAGAGGGCACCCGGCTTGTCTTGGATGTTGGAGGTGAAGTTGTAGCTCATGGCACCGATCTTCACCTCAGCGACGTCGCTCAGGTGCAGTATGCCACCGCCGCTGGTGCGCAGTACGATGTTGTTGAACTCCTCAATAGTCTTCAGCGTACCCTTGTATTGCATAGAGTACTGGTAGGAGTTCTCCGACTGTTCACCCAAGGAACCGACACCCGCCACGAAACTCTGTCCGCCGATGGCTGCAAAGATGTCGTTAGGCGTCAGACCGTATTGTGCCATCACGTCGGGCTTCAGCCAGATGCGCAGGGCATAGGTGTTACCTAAGCTCAGCACGTTACCCACACCAGTGACACGCATCAGTTTCGGCTTGATATTGATGTCGATATAGTTAGACACGAAGTCCTCGTCATATTTGCCGTCAGCACTCCTCACAGCGAAGATGCGCAGAATGTTGTTCTGTCGCTTTTCCACCTTCACACCCACCTTGTTCACGTCGGCAGGCAGCAGGGCCTGTGCACGGGTCACGCGGTTCTGCACGTTCACCGTTGCCATGTCGGGGTCGGTGCCCTGCTTGAAATAGACGGTGATCTCCACCTCACCATTCGACGAGGCTTTTGAGGTCATATAGGTCATGTCGTTCACACCATTGATGGCCTCTTCGAGCGGCTGGATGACCGACTTCATCACCGTGTTCTCGTCGGCACCGGTATAGCTCGTGGAAACATTCACCGTAGGCGGAGCAATGTCCGGGTATTGTTCAACTGGCAGTGTGCTCATAGAGATATAGCCCACCAGCGCAATCACAATCGAGATGGCACATGCCATCACATATTTGTTGATGAATATATTGTTCTTCATATTTCGAAATATCGATATTACGTTATAACGAAATGACTACTCACTCTTTGCTTCAGCCTTTTCTTCGGCAGAAAACAGCACCTTCTGTCCCTCGGCAACATTATTGGCACCAGTAGTCACAATCTTGTCGCCAACGTTCAGACCGCTGATCACGATAAAGTCCTTGCCGTTGCCAGTGTCTGCTGTGGTGACCTCGACAGCCGTTGCTGTGCTGTCAGCCTGAACCTTAAAGACTTGTTCTTTGTCCTGCAGACGTACCACTGCATACTGCGGAACGATGATTACGCCCTTCTCGGCAAAGGGCATCACGATGGTACCCTGTATGCCTGAGTACAGATGGCCGTCGGGATTGGGGAAAGACACCTTGGCGGTGAGCGAACCGGTCTCAGCATTGACGACACCCGTCAGGCTGACGACACGACCCTTGTGCGGATATTCCGTACCGTTCTTCATAATAAACGTGGCTTCAGGCAGCTGGGCAATATAGTCGTCCACCTCGTCGGCCTTCATTCCATGCTGCACCATAGCCTCTACAACGGCTTCCGTCACGGAGAATTCAGCATACATGGTGGTATTGCCGCTCAGCATGGTCAGCTGGGTCATGGGCGACACCTGGTCACCGACACGTACAGGAATCTCACCAATGATACCCGACACGTTGGCCGTGATAGTGCAGAAACCGAGGTTCACCTTGGCACGGTTCACGGCAGCACGGGCCTGTGCTACGGCGGCCTGGGCCTGCTTGTACGAGTTCTCCGAGTTGTTCAGCATGTAGCTGCTGACTATCTTCTTCTCAAACAGGTTCTTGTTCGACTCATACTCCAGTTTGGCAGAGTTCTCCTGTGCCAGGGCTGCCTGCAGATTGGCCTGGGCGGCTTCCAGCTCCAGCTGGGCGTTGCGCGAGTCGATGATGAAGAGGGGCTGCCCCTTCTTCACCTGCTGACCTTCCGTCACACAGATGCGCATCAGCTGACCACTGACTTGAGGTGTAACCGTCACATCGTTCTGACCTTTCATCTTGGCACTGAATTTGTAAGGCAACTCAATGTCTGATTTCTTCACTGTCATCGTCTCAAACGACGACTGCGTCTCTTTGGGCATATCTATTCCGCACGACGCAAAACCCACTGTCACCATAGCTATCGCTAAGGCCCAGTTCATGGTACTTTTCTTTTTCATGTACGTGATATTTAATATAGTTTCGTGATTATTTGCCGCAAAGGTACACAGAATTTTCTTTTTTTCCAAAAAATTGCACGCTTTTGTTTGGTGGATAGGGAAAAAAACACTACCTTTGTGTCCACTTCACAACACTTCATACATGAAAATTTACAATACACACACAGCTCACCGCTGGAAATTCCTATTGGTTTTTCTCTTGCTTCCATGCTGCTGCCAAGTGGCAAGAGGACAAGAGGAGAATTCCACGAAACGCATAGAACTATTCTGTGGAGCAACACTCGGCTATGCCGACACAAACTGGCTAAGACTTTACGATGTGCAGTTGAATGCAACGCCTGGTGTGCGCTGGCTGCCAGGTCACGACTGGTCGATAGCCGCACAGGGACTCATTCCCGTCATTAGCGATGGCTATACCTATCGCGACATCGTCAACAAATACTGGCGCCTGAACATGATTACCGTAGCACGCCAACTGCACTTTAATCGTGCGAACCAGCACCTGAAACTCACGGCAGGACTGTTCGGTTACCGGCGCTATGGAGCTGATGTGAAGTGGGCATGGCCCGTCAATAGCTGGCTGCTGTTGGAGGCACAGGCTGCGCTCACCTCTGACTGGATAATGGGCACGGACTTCAAAGGAAACTACGACGCAGATTTCCGTGGTAACTTCAACGTCTCTGGAACTGTAGGAGCGGCTATCTATCTGCATCCGCAAAACATCGAATTCAGACTGTCAGGAGGCAGATATATCTACAATGACTACGGCATGCAGTTCGATGTGATGCGCCACTTCAGACATGTCACGCTATTGGCATTTGCCCAGCTGCACATCGGAAAAATGGAGGTCAACGAGTTCGACAAGAAAATCTATCGCGCCAATGGTGGCTTCAAGATTGTGTGGATGCTGCCTCCCTACAAGAAGAGCAGTCACAAAGTGGTGGTTCGTCCCGCATCGAACTTCCGACTGACGAACCTCATCAGAAGCAACGGTCAGAGCATGCGACAACACACGGTCGATCCGGAAGAGAACGAGCGCGAGCGACAAGTGGAAGTCGATTGGGGATTAAGAAAGGAGGAAAAGCCATGAAGAAACTGTTTGCAAGACTGATGCTGCTGCTGGTTGTCGCCGCACCGTGCTATGCCCAGCAATATACAGGCATGAACGGATTGATTCATGTGCCGTCTGCTGAAATGGACACGATAGAGAACCTACGCATTGGCGTTCATGCGTTGCCTAAGCGTATGATGCCCAATGCGATGCTGCTTCATGGCGAGAAATATGCCTCCTCTAACTGGTATATCTCTGCCATGCCGCTGAAATGGATGGAGGTGGGTTACAGTTTCACGCTGATGAAGTTTTACAAGAACTTAGACCCTCGCACTGGCAAAGAAGGTTTTTACTCCAAGGATCGCTATTTCTCACTACGTCTGCGACCTTTGTGCGAAAGCCGTTACCTGCCAGCATTCGTGGTAGGCTGCAACGACTTGCTGGGACAAAAAGACGGAAACTCAAACAGTTTCTACTTCCGCAACTTCTATGTGGCAGCCTCGAAGCATTTCCCCCTGTCCTTTGGAGAGGTTGGCACACACCTGGTTTATCGTAAATGGGTAAAGTCTAACAACAGTCGCTGGAACGGTGTAGTTGGTGGTATTACATTTCGTCCTGCTTTCTTCAATCCGCTGCGTCTGATAGCAGAGTACAATGCCAGTGGCATCAACATTGGAGCAGATTGCGTGCTGCTGCGTTACCTGCTGCTACAGGCAGCTCTGATAGAAGGACGAGAGTTTTCAGTAGGCGCTGCTATCAGAATAGAATTAAGGGATTAAAAAAATTGTTATTTCTTTGGTTTTTCGCTCGGTTTGCATTACCTTTGCACCCCGAAACAAAAAATACATTATAAATATAAGCGAAAAGTATGGATAAAGTAAGTTATGCTTTAGGAATAGGTATTGGTCACCAGCTCGCTAACATGGGCGGTTCTGAACTGAACATCGACGACTTTGCACAGGCTGTGAAGGACGTGTTGCAGGGCAACGACCTGAAGGTGAAGAGCTCGGAGGCACAACAGATAGTACAGGAATTCTTTGCTGCCCAGGAGCAGAAAATCAACAAGCAGCGTCAGGAAGCTGGCAAGATGGCTAAAGAAGCTGGCGAGAAGTATCTCGCCGAGAATGCCAAGAAGGAAGGTGTCATTACGTTGCCCAGCGGTCTGCAGTATCAAGTGCTGAAAGAAGGCAACGGCAAGAAGCCTTCTGCCAAGGACTCTGTAAAGTGCCACTACGAGGGTTTCCTCATCGATGGAACGGTGTTCGACTCAAGTGTTCAGCGCGGCGAACCTGCCGTCTTCGGACTGCAGCAGGTGATTGCCGGTTGGACGGAAGGTCTGCAGCTGATGCAGGAAGGTGCAAAGTATCGTTTCTTCATCCCTTATCGTCTGGCTTACGGTGAGGGTGGTGCTGGCGGCTCTATTCCTCCCTATGCAGCACTCATCTTTGATGTGGAGCTGATTGAGGTGATGTAAGGAGATGAAAGATTGATAGAGATTTAAAGTTATAAGACAATGAAAAAAATGATGTTTGCTGCTGTAGCAGCAGTAATGGCCGCCATGATGATTTCATGCGGCAATGGTACTCCCAAAGCAAGTCTGAAGACTGATATTGACACCGTGAGCTATGCTATTGGTATCGACCAGTCACAGGGTCTCAAGGATTACCTTGTGGGTAACATGGGTATTGACACCACCTACATTGACGAGTTTATCAAAGGTCTGAACGAAGGCGCCAACGCTGGCGATGACAAGAAGAAGGCTGCTTACTATGCAGGTATTCAGATTGGTCAGCAGATTTCCAACCAGATGGTGAAGAGCATTAACTTCCAGCTCTTCGGTGACGACTCTACCAAGAGTGTATCGCTGAAGAACCTCATGGCTGGTTTCGTAAGCGGCACAACAGGCAAGGGTGCGCTGATGACTCCCGACTCTGCTCGTCAGGTGGCTCAGGAAATGATGCGCCAGATCAAGGCTAAGAGTCTGATGAAGGAGTTCGGACCCAACAAAGAAGCTGGTGAGAAGTTCCTCGCTGAGAACGCCAAGAAGGAAGGTGTAAAGACACTGCCCAGCGGTGTGCAGTACAAGGTGCTGAAAGAAGGCAACGGTGCCGTTCCTGCCGACACTTCTGTCGTGAAGGTTCACTACGAGGGTCGCACCATGGAAGGCAACGTCTTCGACTCTTCTTACAAGCGTGGCGAACCCACCAAGTTCCGCGTTGACCAGGTCATCAAGGGTTGGACCGATGCCCTGAAGCAGATGCCTGCAGGCTCTACTTGGGAAATCTATGTTCCTCAGGAGCTGGCATACGGCGAGCGTCAGCAGGGTTCTGACATCAAGCCCTTCTCTATGCTCATCTTTAAGATTGAGCTCATCGACGTTGACCCCAAGGAGTAATCAACAAAAGTATCATAGTAGCACTCGCCCATTAGTGGCGGGTGCTTCTTTGTCTTTCATTCACGATAAGTAACGACAGAAGCATGCAAGAGACAAGACAAAACAAAATAGCCCGACTGCTACAGAAAGAGCTGAGCCTCATCTTCCAGGAACAGACACGCGCCATGCACGGTGTGATGGTGAGTGTGACAAGGACGAAAATCAGTCCTGACCTGAGCATCTGCACAGCTTATCTGAGCATCTTCCCCTCGGAACGGGCAGAAGAACTCATCAAGAACATCACCCACAACGAGAAGCAGCTGCGCTATGAATTGGGGACGCGTATCCGTTACCAGATGCGCATCGTCCCCGAACTGCGTTTCTTCATCGACGACTCACTGGACTATATCGACCGCATTGACGAGTTACTGAAGAAATGAACTTTCCGTTTTACATCGCACGACGTTACCTCTTTTCCAAGAAATCTACCAACGTCATCAACATCATCAGCGGCATCTCGATAGTAGGGGTCGCCGTGGCAACGATGGCTCTGGTGGTAACTCTGTCCGTGTTTAACGGCTTTCACGACCTCGTGGCATCGTTCTTCACCCAGTTTGACCCTCAGCTGAAAATAGTTCCGGTGGTCGGAAAGACGGCTCCTGCCAACGACCCTGCCTTGCTGCGCATCAAACAACTGCCGTCAGTAGCGGTGGCAACGGAATGTTTGGAAGATCAGGCACTGGCCGTCTATGGCAATAGACAGCAGATGATACGTCTGAAGGGTGTCGAGGACAATTTCGACAGCCTGACACACGTCCGGGAGATACTGGAAGGCGAGGGCGACTTCGAGTTGCATGCCGCCGACATGTACTACGGCATCCCTGGGTTGGGGGTTGCTTACCAGATGGGGTTGGGCTATACCTACCAACAACCACTCAAGATTTATGCTCCACGGCGCGAAGGGCAGCTCAACATGGCGAATCCCTCCGACGGATTCGTCGAGGACGAGCTTTATTCGCCGGGTGTCGTGTTCTGCATGAAACAAAGCAAATACGACAAGAACTACATCCTCACCTCTATCGACTTCACCCGTCAGTTATTTGACCAGCAAGGGCGTCTCTCGTCACTTGAGCTGAGGCTCCGCGCAGGCAGCGACTTCGAACAGGTGAAGCGTCAGATACAAGACCTTGCTGGCGGACGTTTCCATGTCTATGACCGCTATGAGCAACAGGAAGACACCTTCCGCATTATGAAGGTGGAAAAGCTCATTGCTTATGTTTTCCTCACTTTTATTCTTCTGATTGCCTGCTTTAACATCATCGGCTCGCTGTCCATGCTCATCATCGACAAGCGGCAGGATGTTGTCAGCCTGCGCAACTTAGGAGCCACCGAGCGTCAGATATCGCAAATATTTCTCTTTGAAGGACGCATGATATCTGTCATCGGAGCGCTGATAGGCATTGCTGCAGGACTGCTGCTCTGCTGGCTGCAGCAGCAATATGGCTTCGTACGATTAGGAACATCCGAGGGATCGTTCGTCGTGGATGCCTATCCAGTCAGCGTTCATCCCTCGGATGTTATCATTGTGTTAGTTACCGTCCTCGTCGTCGGTTTCCTCAGCGTCTGGTATCCCGTCCGCTATTTCTCCAAACGACTGCTGAAGTAACGGCTACAGCAAACTTTTGATGGCCTGCTCCAAGTCTGCGATGGTCTGCGAACGACCAACGATGTTATTTCCACGGTCTATCAGGAAATACTCAGGTAGGGTCTGCACATTGTAGATGCCGACAATCACCGATTGCGGACCTGCCGGTTCACGAACGTTAATCCAGGGCAATGCTGCCGTCTGTTGTTTCCAGAAGTGCTCGTCTTCGTCAAGGCTGACCTGATAAATCTCAAGTCCTCGGGCATGGTACTTGTTATATAACTCGCGCAGCAACAGAATGCGAGCGGGAGACGCTTCGGAAGCAAAGAGGTGGAAGTCGAGCAGCACCACTTTACCACTGAGACCTGTCAGCGTACGCAGACTTCCTTTGTTATCATTCAGCTGGATGTCAATGAGTCCAGTGGTCTGCACACGCTCGGCAGCAATAGTAGCTTTGGCGTCGGCAGCTTCCTGAATGCGTTGGTTCTTCATAGCCTCAAGAGCGATGTTGTGCAGGTTTTGGCCACGTTCCGAACCAGGATAGTAAGTGTCCCAACTTGTAGCTACGGCAGCATACACCTTAATGTCTTCCTTGTCGGTATTGGGGCTGAACAGCAGCAGATTGCCGATGGTCTGGAAGAGGGCAAAATAAGCATAAGCCTTATCGGGTTCCTTGAAAATGTACTGGTTCTTGATGTCATTCTTGTAGCGGGTAATCATCGAACGCAGACTGTCGTTGGTCTGACGAACGGTCAGACTCTCGTCCTCGTTGACACTGATGACGCGCTGCAACAGGTCTTGCTGCTTCAGTGCCAGCTCCTTCATCTTCAGACAGTTGTCGGAACCCTCAATCTCATAGGCTGACGCCATTTGCGGATACTGAGCACGGACTGTAATCGTTTCCGTAGAATCGACAGCGACGTTGATAATCTGGTCGCTGATGCGCAATCGATAAAACTCGGGAGCGCCTACCGGTAAACCCTTGAAAGCAAATTCACCGTCAGCATCGAGCTTGACGGAATCAACAACGGTGATGTCGTTGATGCCGATATTCTCGAAATAGAGCACGGAGTCCTTGGCATTGGTAATGCTACCCTCAACATGAAACTTCTTCTCACCGCACGATGCTAAGCAGAGAACTGCTATTGCGACAATAATGTACTTTTTCATTTTTATCTCTTCTTTATTTTCTCAATTTCTCATTCTCTCCCCTCGGGGGTAGGGAGGGGGTTAAATCCTTCCTTCTTCGTGATAGCTGAAATACGCCCCATCGGTGATAATCACGTGATCCAGCAAGTGAATGCGCATTAACTTACAAGCGTTCTGCAGGGTGGCTGTCAACTGATTGTCCTGCACGCTGGGATTCAGATTTCCTGAAGGATGGTTATGGCACACCGCCAGAATAGTAGCGTTGGCCAGCACCGCTTCACGCATGATAATGCGGATATCGACAGCCACTTCGGTAATGCCGCCATGCGACAAGCGAACTTGTTTGATGAGGCGGTAGTTCTGATTCATCAGCAACAGCCAGAACTCCTCTACATCCAAGTCCTGCATCACAGGGTGCATATAGTTATAGATACGGGTGGCAGTACCTAAGTCTGGGCGCTCCTCAGGGCGTTCCATCTGTCGGCGCTTTCCCAGTTCACAGGCAGCGAGAATGGTGATGGCTTTCGCCTCGCCAACGCCTTTATAGTCCATTAGCTCGCGGATGGTCATCTTGCCCAGCGTATTCAGGTTGTTATGGCAGTCACGGAGTATCTGCTGCATCAAGTCAACAGCGCTGAGTCCAGGTGTTCCTGAACCAATCAGAATCGCCAGTAACTCCGCATCAGACAGTGCTTGCGGTCCTTTGTCGCGCAGCTTCTCGCGCGGCTGGTCGTCTTCCGACCAATGGGCAATGGTCAGGCGTTCACTCTCCATTACGAATAGAAATTCTTTTCAAAAGCCGTAAACTCATCCTGATGCAGCACACAGCGCTTCCACCAGGACTCCAAAAATCCGAAACCATACCCCATGAGTTGCACAAAGGCGGCAGGGACGGCGAGCAACCCCACCTTCAGACTCTTGTTCTGAATGGTTGCGTCGATGCAGATGACAAGACTGTAGAATATGATGGGCAGCCACGGAGCAGCGCACAGCCAATACCAGCGATGCACGTCGTCGTAGTGCATCAGTGCGCGTCCTACTGCCGAACAAAGCACCAGTGCGATAACACCTAACGTGAAGACCATCGGCAACAGGTGCACTAACTTGAGGGTTCCTGGGTGACGCTTTTCCAGATTGATGCGGGCGATACCACTGTTATACACCTGTCGGAAGAATTTGCGGAAGTCGGTACGTCGCTTATGCCACACCCATGCATCAGGGAAAAGACATGGCTGGTAGCCTGCCTCGACGATGCGATAGGAGAAGTCGATGTCCTCGCCAAAGCGCATCTTGCTAAATCCTCCTAACTGCTGATAGACGTCGCGACGGATGCCCATGTTAAACGAACGGGGATAGAACTTGTCGAGTTTCTTCTTTCCACCACGGATGCCTCCGGTAGTGAAGAACGAGGTCATGCTGTAGCTGATAGCTTTCTGCACTGGGGTAAAGGAAGGATGCGAGGCATCGGGACCGCCCCAGGCGGCAATAGAGGCGTGGGGTGAGAGGTGGGAGGTGAGAGATTTGTCCGTTGCCTCAAGATAGGTTTTGGGTAAAACCACGTCGCTATCGAGGATGATGACATATTCGCCTTGCGCCCGCTCTACTCCGTAGTTGCGACTTTGCCCCGGTCCGCTATTCTCCTTATAATAATAATGTAAATGAAGGATGCTTGCGAACTTGTCGCAAACATCCTTACAAGGTTTCTGTGAACCGTCCTCAACAACAATCACCTCGAAGTCTTTCAGCGTCTGGGAGCAGAGGCTCTCCAGCAACTCATCCACTTCGTCGGGACGGTTATAAACTGGAACAACGATTGAGTATTTCAATTGTCAATTATCAATTATCAATTGTCAATTGTCAACTGTCAACTGAAAGATTACTCCTTAGCACGAGCCAGATAAGAACCGTCACGGGTATCGACCTGAATGAGGTCGCCCTCGTTGATGAACAGAGGAACGCGCACCTCAACGCCAGTCTCCAGCGTAGCGGGCTTCAGCGTGTTGGTAGCAGTGTCGCCCTTGATGCCTGGCTCTGAGTGAGTAACACGCAGAATGGTCTTCACCGGCATTTCGGCATACAGAATAGTGCCATCGGTCGTGTCGCTGACAACAGATACGACGTCGCCTTCCTTCATATACTCATGACCAATCACCAAGTCGTTGGCAATGGGAATCTGCTCGAAAGTCTCCTGGTTCATGAAGATACGACCTTCCTGGTCTTCATAGAGATACTGATAGTCGCGGTGCTCGATGACAACGTCCTCCAGTTTCTCACCGATGTTGTAACGACGCTCCAATACGCGGCCGTCAGTGACGTTCTTCATCTTGATGTTCATGATGGTGTTTCCCTTACCAGGCTTACGGTGCTGGAAGTCAATGCAAACCCAAATGGCTCCGTCCATACGGATGGCGGTTCCCTTCTTAATGTCTTGTGAGTTAATCATAAAATATTAATTTTTAATAATGTATTATCGATTTTCGGGTGCAAAGGTACGAATAAGTGAGAAGAAAACCAAAACTTTTTTAAGTTTTCTCGTAAGAAAGTACCCTTTCCAAAGGAGAAAGGTACAACAAATAAATTAAAAATTGAAAATTAAAGATGAAAAAGTGAAGTAAAATTTGCACAATTCGAAATATTTATGTAATTTTGCAGCCCGAAACTGTGATTAGGAGACTTTTCTACTCCGTTTTCATGGATTAAAACGATTATAACAAATAAATAAAAGATAGAACAATGAAAAGAACATTTCAGCCGCACAATCGTCGCCGCGTGAACAAGCACGGTTTCCGTGAGCGCATGGCAACAAAGAATGGTCGTCGCGTACTGGCTTCTCGCCGCGCTAAGGGCCGTAAGAAGTTAACCGTATCTGACGAGCATCACGGAAAGTAATCTGCTCACAAAGCGCAACGACAAACGTCGTAACTACAGGTTAAAGAATAGGAATTGGGTGTATTTGAAAGAAATATACCCAATTTTTTTTGCTGTGTCAATTATTCTTCGTATCTTTGCTATCGAATAACAACATTCGTGACTATGAACATCAAAGAATTGAAAAAGAAATACGCTGAAAACTACCTGAAGTCGCACCTGCTCATCATCGCATTTGTAACCCTTCTGCTATGCCTCGGCATTGGTTTCGGACTGGACATCTACACGCATCACGGTGAGAACATCCTCGTTCCCAACCTCATTGGAAAGAGTTATGAGCAAGCATATAAAGAGATGGAGGAACAGGGACTTATCGTACAAGTCAGTGACTCAGGATATAACAAGCAGCAACCTGCCAATACCATCCTGGCACAAACGCCCAATGCCGGCATGCATGTCAAGGAAGGACATGTCATTTATGTGACCGTCAACTCTCCGTCATCTCCCACCTTTGCCATTCCCGATATTATCGACAACAGTAGCCTCCGTGAGGCAGAAGCCCGCTTGTCGGCCATGGGCTTTCACCTGACCGAACCGCAAGAGGTGGAAGGCGAGAAAGACTGGGTCTATGGCATTGTCTGCCAGGGCCGTCGCGTGTCGAACGGCGACCGTGTCTCTATAGAGCGCCCGCTGACGCTGCTGGTAGGCAGAGGCGTTGCCGATAGTTTGGATGAACTGGGTATCCTGGAAGATTCCCTCGCCACGGTGAATGGCGATGCGGATTCCTTTGTCGAGGTAGGACCTACGGAATAAGAAGATAGACATGATAGAAGAGCTGGACGATATCGAACTGCTGGAAGACGATGGCGAGGAGCTGTCGGAACAGCCTGCGGAATTCTATGAACATCTGCGCATGGAGGTGGACAAGGGTCAGGAGCCGATGCGTATCGACAAGTACATGTCAGAACACTTGCAGCACTCTTCCCGCAATCGCATCCAGAAAGCTGCTGATGCCGGATTCATACAGGTCAACGGTAAACCCGTCAAGAGCAACTACAAGGTTCGTCCGGGCGATATCGTCACCCTGATGCTCGATCGTCCGCATCACGACACGACCATAGAACCGGAGGATATTCCGTTGGACGTGGTGTATGAAGACGAGCAGCTGATGGTTGTCAACAAACCGGCAGGACTGGTCGTTCATCCAGGAGTAGGCAACTTCCACGGCACGTTGGTCAATGCCATAGCATGGCACCTGCGCGAATTGCCATCGTACGACCCTAACGACCCCAGTGTCGGACTGGTACATCGCATCGACAAAGACACCAGCGGACTGCTGGTCGTCGCCAAGACTCCCGAGGCGAAGACTGAGTTAGGCGCACAGTTCTTCAATCACGACACACGCCGCAGCTATCTGGCGCTGGTCTGGGGTAACTTCACGGAAGACACTGGTCGCATAGAAGGCAACATCGGACGTGATCCTCGCGACCGCCAGCGCATGGCAGTTTTTCCTCCTGGCTCGGAGATTGGCAAGAGTGCCGTCACGCATTACAAAGTCTTGGAGCGTTTTGGCTATGTCACACTGGTGGAATGTCGATTAGAGACAGGACGCACACACCAGATAAGGGCTCACATGAAGCATATCGGGCATCCGTTGTTTGCCGACGAGCGCTATGGCGGTTGCGAGATACTGCGCGGCGAGCGCACAGCGTCGTATAAAGCCTACATACAAAACTGCTTCAAACTGTGCAACCGACAAGCGCTACACGCCCAGACTTTGGGGTTCGTCCATCCTGTCACCCACCAGCAAATGGACTTCACCAGTCCACTGGCTGACGACATGGCGGCGCTGTTAGAGAAATGGCGTGCAAGAACGCCAAAGATTCAATAACGAGACGTCGAAATACCGAAATATCGAAACAACAAAATAACAAAAAACATGAAACAACTAAAAAGAAACATTGCCATCGTCTGTGGTGGTGACTCTTCCGAGCACGACGTTTCGCTGCGCTCTGCTCAGGGGCTTTATTCTTTCTTCGACAAGGAACGCTACAAGGTCTATATTGTCGATATCAAAGGGCAGGACTGGCATGTCGATTTGCCCGATGGTACGACAGCCCGCATCGACCGTAACGACTTCTCGTTTGTAGAAAACGGAAAGGTGCGCCTGTTCGACTATGCCTACATCACCATTCATGGTACTCCTGGTGAGAACGGTATTCTGCAGGGTTACTTTGATCTGGTAGATATCCCTTACTCTACCAGTGGCGTTCTGGTAGAAGCCATGACGTTCGATAAGTTCGTGCTGAACCAATACCTGCGTGGCTATGGCGTGTCGGTGGCTGACTCGCTGCTGATTCGTCAGGGTTACGAGCAACTGGTGAACGACGATGAGATAGAACAGCGCATCGGCATGCCGTGCTTTGTGAAGCCTGCCACTGACGGCTCGTCGTTTGGCGTGTCGAAGGTAAAGAACAAAGACCAGCTGGCCCCCGCTATCCGCAAGGCGATGCTGGAGAGCGACAGCATCATGGTTGAGCAGTATCTGGAGGGTACCGAAATCAGTATCGGTGTCTATAAAACGCACGATAAGTCGGTGGTGTTGCCTGCTACAGAGGTTGTTACCAACAACGAGTTCTTCGACTATGACGCCAAATACAACGGTCAGGTTCAGGAGATTACCCCTGCCCGGCTCTCCGATGACGTTACCCGTCGTGTCCGTGAAATCACCAGCCACATCTATGACATCCTGCACTGTAACGGCATCATCCGCATTGACTTCATCATCTCGAAGGATGGTAAGATTAACATGCTGGAGGTCAATACTACACCCGGTATGACGCCTACCAGCTTCATTCCGCAGCAGGTGAAGGCCGCCGGTCTGGAGATGAGGGATGTGCTGACAGATATTGTTGAGAATCAGTTTGCCTAACTTCCTTGGAAAGGGAACCGTCAGGTGAACATAACAAGCATCAGGACTATGGAAGAGAAGAGAGAGTTTGACGAGATAAGACCGTACGAAGCGGCAGAAATGCGGCAGGCCTTCGAGGAATTGTTGGCAGACCGCCAGTTCAGCACCATCATCAAAGGCTTTGTCCCCTGGTTGCCGAAGTCTTTGCGCAACGCATTGCTGAAGACAGCATTCATCGGTGTGAAGACTCCGCTGGACTTCCAGCTGCGCTTCATGAAACCTATCGTGAAGTACATCATGCGCAAGCATACCGATGGTGTTACCTTCGATGATCAAGCCCTGCTGGCGACGGGTTCTGCCTACGAGCAGCGCTACACCTTCGTCAGCAACCACCGCGACATCGTGCTCGACTCTGCCTTCCTCGACGTCCTGCTTGTTAAGGCGCATTATCCCACCACCGTGGAGATAGGTATTGGCGATAACCTGCTTATCTATCCGTGGATCAAGCGACTGGTGCGCATGAACAAGGCGTTCACCGTGCGCCGCGGACTGACCGCCCACGAGATGATACGTTCCTCGCAGCTGATGAGCCGCTATATTCACTATGCCGTCACTGAGAAGCGCGAGAACATCTGGATAGCCCAGCGCGAAGGACGAGCCAAGGACTCCAGCGACCATACGCAGGATGCCGTGCTGAAGATGCTGGCCATGGGTGCCAAGGTGGATGCCAACTCACCTCTCACCGCTCACCTCTCACCGCTTAACATCGTGCCGCTGACCATCAGCTACGAGTTCGACCCGTGTGACTACTTGAAGGCACAGGAGTTCCAGCAGAAGCGCGACAACCCCTCGTTTAAGAAGAGTCGCCAGGACGACCTTGACAACATGAAGACGGGCATCTTCGGTTATAAGGGGCGTGTGCATTACCATTGCGGCACACCTATCAACCAGTGGTTGGACGAGCTGAAAGACCTGCCGCGCAACGAGTTCTTTGCTACGCTTAGCCAGCGCATGGACAACGAGATACACCGAGGCTACCGCCTGTATCCGTGCAACTACATCGCCTTGGACTTGCTGACCAATACCAAGGGCTTTGTCAGTCATTATACGGATGCTGACATGCAGCGCTTTGAGCATTATCTTGCCGGACAGATGGCAAAGATAACGCTGCCCAACAAGGACGAAGCCTATCTTCGTGAGCGCTTGTTGACGATGTATGCCAATCCTGTGCGCAATCAGTTAAGTGCTAAATCACAATGAAACCTGTTAAGTGCGAAATCGCCATGACCAGATATACGCTATTGACTGCCGTCGCAGGACTGACATTACTGCTCACTGCCTGCACCACGGATAGCTATGAGACGGGAGAAGGCACTTACTCGCGGATGGTAGCCGACTTTGCCGAATTAAAGTCGAACGACCAAAAGCAGGGCGTTTCCTTCGTCACGGACGATGGGGTGAGCTATGCCTTGGAGAGTGCTTATACGGCGTGGTGGATTCTAAAGGAAGACTCGACTTATCGTACCTCTATATATTATATACCGTTGGCAGAAGGACGGGCACGCATCAAGTCGTGCAGCAACATCCCGACGCTGAGAGCCAAGAAGGCTTCGGAGATGAAGCAGCAGCCGCAAGACCCTATCAATGTGGAAAGCTGCTGGCTTTCCAAGAGCGGCAAATACCTGAACATGGCACTGCTGATGAAGAACGGACGCTACGACAACGGTAAGGAAGGTGTTCACCAGCTGACGGTGGTGCTGGACGAGAGTCACAAGAATGCCGACAACACGGTTACTAATTATTATCGTCTGCTGCACGACAAGGGTACGGCACTGGACTATTACACCAACCGCTACTATGTCAGCATGGCACTACCTGCCGATCAGCGTCCAGACAGTGTACGCCTCAGCATCAAGACCTATGACGGCGTGTATGTCAAGACGGTAAAAATATAATGTTGAACAATCGCCGGAGCGACCGTTCAACATTCATAATTCTTCATTCAACACTCAAATCAGTTGTACTTCAGAATCTGACCAGGTCTCAGACTTGCTGAGCGTCGCATGTGGTTCAGCTTCAACAGTTTGTCAACCGTCGTGCCGTGCTTGCGGGCAATAGAATAAAGACTTTCGCCCTTGCGCACTTTATGCAGTCTGGAAGGACGGGCATAGGAAACAACAGGTGTTGATGCTGCCGTCTGCAACTCCTCGCCTCCCAGCTCAGCAAACTCCGAGCCGTTGACGCCGCGAAGACGGTTGGCAAGTACCGATTCCTTCTGATAGCTGCTCTTGCGGAACATATAGTAGTCATCGACAACGTCCTGATTACGGAAGTCGAACAGCAGGGCAGGGTTCAGCGCTACACCGCAGAGACGGGTCTCGAAATGCAGGTGCGAACCAGTGCTTCGTCCGGTGTTACCTCCCAGACCAATAGCATCGCCGGCCTGTACCTCCTGATCTTCAGTGACCAGTTGTGCCGACAGGTGACCGTAGATGGTCTCCAGTCCGTTATAGTGACGGATGACGACATATTTTCCGTAGCCGCGACCTTCGTAGCGCACGATGCGTACCTTACCAGCGAAGGCAGCACGGATGGTATCACCGATATACACCTTGATATCCAGACCCTTGTGCTGGCGTCCCCAGCGAGCGCCGAAGTTCGAAGTCAGCACACGACTCTCGGTAGGCATGCAGAAGTCCTGCAGCGAGATGCGGAACGAGTCGGGCAACGCCGATTCACGGTGTGCGTACTTGTTGTTCCAGTCCTCGTAGAGGTCTTCGGCTGGTGAGTCGTAATTTTCTGTAAAACTGAGTCTCTTCAAAGCCAAACTGTCAACGGCTTTCATCTTGCGGTCAATGGGTGCCTGACGAGCCAACAGGTCTTGGGCGGCCATTGGAAGAGTGCTAATTATTGCGAACGAAAATAAAATAAATTTCTTAAACTCCTTAATCATAGTAACTTCCATTTCTTCGCTAAAATTTCTACAAAATCTTAGCATGATGGTAACAAAACGGTGCAAAGGTACTAATTATTTTAAATATATGTACCGTTTTAGCATTTATTATATGCTTTTTTAACATTTTAGGAGATAGCACCCCAGTTAATATTAGTCTTTTTAAGTTCTTTAAGTCTTCTCCACAGCAAGGCATATCGTTCGGAGGTACATGTGGGATCATCGTCGATGATGGCCCCTGCTTCGTCGCGTGCCATCTGCACCAGTTGTCCGTCGCGGGCAATGTCTGCAATCTTCAGGTCGAAGGCCATGCCGCTCTGCTGAGTTCCCTCCAAATCGCCAGGTCCGCGCAGCTTCAGGTCGGCCTCGGCAATACGGAAACCGTCGTTCGTCTCGCACATGATGTCGATGCGTTTGCGGGTGTCTTCCGCCAGTTTGTAGTTAGTGACGAGGATGCAGTAGCTCTGGTCGGCGCCGCGTCCCACTCTGCCTCTGAGCTGATGCAGCTGGGAGAGTCCGAAGCGCTGGGCTTCAAGGATGACCATCACGGAGGCATTCGGTACGTTGACACCCACTTCTATGACGGTGGTGGCAACGAGAATCTGTGTGTCGCCATTGACGAACTTCTGCATCTCCGCTTCTTTGTCGGCGGGCTTCATCTTGCCATGCACTTTCGAGAGGCGGAATTCAGGAAATACCTGCCGCAGCACCTCATAGCCGTCCTCCAGGTTCTTGAGGTCTATCTTCTCGCTCTCCTCTATCAGTGGGAAGACGATATATACTTGTCTGCCTTGGTGTATCTGTCGGCGGATGCTGTCGTAGAGCGAGGGTAGCGAGCGGTCAAAGACGTGCTGTGTCACTACGGGCTTTCTGCCGGGTGGCAATTCGTCGATGACACTGACGTCCAAATCGCCGTATAGCGTCATGGCGAGAGTGCGGGGAATGGGCGTTGCCGTCATCACCAGCACGTGGGGCGGATTCTGACTCTTGTTCCACAACTTGGCACGCTGTGCCACGCCGAAGCGGTGCTGCTCATCGACCACCACCATGCCGAGGTGTGCGAACTGCACCGTATCTTCAATGACGGCATGCGTGCCGACGAGTATCTGTATTGTGCCGTCCAGCAAACCGTCGAGGATTTCCTGCCGGCGCTTGCCTTTGACGATTCCCGTCAACAGTGCCACGCGGATGTCGAGCCCTTCCAGGAAGTCCATGATAGTCGTCAGGTGCTGCTCGGCTAAGATTTCGGTGGGTGCCATGATGCATGCCTGATAGCCGTTGTCCAGTGCGATGAGCATGGTCATCAGTGCCACAAGGGTCTTGCCGGAGCCTACGTCGCCTTGCAGCAGGCGGTTCATCTGTCTGCCGCTACCCATGTCCTTGCGGATTTCACGGATGACGCGTTTCTGTGCTTCCGTCAGCGGGAAGGGCAGGTTCTCCTTATAGAATGTGTTAAAGTGGTCGCCGACCTTTGAAAAGACATACCCACGGTATTTGCGGCGCTGGTCGCTGGCATAGCGCAGGATGTTCAGCTGCACATAGAACAGTTCTTCGAACTTCAGTCGCAGACGGGCGCGTTCCAGTTCTTTGGCATTCTGTGGATAGTGAATCTTGCGCAACGCGTCGTCGCGACTTGTCAGGTGCAGCTTTTGCGTGATGAAGTCGGGCAGCGTCTCGTCAAGGGGTTGTTTCAGCACGTCGAGCAGCGTCTTTACGAGTCGCTCGATGGCACGGGAGTTCAGTCCCGCCTTCTTCATCTTCTCCGTCGTGTTATAGTACGGCTGCATGCCCATGGCCGAGAGTTCCAACTTGTCGGCAGCATCCATATCGGGATGCGTCACGTTGATGCGACCGTTATAGACGTTCGGTCGTCCGAAGACGATATACTCCTTGCCGATGGTGTAGTTCTGCTTGGCATACTTGCCGCCGTTAAACCACGTGAGGTCCATCACCTTGCCGGAGTCGTCGGCAAAGTGAGCCACGACGCGCTCCTTGCGGGCACTCATCTTGAAGGTCTCGAAACTGAGGATATGTCCTTTCACCTGTACGAACGGCATGTCGCCCGTCAGTTCGCGGATGCTGTAGAGGCGGCTGCGGTCAACGTGCTTATAGGGATAATACTGCAACAAGTCGCCATAGCTGCTGATGCCCAACTCCTCGTTGAGCAGCTTCTTGCGCGAGGGGCCAACCCCAGGGAGGTATTGTATGTCTTGTTGCAGGATATCGTTCATGATAACAACACTTCAGCGATTTTGAGATCGTAGGGCGTGGTAATTTTGATGTTCTCCCGATTGCCTTCGACGAGGGTAATGTCGAAGCCGTAAGCTTCCACCACACTGGCGTCGTCGGTAAAGCCGTCGTTATAGGGCTGTTCATTCGCGGCCTTCAGCAGTTGGATGTCGAAGCATTGCGGTGTCTGCACAAGGCGGTAGTCGCTGCGGGGGACGGTTGTCGAGCGATATCCACCCACATGGCGCAGGGTTTCAACAACAGGAATAACGGGGATAACGGCCTTCTTCTGGTGTGCCGTCTCGTAGCAGCGACGGATGACATCCACAGCGGGGAATGGTCTTACGCCATCATGTACACCCACCACCCCTTCTGCATCGTCAGGAACAAGTGCCAAGCCTTTTTGTACAGAGTGGAAGCGGGTCTCACCGCCATCGGCAAGCAGATAGAGACCCTTCCCTGCCTCCCCTGCTGAGGGGAGGGGAAAAGCATACTTCTGACAGAGCTCGCGCCAGTAGTCCTGCTGTGCTTTGGGCAGCACGAGGATAATCTGCAGCGCCTCGGAGTACTCCCTGAATCGCTCGATGGTCCGCATCAGCACGGGGCGTCCTCCTATGGGCAGAAACTGCTTGGGAATGTCGCTTCCCATGCGCAATCCCTTTCCTCCTGCCACGATAATTACGTAATCCATCACGCCATGAGGTGTTTGAAGCGCATGCCTTCCGCTATCTGGTCGGCGGTCTTCTGGTCCGCCAGCTGAGCCAAGAGCTCGTAGGCAAACGGGAAGGCAGCGGCAGGACCCTCGGCAGTAGTGATGTTGCCATCGACGGTGACGAGGTCGGCGGTATAGGCAGCACCATCGAGTAGTTGCTCAAAGCCGGGATAGCACGTTGCCTTCTTGCCCTCCAGCAGTCCTAACTGTCCAAACACGACGGCAGGAGCAGCGCAGATGGCTGCAATCTTCTTGCCGGCGGCAAACTGATCGACCACAGCCTTGCAGACGCCCTTGTGTTCGAAGAGGTTGCTGGCACCGGGCATGCCACCGGGCAGGAACAGCAGGTCGGCATCCGAGAAGTCGCCCTGTTCGAACATGATGTCTGCCTCGATGTTCACCCCGTGGGCAGAGCGCACCAGGGGGAAGTCGCTGATGCTAACCGTTGTGACGTCGATACCTCCGCGACGCAGCACGTCCACGGGAATGAGGGCCTCGACATCCTCGAAGCCGTCAGCTAAAAACACATATACCTTTTTCATAATTATTTCAATGCTTGTAAGTATTGCTTGATGGTTTCTTCCAGTCCCATGTAGAGGGCATCGCAGATGAGCGCATGACCGATGCTTACCTCGTCAGTCCACGAAATTTGCTGATGATAATACTGCAGATTCTCCAACGACAGGTCGTGACCGGCGTTCAGTCCTAACCCCACTCTGCGAGCCTCCTCGGCAGCAGCCACAAACGGAGCAATGGCAGCGGCACGGTCGTGCGAATAGCCCGAAGCGTAAGGCTCGGTATAGAGCTCCACACGGTCGGCACCACACGCCTTGGCACCTTCGACCATCCGTGGGTCGGCATCGACGAAGATACTTGTGCGGATGCCTGCCGCCTTGAACGTGCGGCAGATGTCGGTCAGGAACGCCTTGTTCTGCAGCGTGTCCCAGCCGTGGTTGCTCGTCAGCTGGTCGTGACCGTCAGGGACGAGTGTCACCTGCGTAGGGACGACTTCCAGCACCAGTTCCGTGAACGAGTCGATGGGGTTGCCCTCAATGTTAAACTCAGTAGTAATGATAGGCCTCAGGTCGCGCACGTCCTGATAGCGGATATGGCGCTCGTCAGGACGCGGATGCACCGTGATGCCCTGTGCTCCGAAGCGCTCAGCGTCGCGTGCCACCTGCAGCACATCGGGGTTGTTGCCACCTCTGGCATTGCGTAGCGTGGCCACCTTGTTGATATTTACACTTAGCTTTGTCATAGTAGTATTTCTTATTTATCTGCTGCAAAGTTAGTAAATATTTCACAATTCATCACGCATAATTCATAATTATTTTATAATTTTGCACCAAAATAGCGAGATATGATGACATCACGGAAACTAAAATTCGCCATTTTCGGCAACAGCTACCAGGCTAAGAAGTCAGCCTACATCCTGAAACTGCTCGCCTGTCTGGCAGAGCGTCACGCCGTCGTTTACATGGAACGCGGCTTCCATTCGTTTCTCACCGCCGGACAGAAAATGTCTATCGATGGTGTGACGGTGTTCGACAACGACGACTTCTCTGCCGACTTCGTCATTTCTATGGGTGGCGACGGCACCTTCCTGCGCGCTGCCAGCATGGTGGCAGGCAGAAACATTCCTATTCTGGGCATCAACACCGGACGCTTGGGATTTCTTGCCGACGTCAACGCTCAGGAGATAGAGCGCAACATCCAGGCACTCTACGAGGGTGACTACGCCATCGACACGCGCAGCGTCATCCAGGTAGAGACCGTCGGTCAGCCGCTCAAGGGCTACCACTGCGCGCTGAACGACGTTGCTATCCTCAAGCGCGACAATGCCTCGATGATTACCGTCCATACCACCATCAACGGCGACTACCTCACCACCTATCAGGCTGACGGCCTCATCCTGTCAACGCCCACCGGATCTACGGCTTATTCACTCTCCAACGGCGGTCCTATCATCGTTCCTGGCACCCATGTCTTCTCGCTCACCGCCGTAGCGCCCCATTCGCTCAACGTGCGCCCCATCGTCTTCTCCGAAGACTCCGAGATACAGCTCACCATCGAGAGCCGCACCCACAACTACCTCGTCGCCCTCGACGGTCGCTCTGAGCCTCTGCCGGACACCACCCGTCTGACACTTCGCAAGGCTCCCTATCGTGTCAAGGTCATCAAGCGTGCCGGCACGAAGTACTTCCATACCCTGCGCGAGAAAATGATGTGGGGAGCCGACCAGCGCGGCTGACGAAACTTCTTTCATTGGGCTGAAAAATTAATAGAGTCTTCGTCTGCCGCATGTTTAATCCTGGTATAAGGTAGGCGTTTAAAAAAAAGTGATGAAGTTAGGTTGCTAAAAAAGGATTTATCATTGCCAGACAGCAATGATAAATCCTAATGGCTGATAGGGGTAATCCTTACTTAATCACGACCTTTTTCCCGTTGACAATATAAATGCCCTTGGACAACTGATGTAAATCGCTTTGGATGCGGACGCCATTCAGGGTATAGATACCTGGAAGTGCGGAACGACTGTCACGAACCGTTTCACGGATCCCTGACGGTGTAATCGGCGTAAACTGATAACGGCCGGACAACAGATTAAACTGTAAATCGTAGTGTGTACTGCCATCATTAGGTATAGGCAGGCACCATGCACCGCCAGCATCGGCATTGCCCGTGATGAAATAGCCCTCCAAATTAGGACATTGGTTGTATTCTGCTGTCAGGAAGTCTGCCCCCCAGCTGCCTGTCGTGACGGCTTCCTCGCTGGCAATCTTGAACATGCCATCAGCAGAAGAGGTGGGAGCAGGGATTTGCAGGTGGTAGATGATGCCTTCATCAGTGGCAAAGGGACGGCTGTTATCTGTCAGTTTCCAATTATTCAGTCCACCCACATAGTAGTAGTTCTTGACCTGCATGTCCAGTGACCTCAAATACATCATCTGATAAGGCGAATCAGCGAGGAAGCGCATGTCGTTTGTATCGTAGAAGTCATAGAAGCCTGTAGCGACATTCAGGGTGACGATATAGTTGCCTGTCGGTGCGGTTATCTCTGTATGGCCAGGCTTGGCGTAGCCGAATGAGAATCCCGTGTCTCCCCACTGCTGGCCATCAACGACGAAGTGTACACGGCCTTCCTGCGATAAGGTTACCTGACCATACCAGATGTGTCCGGCGGCTGACTGCTGCAGGGTGGCCGCGGCATCGCCGGCGATAGTCACACTTTGAATTCCTACGGGTGGCGTATCGTCTTTCTTGATCAGAGTCACATAGGGTAGTCGATGCCATTCTCCACTTCCGTCCTGTACCCAATCTGGATTAACTGACACAGTTATCTCGTAGATTCCAGTCTCGCTGACCGTAAACATCTGGCTGACATCGGGAGTTCTTCCATAGCTGTTCATCAATTGTGCGTTATCAATAGTACCGTCGGGCGTATAGAAATAGATGCCGGGTCTTATTTGCCGAATATAGAACGGGCTGTCTTTCGTCAAGCGAGTAGTCAATGTGTACTTACCGCTACCCATGTAGCCCCATCCAATACCATAGCGTTCGTAGTCGATATCCATGGGGAGCATAGATGTGCCGATACCGTCATGTGTCAGCACCTGCTGACCGTCGCCGATGCCAGGACCAGCCAGATAGAAGTTCGTGGCATTCACATTATTAATATATGGAGTGACCGTGATTTTCTGCACGTTAGAAACACTCTCTTTATTGGCAATGGTAGCCACACAGCGGAAATAGATGTCAAATGGCTGTCGGGGAAGGTCTGACCAGCGTTTTGCTCTCTTCCACGCCAACAACACCATGTCGATTGTTTCGGTATCAACATCGCCAGTCGCAAACGGATAGTAGGTGCCCAATCCTGTTCCTAAACCGATATACTCATCGGCATTCTGTGCCTGACCGAAGTTGCCCGAGGGTGACATCTGTAGCTGATACTGCACGTCTGAAGCATCTGCACCTGTCACATTTGGTGCTTGCCAGGTGAAGTGCAGCGTTTCCACATCGCGGAGAGATACAGTCTGACTGGCAAAGTCAGGAGTGTCGAGGACGAAAGTCTTATCTATCTGAATCTGATTGATGTCCGTATAGCCTGAGTTCTGCACATAATCACTGCTTAGTATCATCATAAAGTCTGGCATAGGATAACGTGCCAGATAGTTGTCGATGGCTACACCGTTCTGCTGACCACCTTTCCAGTTCCATAGATAGCTGTCGCCTGTAAACAGTCCGAAACGAATAAGGTCACTACGGCGACGACCTTCGAACATGAATTCACGTGCCCACTCATCGGCAATGTCACTGAGAGTCACGGTTGGCAGGTTGCTGATATGGGCACGACCACGCAGAGTATTCAGCATGGCTGCACCATCGTCAGTACACGTTCCGCCATTCAGATGAGCATCAGCCTCAGCGTATGTCAGATAAGCCTCAGCCAGTCGCATCAGCGGCCAGTCGGTGTCAGCATAGTTCAAAGAGGATGCTGTTTCATCAGAACGCTTATTCGTAAACTTGGTTACAGCATAGCCTTCAAAAAAGCCATTATTCAGTTGATTGATGTCAAGCGTATGTCCTTCGGAATAAAACATATAGCGGCTGTCACTTTCCGAGAACTTCGACACTAATTCCCTGCGAGCCGTAACACCTCCCCATTTTTCCGTCATGCCGTTTTCGGACATATTAAAATCATGAGTGGCAGCGATGATGTAAGTAGTGCACCCCCATGATGGCAGTGCATCAGCGCCAGCATAAATGGGAAAGACGATCTCTTGCTTGGCAGCATTGGCATCGTTATCTCCCATGAACAGATAGCTGAAGTTGTCGGACAAGGCATAAGCTTTGCTGTCCAGCACCTTCTTGGCATACGTTTTGGCTTCATCCCATTGTGATGTTCCTGTATAGACCTCTGCATTCAGATACAGACGAGCCAGCAATAGCCATGCTGCAGCCTTGGAGGGACGGGCATAGCTCTCGTTGCCTGGAGCAGGAAGGTCTGCCTCAACAGCCTTCAACTCATTGACAATGAATTCAAACAACGCAACACACCCCACCTGCTTAGGACGATCCACAGTATTATTCGTATATGCATTGTAAATATCATCTTCTGACATTCCTTCCGGAACCATGCCACCTGCATGGAAATAATCATAGTACCTCATGAACAGGTTAACTTGACTGGAAGTCGTCAGGGGGACGTTGCCAAACAAATCAAGTGCATGGTAATAGAACAAGGCTCTCAGAAAACGCACCTCAGCCCTCTTTTGTACCAGCGTAGAGGGTGCATTCTCCAAATACAAATTGGCTTTGAAAATGCCAAGATGCAGACGTGCAAACATAGCTTTAGACCATACGTTGCTATAATCCCAACTATGGATGCACAGTCCTGGCAGTCCAGGGTCATTCCACCAGCAGTACGCCTCATCAGTAGGCAACTCGTTCAGATTCCATAGTGCGCGAACAAAATCTGACATTCCCGCATCTACTGAACTAATGTCAGGGTCATAGGATTCATTCAAATAGGGTGTTGACAACATGCGATACAAGGCATTGTACGTTGTTGCTTCGTCAAAGTTGGCAGCCGAAACGCTGGATGGCGCCAACAACATGATCATCATGGAGAACAGTAAACTTAATCTTTTCATTGTCATTGGTATTTTATCATTAAAAAAAGTATCGCACAAATAATATTTTCATCTTCTTCAGTCTGCAAAGATAACGAAATAATACCAAACCACCAAATAAATTCGCAAAAAAACTTACGCGCGGACGCTCGACTTGTTTTTGATCATATCGATAAGAACTAAAAAAGTCATACAGACGAAAGTACGTTTCGACGCCTGCAAAGTGCCGTTTCGACGCCTGCAAAGTTACGTTTCGACGGCCTCGAAGTGCCGTTTCGTCGCCCGCGAAAGTACGGTTCGTCTGCCGATACCAAAGGACTATATTCCTTTATCGCAAGTATAGTCTTCGTCCGCCGTCTGTTTATTCCTTCTTTTTCATTTTTCACTTTTCACTTTTCACTTTTCACTTTTCACTTTTCATTTTTCACTTTTCATTTTTCACTTTTCACTTTAAACGCCCCTCCCCCTCATTTTTGAAGTTAAATCGTCCACACTTCCGATGTACAGGGCGTTTTAGCGATGAGGGGGTTAGGCTTTATCCGTCACATATCCCCCTCATGACCCCCTCATAAAATTTGAAGTGACCCCAAAGCACTTTCAGAAAAGCCTGCAAGGCGTCAGAGCGGATACGCTTACTAAAAATGAGAGGGTAATGTGACACACATGAGGGGGATAAGAAGCATCCCCCTCATGCCTTCAATCCCTTTATTTATCGGTGTTCCAGAAGATTCTTGCCCCCAAAATGAGGGGGATAGGCAAAAACTCTATTGTTTATAATTATTGTGCCAAAAGAAAACAAAAACACCTCGGCAGAACCGCCATGATTCTCCGAGGTGTTGCTTATTTAACTAAATTTAGGCAAAAATAGTGCAAAGCTAATATTTTTTTTATTATATTTGCACCACTTGTCTCTTATGTGAAGAAGGTAGAATTGACAACACAACAATGAAAGTTCAAACTAAAAAGACCATCCTGATGTGGATGCTGGCACTTACCCTCATCTGCGTCACAAGTATATTCACATCGTGTAAGTCAGATGATGACAATCCGCCCAGCAAACAGGACCACACGAGCGTTCCGCTGGTCATCCTCGATACAGACATAGGCTCGTCCACCGACGACCTCTTCTCCCTAGAGATGCTCTATTACTATCAGCAGCAGGGACGCTGCAAGTTGCTCGGCGTGGTGGTGAACCGCGAGGGCGAGGAATGTGCCGCCTGTGCCGATGTGATGAATACGTACTTCAATAGCGGCAATGTTCCCGTCGGCTTGGTGCGCAATGGTATCGAACAGCCTAAGGTATGGATCAACTACAAGGCTTTGCCCGACTTCAAAAATGCCGACAGCACACCTATGTTCGCCCACAGCATCGTCGACTACTCAACGCTGCCCGACGGCTGGCTGCTATACCGCCGTCTGCTCGCCGCACAGCCCGACCACTCGGTGAGCATCTGCTCTATCGGATTTGTAACCTGCCTCGCCCAGTTGTTGGAGTCAGTCGGCGACGTCTATTCCCCGCTGTCGGGCGTGGAGCTGGTGCGACGTAAGGTGAAGTGCCTCTACATTCAGGGTGGCTCCTACGGTATTTCCCCCGAACCCGACTACAACTTCCTTCAGGGCATGGACTTTGCCAAGACTTTCTTCCGCCTCTGGCCCTCCGATGTCGATATCATCTTCGACCCCATGGAGGCTGGCGACGGCATAGAGTACCTGCCTGAGCAGGTCATAGCAGACATTTCGTGGACTGATCAGCATCCCATCAAGCAAGTCTATATGGTATGCGACTGCAACACCGGTCAGAAGATGTGGGACCCGCTGACCGTCATCAATGCCGTGGAGGGCGACGGACTCTTCACGCTGACCGAGCGCGGCACCGTGTCGCTTCATGACGACGGTACGGCCATCTTCACCCCTTCGGCCACAGGTAACTGCCGCGTCCAAATACCTGGCGACGATGCCTGGTGCTCCGCCATACTGGAGAAAATCCGCAACGTGAACAAGATACATTAAGAAAGGGACTAGAGCAAAGCACAATTCAGGAGTAAGAACCCCACCACGAGGTGGTCCGATATCATCGTATTAAAATAAAGGAATGACAATCAAACAGCTCATACTAATCTATCTTGTCGCCATCAATGTCGTTACATTCTTCATGTATGGCATCGATAAGTGGAAAGCCAAACGCTCCAAGTGGCGCATCTCGGAGGCAACCTTGTTGGGAATGGCAGTCATCGGCGGCAGCATAGGCGCTTGGCTGGGCATGAGAGTGTGGCACCACAAGACCATGCACAAGAAGTTCCAGTTTGGCATTCCTTTGATAATTGCGGCTCAGATAGCTTTGGTAATATGGATAAACAGATAATTCTCATAGAGATGAAAAGGCTCAACAATTGTGGACGCTTTGGTTTTGATACAACAATAAGCAGTATGACAGGAAAACAGATATTAGTAAACTTAGTCCTTAGCCTTGTCTGCCTTACAGCAAAGGCCGACAATGTCATTTGGCAGATAGGCAAACCAGACGGAAGTGCTGCTGAGTTTGCTCTTGCTCCCAATCGCTACGAGGATTACGTAAAGTATGACTTTGGCTATGAAGACCGTTTCTTTGTTGTCGGACATTCTACTCTGGAAAATGATTTCTGCTATGTCCTGCCTGGCCCAAAGGACCGATGGGCTGGGACAAGTCCCACGGCAGGCGAACGTGTGCACAGCGCTAACATTCTGTTCTGCCTCAGCCATGTGAGCAAGAAAGCTCGCGCCGTCCTTCGCATCAGGCTTGTAGATGCCCACCCCGCTGGGGCGCTGCTCAAAGTGCAGGTGGGTGATCGAAGTAAGACGTTCCTGCTTCAGGGCACATCGGGCGACGATGCTGTGATGGGTCATTACGACCGTACGCCAGGCATGTCCCTTGAAGTGCCACTCGTCGCCTCCAACCTCAAGCATGGTGACAACCTTATCACGCTCACCGTTCTTGAAGGTTCGTGGGTTGTTTTTGATGCTCTGACGTTTGAGGGAACAGGTCTGCGTCTGGCTGACGGCACAGCCTCCAAGCACTTGGTCAAGGTTAAGTCGGTTCGCTATGATCTGGCTGACAATAAACCCAAGAAGGATGCCACTCCCGCTGACTATGTTGATACAAGCATGGGTACGGGACATTCTCGCTGGATGATTGCTCCTGGTCCATGGATGCCTTTCAGTATGGTCAAGCTCAGCCCGGACAATCAAAACTCAGGATGGCAGGCGGGTTACCAGCCAAGTATCGAGTCGCTCGGGTGCATGAGCCACATCCACGAATGGACAATGGCTGGTCTTGGCATGATGCCTACCAATGGCTCGCTCCAGACGGAAGTGGGTGACGAGAAAGACCCCGATTCAGGCTATCGTTCGCGTATCGACAAGAACTCTGAGCAGACGCCGCTCGGCTATTATTCCGTCCGTCTCACGGATACTGATATTCAGCTCGAAGCAACGGCCACCACACGTTGTGCCATGCAACGGTACACCTTTCCCAAGGACAGGGATGGTCGTGTGATGGTGGACTTGAGCATTCCTGCCGAATATAGCTACAGAATAGAGGATGTCGAGATACGTCAGGTGGATGAATACCGACTGGAAGGCTATTCCCATCAGCTTACGCCAAACGTTTGGAGCAAGGACGCCAATCAAGAGTACACCATACACTTCGTCATCGAGTTTAATGCTCCCATCCTTCGCAGCGGTTACTGGAAGAACGACGAGCGCTTCACTGGGCAACACCTCAAGGGCGAGCATCTCTCAAAAGCCGGTTTCTACGTGGAGTTTGACACGAAACGACAGCATTGTATCTTGGCGCGTTCGGCCATTTCATACGTAAACATAGAGAATGCAGCACTTAACCTAACCGAGGAGCTCACGGTTCCTTTCGGATGGAACTTCGACAAGGTTGTGCGCCATCAACGACAGACTTGGAACGAGCTCCTTGGGCGTATTGAGATAGAGACCGATGATGTCAAGGAGAAGGTGCGCTTCTACACCAACCTCTACCGTACCCTCTGCCGCAACTGCTATAGCGATGTTAATGGCGACTGGGTAGGACCAGACGAGAAGGTGCGTCGCCTCCCAGATCCTGAGCACGACATGGCGCTGGGGTGTGATGCCTTCTGGAACACATTCTGGAACCTCAATCAGGTATGGAACCTCGTTTTCCCGGAATGGAGCTCACGCTGGGTACGTTCGCAGTTGGCGATGTACGATGCTTGTGGTTGGCTGGCTAAAGGACCAGCCGGGATGGAGTATGTACCCGTCATGGTTGGCGAGCATGAGATCCCCCTTATGGTATCAGCATGGCAGATGGGAATACGCGACTTTGACGGACATCATGCTTTGGAGGCCATGGTGCATCAACAGACGCACGCAGCTCGTCATGTCGATGGCGGATTTGCTGGCAACAGAGACCTTGAGTCCTATCTCAAGTATCACTATGTTCCTTGCGATAAGGGACGGTTCAGCAATACCCTGGAGTATGCCTATGATGACTGGACCGTATCGCAGATGGCAGCCTCTCTGGGTGATACCGCGACAGAAAGTATCTTCGCAGAGCGGGCTTCGTGGTGGCGTAATGCCATTAACCCAGTCAACGGCTATGCTCATCTGCGGGATAGCCTTGGACGTTTCTCTGCCGACTTCGACCCCTTCAAGTCGGGCGCTAATGCCCAATATGTCGAAGGGAATGCATGGCAACTCAGCTATTTTGTACCACAGGATGTGGTTGGCCTTATCGACATGATGGGACGCAAGCCTTTTGTGGATAGGCTGGAGTGGGGCTTCGACATGAGCGAGCCTGTCCGTTATAATGCTCCAGGAGATGCCTATTGGGATTACCCCGTTGTGCAAGGAAATCAGCAGAGCATGCATTTTGCCTTCCTGTTTAACTGGGCAGGACGTCCCGACCTGACACAGCGCTGGACACGTTCCGTATTGGAGCGCTACTATGGCTATGACGTATGGAATGCCTATCTGGGTGATGAGGATCAGGGACAAATGAGTGCTTGGTTCGTTATGGCAGCTTTAGGACTTTTCCAGATAGACGGTGGATGCCGGAATGAGCCCATCTACGAGTTGGCCAGCCCGCTCTATCCCAAGACAACTATCCATCTTGGCGAGCGTTACGGACGTGGCAAGGAATTCGTTATTGAAGCACGAAACACGTCGGCTGATAATATGTATGTCAGCAAGGCTTCTCTCAACGGCAAGCCCCTTACGACATTCTATTTCCCCGCCAGCGAATTGCTCAAGGGCGGTCGTTTGGTGTTGGAGATGACTTCAGAACACAAATATAGGAAAAGATATGAGCAGAATAATCCGAGAAGCCAAGCAGACAGACATAGCTGACATTATGAAGGTGATGGAGGCTGCAAAGAAGATCATGCGTTCTTCTGGCAATATGCACCAATGGGGAGATGGTTATCCATCGGAAGCTGTCATTACTGCAGACATGGAGAAGAGCGATTGGCTTACCAAAGAATAGCACAATAGGGTAGGGGTAATCACATTATCCCTACCGAATCCACCATCTATTTGGAAGAAACATAGCAGATTTCAAGGAACGTCAAAAATAAAGACAAGGGGAACCTCAATATGAGATTCCCCTTTGTTGTCCTCTTACGAGGTTTAGAGTAACCTTAGCGATGGCCAGAGCGGATGATGCCACCCGAGCGGCTGCTATTGTTGTTTTGAGCCAGTGCGTGATGGTTGCTTGTTCTGCCTGCGCCTGAGGCGACAGCCGAAGAATTCCGGGAAGCAGAACCATATCCGTTAGCCTTCTTGTCATTGCCACGCTTTCCAGTCTGCTTATGACTATTCCTGTCTGCATAGAAGCGGTCAGACTTTTTGTTGTTGCCGCCCTTGTAGCTTGAATAGCCCTTTGGATTGCCCTTGTAGAAGTGGTTCTTGTTCTTGTAGTGATTGTAAACAAGGAACGTAAACGCACCTTTCTCCCAATTCAAAGGACGATAGAAATAGTTCAGCTTCATGTACTTCTCATACTGATAAGCCGTCAGCACATACTTCAGGTCGTTGTTGCGGCGGTTCCACCATTTGCCATAGGTGTCGCTGTAACCGTTCACACTCATCAGGTAGTCCAGATTGATTTCGTAAACGTCATCAAACTGTGCAGCCGTCAGGTTCAACTCATAAGCCATCTTATCCGAGAGGAAAAGTGCCTCGTGCTTAGCTGCGCTATAGCTCATTGCTTTGGCAGAGATAGTCATGACCATCATCATTGCCATCATCATAATCTTCTTCATAGCTTTGTCTCCTATCTTTAGAATTTTTGACATTTGTTTCTGAATCACAGTGCAAAGGTCGGGCATTTTCTCGGCATATTAAGAAGGAGAATGCCTAAAAGCGTAGGGGTATTTCCCTAAATTGCTTTAGGTGAAATCCCCCACGAGCACTCAGCCACAGGAGCGCAAGAAGGCGCGATTGTAGTTAAGAGTTAAGAGTTAAGAGTTCTCGGATGCTCTAGCACCAAGGCGCGCTTTTAATGCGCGGAGAAGAGTTAAGAGTTAAGAGTTCTCGGATGCTCTAGCACCGAGGCGCGCTTTTAATGCGCGGAGAAGAGTTTAGAGTTTACGGTTTACGGTTTACAGTTTACGGTTTACAGTTTACGGTTTACAGTTTACAGTTTAGAGTTTACAGTTTACGGTTTACGGCTGATAGTGAAAAAAAACAAACTTTAATCTTTAATCTCTAATCTTTAATGCAGCAAGACTACTTCGCGATGGGCATCTTCGCGCGTTGCCAAGCCAAGATGCCGCCATCAAGATTGATGACCTCGTACCCCAGCTTAACCAACTTCTGAGCAGCCGACGCGCTGCGACGGCCACTGCGACAATAGACAGCCACAGTTTTTTCCTTCGAGAGCTTGGCGGTCGCCTGCTCCTCGAAGTTATAGGAATAGAAATCTACGAGCAAAGCATCAGCAATATGCCCTTCCTCATATTCCTCTTTCGTGCGCACGTCCAGCAGTTGCACTGTGGCCGTGTCGCCGATGATTTGCCCGAACTCTTCAGGAGAGACAGCCTTGAACCCTTTATTTCGATGAGCATTCACAGCCCACGCCGCTACAACAATAATAGCGAGAACAACTGCGAGAATGAATTTCGTATTCATAATATGTTATCCTTAAAACCGCTGCAAAGATACAACATTTATTTAGATAAATTGGAATTTATCCGTTACCTAAACCATTGATGAGACAATTATCAAGACAGAAGGAATGTTGATGATAACATGTATCAGAACACCATACCAGAAGCCAAGATTGACTCTTGCGTATGTGATGGCACAGCCTCCTGCCATAGGAACCAGGATAGTTGTTAGGGCAAATGGAAACACCTGCCAGTTTAAGACAGAGAAAGCCCGGAAATGCAGTATACCAAAGCCGATAGCGGAAATCCACATGGCAGGAATGATATACTTCTGTCGCCATTCTTTCCACTGTTCGTCAGTGGTGAAGCGGCAGATCAGCCAATAGATGAGTACGCCCACTGCAGCCACTCCCAGCAGGATAGACCAGACATGGCAATTGTGCATGTAATAGGCGCAGACAAATGGGAGTAAACCAAGCCATAGTGCCACCGTTTGCCGTTTGAAGGACAGTCCAAGACGGAACATAATCTCTTCCGCCAGAGGGGCGACAATCATCAACTTCAGCAGAGTCTTCCATGTCGCGTGCCCTAAATAATTTGTTGGATCTCCACCGAACTTAGTTAACTCCATAGGATTCACATCCATCGACATATAGATGGCGACGCAGGCAATTCTCAGAAGAGTTGCACCAGCCATTAGTATCACGAACCATTTCAGTGTGATGCCGATAATGCTCTTTTTCGAATGGGACAGAAAATCATTAGGTCTGTTTAAGATAAACTTTGCCATAGTAGAGTCCATTAAATTCCGATTTGAGTTCTTCAAATCCCGATTTATCTTGCTGCAAAGGTACGACAATTATTTAGATAAATTGGAATTTATAAGTCTAAAATAGACTGTATCATTTGTTCATAGTCAGTTTTTATTAAAAAGACCTTTTCTCTTGCAGTCTTAAAACCATCGATGTACCTCCTATTGTCATCCTTCAGACTCGCTATGGTGCAATTGCCGACATCTTGCCGAGCCTCGATATCAGAACGATGTTCTCT